>Ga0307375_10001145_pt1 | contig 29748 bp, 30 predicted proteins | sample TR1MG_FD_202531 | JGI IMG/M metagenome (GOLD analysis project Ga0307375, IMG submission 202531) | Soil microbial communities from Risofladan, Vaasa, Finland - TR-1 | ecosystem: Environmental > Terrestrial > Soil > Coastal area > Acid sulfate soil | place: Finland: Risofladan, Vaasa | collected... | reverse complement strand
CAAGACAGGCAAAGCTCAATGTACTGGCAAAGGTATCGCCTTGCCGATTTTGCGCGTGGAATAGCTTGCCGCAACGGCAGAGAAAATTAAGTCTCGGGTTAAACCGACCATCCCGAACCCACACAACACCGGCAAGTTGGAGAAACAAGCTTGAAACAGGCTGCCAAACCAATTCGCGGCGCAGATAGCCAAACAGCCCCTCGCAGGACTTGTTGCAATCCTGAATCATGCCGCGTTCGTCCAACGACAGTGCCGGAGAGTCATGCGATTTGGCGAACGGTTCATCAACCTGATCGCGCAATTCGTCTTCTAAAGAAAAGTTGCTTCCGATCATTGCAATCCTTTCCTTCTGCAAGCTAATTTCTCGCTCCTCGACCATATTGATCGGATTTCTATCCGCGCAAACGGATGGTTGACGGTTCAATGACAGAGAATTGCCCAAACCTTGCGGAGTCGGTAATAGGCCGCAACAAGTGTTCAGTGGGAATCAGTGCACGCAAGATAACGGCACGTGCGAATCGCTTCCGTGCGCTAACACACAGAACTTGCAGACTGAGAGGAAGATGATTTCTTGAGAGGTGAAGTATCGGCAATTATTACTGCCACTATCCACAGATAAACAGGTTCAAGCCGTTGCGGAATTGGAGAAGGCGCACCGGGACAATCAGACAGATGAAAATAAGCCGATTCCGAACCTGAAGACAAAACGAAACCTGATGAGGGGGCAACCATGGAGGCGTGCATGGACGCGAAAAACGCAGCGCCCGAGCCGTCGGGCAAGAGCGCGGTGCCATTTCCCGTGATGGTCGGCAAGGCCATGCCCCCTTGCGGCAGCTGCTGCACACTCGGCGATATTTGCGCCGAGTGGCCGGCGCAGGTGAAGCCCGTGTACAAGTCGAAAAATAATTACAAAAAACACCTTGAAGAACACGTGAAAGAACTAAGTGAACTGCAACGCCAGCACTATGCGTCCAACCGCTATGCGGTGTTGCTGATCTATAAGGCGATGGATGCCGCCGGCAAGGACGGTGCCATCCGGCACGTGATGTCGGGCGTCAATCCGCAGGGCTGCCAGGTGTTCAGTTTCAAGCATCCGAGTGCAGAGGGGTTGGAGCATGATTTTCTGTGGCGTACCACTCAGGCATTGCCGGAACGGGGCCGGATCGGATGGTGAATGAGGAAACCATCCGGACGGAGCGTTATCGCTCCATCGTTGACATGAAGGAGCATCTGCACCGCAACGGCACGCGGATCATCAAGTTCAGCCTCGCGGATATTCATGAACGGAAATTCTGGAACCGGTACATGAAGGCCTTTGAAGAACGCCTGAGCGCGGCCAGTACGGCTGATGCGCCCTGGCATGTCGTACCGGCCGATGACAATAAGAATGTCCGGTTGATTGTTTCCCAAATCATCCTTGATACGTTCAAGGATCTTAAAATGGCGTATCCCGAGACCACCGCGAAGCGCCGGCAAGAGTTGAAATCTATCCGCAAGCAGCTAATGAAGGGTGCTCAAACCAGCAGCTGAGCGGAGCAAATTCCAGCTTGCCATGCCGCGGCCCGGGAGGGATATAGGCGCACTGGATTTACTGTCCATGCAACCGCTCCCTGGATTTTCTGTAGCGCCGGATCAGCGTATTGGTTGAGCTATCGTGCTTGAGTTGGCCTTTGGCACCGGTGTCAAATTCAGGGTCAAGTTCGCGGATTATATTTACGGCAAGCGCTTTCCCAAGTTCGACCCCCCATTGGTCAAACGAGTCGATTTGCCAAATGGCCCCCTGGATAAAGACGCTGTGTTCGTACAGTGCGACCAACTTCCCCAGTGCCGTCGGCGTCATCCGTTCCAGCAGGATCGTGCTGGACGGACGGTTGCCCTCAAAAGTCTTATGCGGCACCAGTGATGCAGGGCTACCCTCGGCACGAACCTGTTGCGGCGTTTTGCCGATGGCCAGCGCTTCTGCCTGTGCGAACATGTTCGCCAGCAATATGTCGTGGTGCTGCCCGAGAGGATTAAGCGGCTGAACAAATCCAATGAAGTCGCAGGGAATGAGCTTGGTCCCCTGATGAATCAGCTGGTAGAAGGAATGCTGGCCGTTGGTGCCCGGCTCCCCCCAGTAGATCGGCCCGGTCTGGTAGCCAACTTCCCTCCCATCGAGCGTGACGTGCTTGCCATTGCTCTCCATGGTCAGCTGCTGGAGGTAAGCCGGAAAGCGCTTCAAATACTGCTCATACGGCAGCACCGCCATGGTCTGGGCAGCAAAGAAGTTGTTATACCAGACGCCCAGCAACCCCATCAGCACCGGCAGGTTGCGCGCGAATGGGGCGGTGCGGAAATGTTCGTCCATCTGGTGAAAACCGTCGAGCATGGCGCGAAAATGTTCGGCGCCAATGGCGATCATCGTCGACAGACCAATCGCCGAATCCATCGAGTACCGCCCGCCGACCCAATCCCAAAACTCGAACATGTTTGCCGTGTCGATGCCGAACCTGGTCACCTCCGCGTCATTGGTCGAGACCGCCACGAAATGCCTGGCAATGGCAGCGGGATGTTTCAGCGTCTTGAGGGCCCAGTCGCGGGCCGTGTGCGCGTTGGTCATCGTTTCGAGCGTGGAAAATGTTTTCGACGAAATGATGAACAGCGTTTCTTCGGCATCGAGGTCGCGGGTAGCCTCGGCGAAATCGGTGCCGTCAATGTTGGAAACAAAGCGGAAGGTCAGGTCGCGCTGGCTGTAATGCCGCAATGCCTCGTACGCCATCACCGGCCCCAGGTCAGACCCGCCGATGCCGATATTGATGACGTTGCGGATCGGCTTGCCGGTGTGGCCCTTCCATTCCCCGCTGCGCACCCGCTCGGAAAAGTCGGCCATTTTGTCGAGCACCGCGTGTACCTGGGGCACGACGTCTTCGCCGTCCACCAAGATGGATTGCCCTTTGGGGGTGCGCAGGGCCACGTGCAAGACGGCCCGCTTCTCCGTGACGTTGATCTTCTCGCCCCGAAACATGGCATCGATGCGAGACCGCAGACCGGACTCCTCCGCCAATTGCAACAGCAGCCCGAGTGTCTCGTCGGTGATGCGGTGTTTCGAATAGTCGAGGTAGATGCCGACGGCTTCGACCGTCATGCGCTCGCCGCGAGCTGGATCGTCCGCGAAGAGCTTGCGCAGATGCAGGTCCCGGACTTTGGTGTAATGGTTTTCGAGTGCCTGCCATGCCGCGAGTGTGGTAAGTGGCGCGATACTTTTTTCCAGGCTCAGCGCGGGCTGCGGGATCTCTCCGCCCTCGTTTTCCCATCGTTCAAGTGATCGTTCTTTAGCCGTCATGGTGCCGCCGTCGGGATGAAAGGTGGCGGTGTTGATTATTTCCCGGGAGTCAGCATTCCACAATGCGATAACCGGCACCGCCGGGTGGTGGGGGTCGAAGGAAAGAATACTGAGCGATGCCGTGCCGAGCATGAAATGCTGCGCTTCAGCCACTGCCAATCCGATCCAGCGCGCAGCCAGGACACTGCCGATCTGGCCGTGTGTAAAGAGGGCGATATTTCCATCCAGCTTGCGCAGGCGTGCGATAAGCCGATCAGCCCGTGCGGAAACCTGCGCGGGCATTTCACCGCGGGGACAGCCATCCCGATAAACATTCCAGTCCGGCCGCTCCTTGCGGATATCCGCAGAACTTTGGCCTTCGTAATCGCCATAGTCCCATTCGGCAAGGTCGGGCTCCATTTCAGCATTTTGATTCAGACCGACCAGTTCACAAGTTTGCAGTGCGCGCTTGAGCGGACTGGCCAGCACGTGTGCAAACCGGATGTCCGGCAGGTGCTTGCCAAGTTCACGCGCCTCGTCCTCGCCATTCTGGGTCAGCGAAAGGTCCGTGCGACCTGTGTGCCGGCCGGAGAGCGACCATTCGGTTTCGCCGTGCCGAATCAGGTACAGGCGCAGGGTGTTGGATGTGTTTTCTTTCATGCGACTGTGACTTCCATGAGCACTTCCCTGTCTCCTATGGGAACCAGTCCGGCTTTCCGGCACAACGCTGCATAGCTTGCCAGCGCCTTTGCGGTGTCTATGACTTCCTGTGAATTCATCGCCAGTCCTTTCTATAATTGACTATCCTAAAAACCATACTTGACCATTTGTGCTCCCACGAAAAGCCGCGCGATGATTGGTTCTTGCGCTGTTCATGCCCGCGACCATGCGATTCGCGGGCATGGCCCGCTCCTGCAAACTTCAACTAGGGAATTTAGGTTAATTATGAGTCGCTCATGTCCCGGTCAATTCTTACGAGAATGCTTGACGATCACATTAACGATGCGGTCATGCAGCGCCTTTGCCTTTTCATCCGGGATCTTCGGGGTACTGAAGGCAGGCATTGCGCCCAATGTTCCGTTTGGCATGCGCGGTTGCGTATGGACTGCTCGGATTCCACCAATTTCAAGTTGTGGCACATCAAACAGGTAGATTTCCTACCTTCGAAGGTTGCCCGATATTACTTCGTCAATTCAACTGTCCTGGCCGCGATGCATGCAATCAGATCATTCCATGATTTTGCGAACGATTGCGCGCCCTCGAGTTGCAGTTCGGCAGCAAGCGCTTCATCGTTGATGCCCTCGCGGGTGAATTCTGCGATTACCGCTTCCACCGTTTCGGCATGGCCTTTATCAAACGGCAGTACGTTCTTTACCTTGCCGTGATCGGCGTAAGCAAGCAGTGTCTTTTCGGGGATGGTATCAATCGTATCCGGGGCAGCCAGCGCTTCGACGTACAGGGTGTCTGAAGCTGCGGGGTCCTTGGTGCCGGTGCTGGCCCACAGCAGGCGTTGCGGCTGCGCACCCGAAGCGGCCAGTTTCTGCCAGCGCTTTGATGCCAGCAGATCGCGGTAGGCGGTGTAGGTGCGCATTGCGATCGCGATGCCCAGACGGTTGTTGCGAAAATCACCTTGAACCTTGTCCTTGACGGACACATCCCAGCGACTGACAAAAAGCGAAGCCACGGAGCCGATCTTAGGGTCCAGTCCGGCTGCGATGCGCCGCTCGATGCCGCGCATGTATGCTTCGGCCGCCGCGATGTAGTGCTCGCGGGAGAACAGCAGCGTGACGTTGACCGGCACCCCGGCGAAGATCGATTCCTCAATCGCGGGAATACCTGCGCGGGTTCCAGGAATCTTGATGAACAGATTGGGGCGTTGCGCACGCGCATGAAGCTGGGCAGCCGCCTTGATCGTTGCGGCGGTGTCGTCGGCAAGCAAGGGCGACACCTCCAGCGAGACCCAACCGTCTATCCCGCCGGTGGCGTCAAAGATCGGCCGAAAAAGATCGGCGGCCCGGGTCAAGTCTTCCAGCGCAAGTTCGAAAAACAACGCCTCGCCCGATTTGCCCGCGAGCGCTTTTTTGTGGATCGCGTCATCATAGAAATCGCTATTCTTGATCGCATGTTCGAAGATCGTGGGATTGGAAGTCAGCCCCGTCACGGACAGCTCGTTGATATAACGTGCAAGTGTGCCGCTGGTCAGCAGCCCGCGCGTGATGTTGTCTAGCCAGAGGCTCTGGCCGAGATCGTGCAGTTGTCGTGTGGCTTTCATTTTTTATCCTTCACCAATTTGGGGTTGTGCCAGCTTCCATCTGCAGCAATCAGTGCATCGGCCTGTTTTGGCCCCCAGCTGCCGCGCTTGTAGGTGTGAACCGGACCCGGGTTGTCAAGTACGGGATCGACCACGACCCATGCCGCCTCGACTGCGTCCTCGCGGCTGAACAGCGCACCATTGCCGGCGAGGGCATCGCTCAACAACCGCTGGTAGGGTGACTCAACTCCCGACTGTTCATCCAGCAGGTAGAGTTCGCGCTGGTCGCCGACGAATTCCTTGCCTGCGCGCTTGACCCGCGCGGCGAGGGCAACGGCGGTGTTGGGAGAGAGCCGGAAGCGCAGATAATTGGCGTGTCCGTCTACCGGCGCCGAATCGTCAAACAATCTTTGCGGTGGCGGCTTCAGCTCCACCAGAACCTCGGCCGAGGTGTTGGCCAGACATTTGCCGGAACGCAGATACCACGGCACGCCCTCCCAGCGCCACGAATCGACGAACAGCCGCATCGCACAAAACGTCTCGACATCCGAGCCCTTGGCCACACCCGTTTCCTTGCGGTAGCCGGCGTACTGGCCGCGCACCACGTCTTCCGGCTTCAGGGGGCGCATGGCCTGGAACACCTTGGCTTTCTCGCTGTGCACGGCACCATAGCCCTGAAATGCCGGCGGCTCCATGGCAAGCAGCGCAACGATCTGGAACAAATGATTCTGTATGACGTCGCGCAGGCAACCTGCGCTATCGTAAAATGCGCCGCGGCCCTTCACGCCGAAATCCTCCGCCAGCGTGATCTGCACGCTGGCCACGCAGTTGCGGTTCCAGATCGGCTCGAGGAAGGAATTGGCGAAACGGAAATAGAGGATATTCATGATCGCCTCCTTGCCGAGGTAGTGATCGATGCGGAAAATCGAGTCCTCCTCGAACACCGACAGCGCGACTTTGTTGAGCGCCCGCGCCGAAGCCAGATCGCGTCCGAACGGCTTTTCAACGATGACGCGCGCCTGGTCGGCCAGGCCGGCGGCGCCGAGACTTTTGATCACCGTGGCGAACAGCGACGGTGGAATGGCAAGATAATGTGCCGGGCGTTTGGCCTTGCCCAGAGCCTGCTTCAACGCCTTGAAAGTTTCCGGGTCCTTGTAATCACCGCTCACATATTGAAGCAGTGAAAGCAGGCGATCGAGCGCCTTCCGGTCGTCGATCTTGCCGGACTGTTTGATGCTGTCCTTGGCGTGTTTGCGCAACTGGGCCAGGCTCCACTTCGAGGAGGCTACGCCGATCACCGGCACGTTGAGCGCGCCGCTCTTCACCATCGCGTAGAGCGCTGGAATGACCATCTTGTGGGCGAGGTCGCCGGTCACGCCGAAGATCACCAGCGCATCGGCCGGTGTCGCGCGGCTATGCGCTTTTCCCGTCGCGGCGCTCATTTCTTTTTCTCGTCATGTCCGCCGAACTCCTTGCGCATCGCGGACAATATCCTGTCGGCATAATCGGCATTTCCGCGCGAGGAAAATCTTTCGAACAGCGCCGCGCTGATCACCGGTGCCGGCACGCCTTCGTCGATGGCAGCCAATGCTGTCCAGCGCCCCTCTCCCGAATCCGACACACGGCCCGAGAATCCGCTCAGTTCGGCATCCTCAACCAGCGCCGCCGCGGTCAGGTCAAGCAACCATGACGAGATCACGCTGCCGCGCCGCCAGACCTCCGCGATCTGCGGCAGGTCCAGCTCATACCGGTAATACTCCGGGTCGCGCATCGGGGCGGTCTCGGCATCGCTATCCTGCGTACGATTACCGGCATTGGCGTTGTGCAGAATGTTCATCCCCTCCGCATAGGCTGCCATCAGGCCATACTCGATGCCGTTGTGCACCATCTTGACGAAGTGGCCGGCACCGGTCGGGCCGCAATGCAGATACCCGTGTTCCGCGGGACCGGGTCTGCCCATTTTTTTCGGTGTGCGTTCCGCCGACTCGACACCGGGTGCAATGCTCACGAAGATCGGATCCAGGTGTTTGACGATCTTGTCCTCGCCGCCGATCATCAGACAAAAACCGCGTTCCTCACCGAACACACCGCCGCTGGTACCGCAATCGACGTAATGTATATCACGAGCCCTGAGTGTTTTCGCTCTGAGGATATCATCGCGGTAGTAGCTGTTGCCGCCGTCGATGATGATGTCACCGGCATCCATGTGCGAGGCCAGCTCCTCGATTGTCTTGCCCGCAACGCCGGCGGGAACCATCACCCAGACCGCGCGCGGTTTGGCCAGCTTGGCGACCAGCTCGGCTAGCGAGGCGGCACCCTGAATTTCGCCGGCCGCAAGTTTTTTCACCGCGGCGGGATTCACATCGTACACAACACAGCTATGTCCATCTTTGCCCAGACGCCGTACCAAACTGGCTCCCATTCTTCCTAATCCGACCATGCCTAGTTGCATCTGACCTCCTTGGTTAATTAATTAATTGGGCACCGCGGATAGCACGGACTGCACCAGTTCATCGAACAACACGACCGGCATGCCGACCGAACATTTATTTTCACCGCGATGGGTGGCTCAGTACGGCCCACCCATCGCCCTCAGCCGCGCCCTCAACGTATCGATTTCTTCCAGCAATTCCAGCGCCAATGCCGCCCCGGCAAAATCAATGTCAAGATCGTGTTGCAGGCGTAATGCCCTCCTGGCGCGGTGCAGGCTGGCACCGCCGAAACGCCAGCGATCCGGTTCCCGACCCTGAGGTTCCAGCACACCGACATCAACCAGCGCAATGATCTGTTCATCATGAACGGCGCATGCGCGGCACAGATCGGTCAACGTCAGCTGGGTTTGTTCTTCCAATATGCATATTGCAAATTGTGGCGTGCTATTTTCAGTATTCATTTCTCACACTCCCAAGTTTGGTGCGCGGATTTGAGATAAGTTCACTTTTTTCAGTATTCATTTCTCACACTCCCAGTTTGGCGCGCGGATTGAAAATAAATTCATCTTTCATTTTTTGATACAACTCTTTGGCGGCCCGGGTATCTGCCGGGGGCAACGCAATCGTCAATATCGCATAGCAATCTCCGGGCGGGTCACCCGGTATGCCGCGCCCCTTCAGCCGCATTTTGCGGCCCGACGCGGAGCCTTCCGGAATCTTCAGTTCCACGATGCCGCCGAGTGTCGGCACTTTGACGGTTGCGCCCAGCGCCGCTTCCCACGGCGTCACCGGCAAGTCGAGATAGAGATCGCGGCCCTCGACGCGATAAATCGGGTGTGTTCGGAATTCGACCTGCAGATACAAATCACCCGCACTGCCTTCTCCCCTCCCGGCACTGCCCTGCCCGCTGAGACGAATGTGCTGGCCTTCGCGGATGCCCCTGGGGATAGTTACGTTGAGTACACGCTCTTTGGTGATGACGCGACCCTGCGCATCCACTGCGGGAACCCGCAGCGTGATGGTGCGGGTCGCACCATGGTATGTGTCTTCCAGGTCGATGAGTACTTTGGCGTGGTGATCCTCGCCTTTTGCACGAGACTGCGCGCGACCGGGGCCACCGGTGCGGAAGTCCCGCCCGAACAGGGATGAAAAAAAATCGCTGAATTCTGCGCCGTCACCGCCGCCGGGGCCGCCGCCGCTGAATTCGAAACCCGCGTTCCAGTCCGGCGGCGGGCGGAAATCCTGCCCGCCTTTGTAATTGGTGCCGAGTTGATCGTAGGCCGCGCGTTTCTCCGCGTCCTTGAGCACCTCATAGGCTTCGCCCAGCTCCTTGAATCGCGCCTCTGCATCGGCTTCCTTGCTGACATCCGGATGATATTTGCGGGCCAGCTTGCGATAGGAGCGTTTGATCTCGTCCTGGGTCGCGTCACGCGCAACACCCAGGGTCTTGTAGTAGTCCTTGAATTCCATCTGCTCGGTTCTCCCTGCAAAGAAATTACGGTACGCTCGCTTGCTATACCGGTCGATAAAAAAGCAAGAATCGATTTTCTTGTCTTATCCCTCCGGAACATGGCGATAAAACAATGCCAGTTGCCTGTGAACGCCGGGATAGCATTTTTTCAGCTGCTCCGGCGCGGTAAAAAAATACTCGCACGCCACTGCAAAAAATTCTGCCGGGCTGGTGGCGGCATAAGGATTGATGCAGGATGATTGCCCCGCCGCCACTTGCAAACACAGGCCGTCATAGGCGGCGCTGAAATCCTCGCCCCATCTTTTTCGGCTCATGCCGCGACGCAATGGCGGCAGGCCGTTCGCCACACCGTTAAGGCCGTCCAGCTTGTGCGCAAACTCGTGCAACACGACATGATGTCCGGGCTGGCCATGATAAGTATCGCGCTCCACGTCATCCCATGACAAGATCACCGGTCCGCGCAACCATGCCTCGCCGCTTAAAACATTGGCATCGTTATGTATCAGGCCTATGGCATCGCGCTGCTCATGATTGACCCGGAACGCACCGGGATAGAGGATGACTTCGACCCAATCATCAAAGCAATCGATATCCAGATTCAGAATCAGCAAACAGGCCTGTGCCGCCACCGCAACGCGCATGGCCAAGGTCACTTCCAGTCCCTGCGCGCCGTTTACCGCCTTGTTATGCAGGAACCATGTCGTCAGTTCGCGCAGATGCGACATTTGCACTGCGTCCAGCCCGCGCAACACTGCAATCTTTCGCGTCACCCCGCGCCAGATATGATGGGGGATGTGATGGTGTCGCAGCATCCTGCGCATCTGCCAGCGCCGTATCGTGTTGCCCAATGAATTCAATTTATTGAATCCGGTCAACCTGCATATTGAAATTCGGTACCATCCGTAATTTACCGGCGAATTATTTCCACATTACGTCGCGGCCATCCTTCGCGGCGGCGGCAAGCAAATTCATTAAAGGCAGCGCGCGATGCGACGTGCTCACCGCGGGTTCATCCGCATCCTTGTCGGCATGCGGCGGCGTGGATGCCCCCGCATTGACTGCGGCTGTCAAACGGCCCAGCGCTGCCTGAACATCTTCCGCCCGGATCGCTCCGGGCACGGTTCCGCTGTGCCCCATCATTTTCAGCATGGCAATCGCGACATCGCCGAACATGGTGATGTCGGCATAGGCTTTGGTTGTAAATGTCACCAGCATATAGTCGTCCCCGAATGATTAATTATTTAGCGTTCGATACGCTCGACCAGTTTCTCCAGTTGCTGGCCAACCGCATCCCAAATACCCATGGGGCCGGCTTTCTCGATTTCATCCACGCGCCAGTTTTCCAGTGACTTCAGCCGGAGTTCGTCCAGCCAAACGGCGAACTTGTCGCGCTGCTGTTTCAGACTTGCCAAACTATCCGCGGCCTCCGCATGTTCGGGGCCTGTGCCGACACCTTTTTCGGCACGCGCGATAAGCTCGTCAAAATGCTTTATACGTGTTTCATATTCCATAATATTTTTCCGCATCAGGTGATTAGCGTCGGTCATTTCGTTTCTCCTTGTTTGCAACCAGGGTCACCCCAATGGCTGTCAATTTAGTCTCCGGATCGGACCCGGTCAGTACGGTGGCGCACATAGCGGCATGCTTGTCAGCCATTCCCATCGTCACAACTGTTTCCATGCGCCAGGGTCTCGGCCACATTGGCTGTAGCATCTCAAGTATTCGGCCGATGAACTATCGGATAGAATACGCGCCTCCAAACTTATTTCAACTTACGCCTAAGGACACCTCATGTACCAGATCGCCCCGAGCATTCTTTCTGCAAATTTCGCCAGACTGGGCGAGGAAGTCGACAATGTCCTTGCCGCCGGCGCCGACATCGTTCACTTCGACGTGATGGACAACCATTATGTTCCCAACCTGACCATCGGTCCGCTGGTCTGCGAAGCGCTGCGCAAGCACGGCGTGACCGCGCCGATCGACGTGCATCTGATGGTCAAGCCGGTGGACCGCATCATTCCGGATTTCGCCAAGGCGGGCGCGTCCTATATCACTTTTCATCCCGAGGCATCCGAGCACATCGACCGCACCATCGGCCTGATCAAGGAAAGCGGTTGCAAGGCCGGCCTGGTATTCAACCCGGCCACGCCGCTGGACGTGCTGGAATACACCCTGCCCAAGCTGGACATGGTATTGCTGATGTCGGTGAACCCCGGTTTCGGCGGCCAGAAATTCATACCCTACGTGCTGGACAAGGCACGCGCGGTGCGCAAGATGATAGACGCGGGCAAATACAGTTGCCGCCTCGAGATCGACGGCGGCGTCGGCCCGACCAACATTCGCGAAGTCGCGGAAGCCGGCGTGGATACTTTCGTGGCCGGTTCCGCGATATTCAGCAAACGCAACGAAAAAGACAAGAATCGTTATGACACCGTCGTCGGCGAACTCCGCGCCGAACTGGCGAAGGTGAAACAGTAATGGAACCGGTACACTTCCCGCTTGATATCTCGGCCATCGTTATCGATCTTGATGGCACGATGCTGCATACCGCCCCGGAACTGACGGAAGCGGCCAACCGCATGCTGCGTGACATGGAATACGCCCAGGTGTCGCAGGAATTGCTGATGAGCTACATCGGCAACGGCATCAGCTGGCTGGTGAAGCGCGCGCTGACCGGCGACATGCACGCCACGCCGGATGCCGCGCTGTTCGAGCACGCCATGCCCATTTTCGAAAAACATTACACCGAGTTGCTGTTGAACAGCAAACCGTTCGGTGGCGTGATCAAGGGGCTGGATGCGATGCAGGCCGCGGGTTTCCGCCTGGGTTGCATCACCAACAAATTGGCGCGTTACACCGAGCCGTTGCTGAAGGGTACCGGTCTGGCGAAATATTTCGAGATCGTGTTATCCGGGGATACGCTTGCGGAAAAGAAACCCCATCCGATGCCGCTGTTGCATGCGGCAAAATTTTTCGGCATACCGGTCGAAAAACTGCTGCTGATCGGCGATTCGCTCAACGACACCGTCGCCGCACGCGCCGCGGGCTGCCCGGTGTTCTGCGTGCCGTACGGCTACAATCACGGCGAACCGGTCGACAGCCTGTTCCTGGATGCGGTCATTCCCGATTTGCCGGCCGCTTTGCCGCTCATCAAACGCGTCTGATCATGAAACCGCATAACTTCCGCTATCCGAAAGAAACCGCCGCCTGGCGATGGTGCTAACCGCATTGCCAGGTTTGACGGGACGCAATCCCGTCGCAGTTTCCAACAGCACCAACGGAGGTTATTAATGCCGCACCCCATTACACAATACGAATTCAACGCGCTTGCCGAGCAGGGCTATAACCGCATCCCGCTGGTTGCGGAAACCTTTGCCGATCTCGATACGCCGCTGTCGCTGTACCTCAAGCTCGCCAACAAGCCTTTTTCCTACCTGCTCGAATCGGTGCAGGGCGGTGAACGCTTCGGGCGTTATTCCTTCATCGGACTGCCTGCCGACACACGCATCACGGTGCGCGGCAAGCGTGTGACGCTGACACACAAGGACACTGAAACCACCCACGACGTCGAGAATCCGCTGGACTACATCAGCGAATACCAGTCGCGTTTCAGGGTTGCCCCCTTGCCCGACCTGCCGCGCTTTACCGGCGGGCTGGCGGGATATTTCGGCTATGAAACGATACGGTATATCGAAACACGGCTGGCCAAAGTTCAGAAACCCGATGCAATCGGCACGCCCGACATCCTGTTGATGCTCACCGAACAGCTCGCGGTGATCGACAACCTGTCCGGCAAGCTCACGTTCATTGTCTACGCCAATCCGGAACAGGAAGACGCCTATGAACTGGCGCGCAAACGGCTGCACGAACTGCTCGGCAAGATGCGTTTGCCGGTGCATATCCCGCATGCGCCCGCAACGCACGGGGGGGAAACGCATTCCGAATTCGGCGAGACCGCGTTCAAGCATGCGGTCGTCAAAGCCAAGCAATACATCTTCGACGGCGACATCATGCAGGTGGTGTTGTCACAACGCATGGCGCAGCCTTTCCCCGCCGCGCCTTTGTCGCTGTACCGCGCGTTGCGCAGCGTCAACCCGTCCCCATACATGTTTTATTACGACATGGGCGACCATCATGTGGTCGGTGCGTCTCCCGAGATACTGGTTCGACTCGAGGGTGATTCAGTCACCGTCCGCCCGATCGCAGGGACGCGTCCGCGCGGCAAATCGCAACAGCAGGATGCCGAACTTGCGGATGAGTTGCTGGCCGATCCGAAGGAGCTGGCCGAGCACCTGATGCTGATTGACCTCGGGCGCAATGACATCGGGCGCGTTGCGCAAAACGGCACGGTGAAGCTCACCGAGAAAATGATCATCGAACGCTACTCGCATGTGATGCACATCGTGTCCAATGTAGAGGCCAGGCTCAAACCCGGCTACAACGCGATGGACGTGCTCAAGGCCACCTTCCCCGCCGGCACGGTAAGCGGCGCGGCAAAGGTGCGCGCGATGGAGATCATCGACGAGCTGGAACCCAGCAAGCGCGGCATCTACGCGGGTGCGGTCGGTTATCTCGGCTTCAACGGCGATATGGATCTGGCGATCGCTCTGCGCACCGCCGTGGTCAAGGACAACATGCTGTATGCCCAGTCTGGTGCGGGTATCGTCGCCGATTCGGTGCCCGAAAGCGAATGGCTGGAAACGCTGAACAAGGCGCGCGCCGTGCTGCGCGCCGCCGAGATGGTGCTGGCGGGGCTGGACAACGATCTGGAGTCGTAGCGCGATGCTCAGGCTCACCGAAGTGAAGCTGCCGCTGGCTCATGCCGAGGGCGAAATCAGGGCTGCGATCCTCAAGCGCCTGGGTATCCCCGACGATGACCTGATCGGCCACATCGTGTTCAAGCGCGGTGTGGATGCGCGCAAGTCTCACGCGATCCTGTACACCTACACGCTGGACGTGACCGTGCGCGATGAGGCGGCGGCTCTGGCGCGCTTCAACAACGATCCTCATATCCGGGTGGCACCGGATACAAGCTACCACTTTGTAACCCATGCTCCGCATAACCTGCCCTCAAGACCGGTCGTGATCGGCATGGGCCCCGCCGGTTTATTTGCCGGGCTGCTGCTCGCGCAGATGGGCTTCCGCCCGCTGATCCTGGAACGCGGCAAGGAAGTGCGCGAACGCACCAAGGACACATGGGGACTGTGGCGACAGGGCGTGCTCAACCCGGAATCCAACGTGCAGTTCGGCGAGGGCGGGGCGGGGACGTTTTCGGACGGCAAGCTGTACAGCCAGATCAAGGACCCTCGATTTCTCAGCCGCAAGGTGCTGGAAGAATTCGTCAAGGCGGGCGCGCCCGAAGAAATCCTCTACGAGAGCCACCCGCACATCGGCACGTTCAAGCTGGTGGGCATGGTGGAGAAAATGCGCGCAACGATCCAGTCGCTGGGCGGCGAGATACGTTTCGGAAGCCGCGTGGATGACATCGAAATTGCCCAAGAATCAGACAACGCCGGGCAAGTCACCGGCGTCGTGCTCGCCAACGGCGAGCGTATCGCCACGACTCACCTGGTGCTGGCAGTCGGCCACAGCGCGCGCGACACTTTCGAGATTATCCACAAGCGCGGCATCTACATCGAGGCCAAGCCGTTCTCGATCGGTTTTCGCATCGAGCACCCGCAGTCGCTGATCGACGCCGCCCGCTACGGCAAGAACGCCGGCAACCCGCTGCTCGGCGCGGCCGATTACAGACTGGTGCATCACGCCGGCAACGGACGCTCGGTATACAGCTTCTGCATGTGCCCGGGCGGCACCGTGGTCGCGGCAACTTCCGAGCCGGGGCGAGTGGTCACCAACGGTATGAGCCAGTATTCGCGGAACGAACGAAATGCAAACAGCGGCATCGTGGTCGGCATCACGCCCGAACAGGACTACCCGGGTGACCCGCTGGCAGGGATGGAATTGCAGCGCCGCTGGGAATCGCGCGCCTATGAACTGGGCGGCGGCAATTACCAGGCGCCCGGACAGCTGGTCGGCGATTTCCTTGCCGGAAAACCCTCGACCAAATTCGGCGAGGTCCTGCCGTCCTACACGCCCGGCGTGCACCTGACCGACCTGTCCACTGCGTTGCCCGACTATGCGATTGCAGCGATCCGCGAGGCGCTGCCCGCGTTCGCGAAACAGATCAGGGGATTCGATCTGGCTGATGCGGTGCTGACCGGTGTCGAGACGCGCACCTCCTCGCCGATACGCATCAAGCGCAACCGTGAGGATTACCAGAGCGTCAACACCGCGGGCCTGTATCCGACCGGTGAAGGCGCGGGCTACGCGGGCGGGATTTTGTCGGCGGCAGTGGACGGGATAGAGGTTGCCGAAGCGGTGGCTTTAGGTATGTCAAACCGGGGCAACCGTTCTTCTTACTTGAAATAGCTTGGGTTACACTCTCCCATGGCAAGATTAACCCTGTTTAAGGATAGGCAAGCAATGGATCAAACTCCCGCGCATGAACAACACAACCACGACTTGCTGACATTCATACCCGGTGACGCAAGGAAAATTGTCGAGGTTGGATGTAGCTCTGGCGCCCTGGCGAGGGAATACAAAAAAATTAATCGCGATTGCCAGTACATTGGCGTGGAATACGTCCCCGAATATGCGCAACTCGCGGAAAGGTACTGCGACTCTGTTGTCGTTGCTGACATTGAAACCATCGATGAAGAATTTTTTCAAGATACACTAAACTGCGATTGCTGGATTTTCGGCGACACGCTTGAACACCTTAAGAATCCCTGGTCTTTGCTTTCAAAAATCCGAAAATTCATCCCAGATAGCGGCAGTATTGTAGCCTGTATACCAAATGTGCAGCATTGGAGTGTCCAGGCAAGGTTATGTTGCGGGGATTTTAGATATGAAAACTCGGGTTTGTTCGACAGAACGCATCTTCGATGGTTTACAAGGCAGACTATTTTCGAGATGTTTAACGAGGCAGGATTCAATATTGCCGAGGGTGCTGCAAGGGATCTTAACGAGCCGGGGCGCGACAAGATACTGACTGCCATTAGAACTATGGCAGTCAGTATCGGTGCTGACCCAGAAATGGCGGCTAGCGATGCTTTGCCCCTGCAATATGTAATTCGGGCGGTTCCGGCTTAGCTTATCTCAACTTTGTGATTTTCCATATCCATAAGAAGGATACGGAAAGTCACATTCAAACCAGATGGATTTTATATGCTGTTAATGATCGACAACTACGACTCCTTCACCTACAACCTGGTGCAGTATTTCGCCGAACTGGGCGAGGATGTGGTGGTGCATCGCAACGACGAGATCAGCGTCGAGCAGATCGCGAACTTGAATCCGCAGCACATCGTGATCTCGCCCGGCCCATGCACGCCCAACGAGGCGGGTATTTCGGTTGCCGCGATCCGGCACTTCGCAGGGAAAATTCCGCTGCTTGGCGTGTGCCTCGGCCACCAGAGCATAGGACAGGCGTTCGGCGGGCATATCATCCACGCCAAACAATTGATGCACGGCAAGACTTCGGCCATCCATCACAACAACACCAGCGTATTCACCGGCCTGCCCAACCCGTTCACCGCTACGCGCTATCATTCGCTGGTAATCGAGCGCGACACACTGCCGGACTGTCTGGAGATCACCGCGTGGACAGACGATGGCGAGATCATGGGTGTGCGCCACAAGACACTGGCGGTGCATGGCGTGCAGTTTCACCCCGAATCGATACTCACCGAGCATGGCCATGACATGCTGGAGAATTTCCTGAAAGGCAAGATTTAGCCATGATCACACCGCAACAAGCACTGACCAGATTGATCGAACTGCGTGAAATCTTTTACGACGAAATGCTGTCGCTGATGCGCCAGATCATGAGCGGCGAAGTCACGCAGGCGCAGATCGCGGGCATACTCGTCGGTCTGCGTGTCAAGAAGGAAACCGTAGGCGAGATTTCTGCCGCCGCGCAGGTGATGCGCGAATTTTCCGCCAAGGTGCCGGTCAGCAACCGCGCGCACCTGGTGGATACCTGCGGCACCGGCGGCGATGCCGCGCATACCTTCAACATTTCCACCGCCAGCGCGCTGGTCGCGGCGGCCGCGGGTGCCCGGGTCGCCAAGCACGGGGGTCGTTCGGTGTCTTCGACCTGCGGTTCGGCGGATGTGCTGGAAGCGCTCGGTGTGAACCTCAACCTTACGCCCGAACAGGTCGGACAGTGCATAGACCAGATCGGCATCGGCTTCATGTTCGCGCCCAATTTTCACGGCGCGATGAAATACGCCGCGCCGGTGCGCAAGGAACTGGGCGTACGCACCATTTTCAACGTGCTGGGTCCGCTGACCAATCCTGCCGGCGCCGAGAATCAGGTGCTGGGCGTGTTTCATCCGGACCTGGTCGGCATCCAGGCGCGCGTGCTGCAGCGCCTCGGCAGTCGGCATGTGCTGGTCGTGCACGGCGCGGAGGGCATGGATGAAATATCGATCAGCGGAGCCACCTATGTTGCGGAACTAAAAGACGATAAGGTTACCGAATACACCGTCCATCCGGAACTGTTCGGCATGACGACTGCGCCCCTCGATTTGCTGAAGGTAGGCAATATCAACGAGGCATGCGCAAAACTGTCGGGTGTATTGAACAACGAGGCCGGTGCGCCGCATGACATCGTGCAACTGAATGCCGGCGCGGCGATTTATGCAGCGGGACTGGCCGACACACTGGAGAACGGCGTGGCAAAAGCCGGCCAGTTGATTGCCAGCGGCGCGGCAAAAGCCAAGCTGGATCAGCTCATCGCGCTGAGTAACAGTTTCAAGACATAACATCATCCTGTGGAGACGGCAGACGATCTGCGGTAGTTATTTGCAATCAACAATGAGCTGAAAGAAGAATATCGCGGTAATAACCATAAGGAAGATCCGTACATGAAAAACAGATTTTTGATTGTTGTCGCGGTACTTGTTATTGCTGGCGGCATTGCCGCTTATTTTTTCTGGCAGCAAATCGAGCCGGTGTCCGCTCCGGTTCAGGTGAACGCGCCGCCGGCACAGACACAGGCCCCCTCCGTGACACCCGAAGTGCGCAATGAGGTTGAAACGCCGCCGGCACAGCCTCCGCTGCCGGCCCTGGCGGATAGCGACAAACTGATACTTGATGCGCTGGCCGGGCTGGTGGGCAATAAGTCGCTGATGGAGCGCTTCCATGCCGACCGGTTCATACTGAATTTCGTGGCTACCATCGATAACCTGCCAACCAGGCGTGCGCCGATGATCGTGATGCCGGTCAATCCGGCCCCCGGTAATTTTGTTGCCGCAGGCGGACAGGACAATCTGACAATCAGCCCGAATAACGCAGCACGCTATTCGGCTTATGTGCGGATCGCCGAAGCTATCGACGCAAAAAAACTGGTCGGGTTATATATCCGTCTCTATCCGTTGTTCCAGCAGGCCTACGAACAGCTTGGCTATCCGCACAAATATTTTAATGATCGCCTGATCGTGGCGATGGACGACTTGCTGGCTGCCCCGATCGCCGTGGAACCGGTCAAGCTGGTTCAGCCCAGCGTCGATTACCAGTATGCCGACCCCGGCCTTGAAAGCCGCTCCATAGGCCAGCGTATCCTGATGCGTCTGGGCGGGAAAAACGAGGACTTGGTCAAAACCAAGTTGCGCGAGATCAAACAGGAACTGATGCGCCACCTGCACCGGAAAAAGCTTGAACGCCCGGGTTGATCAGGAGATTGGTTGCCAACCGATGCGGTTTGTTTGATTTGACTGGCCGAACAGAACCAATATTCTCAAGTTTGGGGACGCTTGATTGTGGCGAGCAGGTCGGCGACGGTAGGATATGCCAGCCTCACGTTCAACTCCGCCTTCATGCGCCGGTTGGTCAGGCGGCGTGATTCATTCATGAACGACAGCAGCATCGGCGACAGTACGCGTTGCGCTTCGGAGCGGCTGACGCGCGGGACACGGGGCAGACCGAACGCATCTGCCACCTGGTCAAAGTAATCGCCCATTTTCAGCTGGCTGTCGTCACTGGTGTGGTAAACCCGGCAGGATTTCCCGCGATACAGCGCCGCGGCACAGATATGCGCCAGATCGTCCGCATGAATGTGGTTGGTGTAGCTGTCTTCGTTGTCGATGATCCCGGGCGTGCCCTGCTGCAAACGGCCCAGTGGCAAACGATCTGCCGCGTAAATGCCGGGCACGCGCAGGATACTGGCATTCACCCGGTTGTATTTCGCCCAGCTGCGGACCTGCATCTCGGCATCCACCCTACGCCGCGAACGCGGTGATGTTGCATTGACCGGACGGGTTTCGCTTACCCATGCTCCACCGCAATCGCCATACACACCGCTGGTGCTGATGTAAACCAGCCGCCTTGGCAGGCTACGCCTGCGCCCCCTGCCCTGCGATAGCGCACTGAGCAGATTGCGCGTTCGTGTGTCAAGTACACCGCTGTTCGGGGGCGGTGCGAGATGCAGCACTGCATCGGCCAATCCGCCGATGTGCGCGAGGCTGTCACGATCATCCAGATCACCAAGCAAAGGTACCGCGCCAAGCTCGCGTATTCCCGGGCGTTTGTCCGGATCGCGCACCAGGGCAAACACCCGATAACCCTTTCTCAGCAGGGGTATCGCTCGCAGCGCAACATCGCCGCTGCCAACAATCAACAGTCGTCTCATGGCATGATTATGCGTTAAAATCCGCGCTTTCGCGCAACCTGCAGATTTATCATGGCTTTTAAAACGGTTATTCAGCCCAGCGGCCACAACTTCATGATCGAGCCGCACGAGACCATCCTCGAAGCGGCGCTCAAACATGGCTACACCTTGCCGTACAGCTGCCGGGACGGCGTATGCGGAACCTGCAAGGGCAAGGTGGTGACGGGTCAGGTTGACTACGGCAAGTACCAGGAAAGCACGTTGAGCGAGGCTGAAAAAACCGCGGGCATGGCGCTGTTCTGCTGTGCCACGCCGCTGTCCGATCTGGTGCTGGAGTGCCGCGAAGTGCTTGCGGTCAACGACATTCCGGTCCGCACCATTCCCTGCCGCGTGCAGAAAATGGAAAAACCGGCCCCGGATGTCATGGTGATCTCGCTCAAGCTGCCCGCAAATGAACGTCTGCAGTTTCTGGCCGGGCAGTACGTAGACATCCTGCTCAAGGACGAGAAGCCGCGCAGTTTCTCCCTTGCCAATGCGCCCCATGACGACGAATTCCTCGAACTGCATATCCGCAACATCACCGGCGGTGCCTTCACCCACCATGTATTCGAGGTCATGAAGGAACGCGACATACTGCGTTTCAAAGGACCACTGGGTACATTTTTTCTGCGCGAGGATACCGACAAACCGATCATTTTCGTCGCCAGCGGCACCGGCTTCGCACCGATCAAGGGAATCATCGAGCACGCGCTTTACATCGGTGTGAAACGACCGATGCACTTTTACTGGGGAGCGCGCAAGCTGGCGGACCTGTATATGCTCGACAAGGCCAGGCAATGGGAAGCAAAAGGCATCAAATTTACCCCGGTACTCTCCGATGCCTTGCCGGAAGATGGATGGCAGGGACGCACCGGCTTTGTTCATCAGGCCGTATTGGATGACTACAGCGATTTGTCAGCCTATGAAGTCTATGCCTGCGGTGCGCCCGTGGTCGTGGAAGCCGCCCACCGCGACTTTACTGCCCAGCGCGGATTGCCCAATGAAGCCTTTTTCTCGGATGCGTTCACCTTCGCTCCCAAGAACTAAGAAGCAAGGTAAAAGGTTCAAGGCGCAAGGATAAAAGCCTTGCACCTTTTGTCTCTTGTATCTGATCTATCCGGCTTTAAGTGCCATCGCCTGTTGACGGTACTTCAGCGCCTCAGTGGATTTACCCAGGCGTTCCGCCAATTCACCAAGCGCATTATAGGCAGCACGACTGGGTGCAATGCTGATGCTGGCATCCAGATAGTTTTGCGCCTTGCCCCATAGCTTTTCATGCAGGCACAACTTCCCGAGCGACAGCAGCAGCCCGGCATCCTGATTGTTCTGGGCGAGCCACTTTTCGGCTTGCTTGATTTGCGCCACCGCATCGCCGGTTTTGCAATCGCCATATAACGCAACCAGTTCACTGTCCCATTGCGCATTAAGACTATCGGTCAGCAGTTGCTGCGCGAGTGAACCCCCGCCGTGCTGAATCAGTGCACGCGCCGCGGCCGCTGCAATCTTGCCGCGCCGCTTCAAATCCGCGGGGATGCCTTTCAGGCAACGGGTCAATCCTGCCAGGTCCTTTTGCTGGCGGATTTTCCCAATCCAGGCTTGTTGGCGAAAATGCGCAGCCTGTGCCGCGTCGATCCCGCCGCGCTTCTCCAGCTGGTAGAGCACATTCAATACCTCGTCCCAATTACCCGCCTGCTGGTGCGCCTTCATTTCCAGCGTCAATGCGCCGAGATGGTTTTTGACCCCGCTGTCGCGCAACTCCTGCAAGGCATTCAATGCGCCGCGGCTATCATGCTGGTCGAGCAGGAATTTTCCGGTTGTCATCAGGCGCATGGTTGAATCGCCGGACTTTTTGCCTTCGGCATCGGACAGATAGGCATCGCGCGCTTTATATTCACGCAATTCATGGGCGGAACGTGCGGCGATAATGTGGTGAAAGTCCGAAGTGTCGCCCAATTTCATTGCGCGTTTTGCGGCCTTTTCCGAATCGGCATAGCGGCCTTCGAAATACGCGCCCAGTTCCTCGTCAAGCAATTTGCGAATCTTGGCTTGAACTCGATCATAACGAAACCTTTTCACATAAGCCGGCAGTTGGAGAACCCCGACAACCAATCTCACCAGCCCGTAGACGGACAAGAAGCCCAGCAACAGCAACGCGATAAACAGGGTAAACGATACTTCGACGCGATAGGGCGGATAGACCAGCAACACATAAGCCGGATTGCGCGAAATGATGGCCAGCGCCGCCGCCGCGACAAACAGTCCGAGTAGCCATGCAAGATATTTCATTGCGCTGCCTTTTGCACTTTAGGCCCGCTCACCGTACCCGCCCCCGCCTGGTTTGGCCGCCCTTTCAAACGCGCCTTCGGCTCGTTTGGCCGTGCCTCGAAACGCGCCTTCGGCTCGTTTTCACGGATCAAAAGATAATTGCGCACTGCTTGCAAGCTGTCGCTGATGTCGGGTATTTCGATGCTGATGTCGGACGCCGCCAGCTTTTTCAGCTCGTCGGATACATGCCTGTTCACGCTCGATTTTGCGTCAAAATAGCGCGCAACCCAGCGTTGCGCGGTTTTCAGCCCCTGCCTGTAACTGACCTCGTCACGCGACAACAGGGCAAGGCGCGCCGACAACAGGCTCAGCTTGAGATTCTCGCGCAGGAAAAACTCCTGGTTGGGCGGCAACAGCGGAATTTCCGCCTTGTCCGTGTTCTCGATGCGCACCAGTTGTTTCAGCTCACCCCAGACGTCATGCAGCAGTTTTTTCCAGGCCGTTTCATCTTTTGGCGGTGCGGTTTGCGCGACGGCCTCGTTGGCCGGAACTTGTTGCTGGTAGGCCAGCGGCATGCTGTCCACTGCTGATATCAGGCTATTGATCTGAAGATTGATGCCGGTGATATCCGCTTCGTGCAGCGCGCGCAATTTGTCCATATCGTTGTTGATGGTCTGTCTAAGCCCGTTGAATGCAGGCCGGTTCAGGCGTTGCAAACGCGAATCAGCGGTTTGCATCGCGATCAATGCAGCCCTCACGTTGGCCGACAATTGCAACTGTTGCGACGCGATCAGCAGCATCTGCTCGACCTCGGCCAGCGCGGCTTCATCGCTATTCGCAGAAAGATTGTTGTACAGGTTCTCCAGTGCGGCGCGCTGGTTTTTCGACTCGGCATAGCTTGATTCCATCGTTGCAACTTTGGCTGAAAGTTCGCGCACCTGGTCCTGGTTTTGGGCCAGCAACACCTGGTTGGCCTTGCTGTTCCCGTCCATCTCGGCGATTTTCTCCGCCAGCTGCCGCTGCATGTCGCTGATCGCGAGATGGCCGTCCAGCCATTGCCACAGGAAGATAATCACCAGTACCGCAATGGTCAGTTGCGTAATACTGATGTGCGCGAAGCCTGCGGGTGCATCATGCTGCGCGGCTTGACCTTCCGGATTGGCCGGCCCGGTATTTTCAGGTGGTGTGATTTGCTCGCTCATTCAGTACCTTTCATTAAAAAGAACAAGCGTCGCCGGTCTATCGCCGGGTGCGCGTGGGCGGTTCCGGGGCTAGTGTTCCGATCAGGCGTTTCCCTGTTCTCCATTTCCATTCCCTCTTTGGCCGGCCCACGCGATCAAGGCAGAGCATACCCCGTCATCGCCCGAACTCGTCACGTGCACCCGCGGCCAACCCAGATCACGGGCCCGGCCGGCAATCCGTTCATGCGGCACAAATAGAGCCGTGTTGCACAAAGCTTGCCGGTCACCGGCATTCAGCATCTGGCTCAGATGGTCCAATGCCTCGCTGCTGGTGGCGATGATTGCGTCGGGCCCGGCAGCCAGCAGCGCGCCTTTATCCAGCCGCGGTTTGGTGCGCCTGTAGCAGGAAGCATATTCTACAGTCGCGCCGCGTTCCCTGAGTGTATCGCCCAGTAACTCGCGCCCGCCGTCACCGCGAAAGATCAGCACGCGCCATCCGGAAACCTTGTTCAATTCCGGCAACGCCAGCAAACCTTCGCTGTCGAAGCGTTCGGTGGGTGCGATGATGTTGGAGATACCCGTTTCGCGCAAGGCCCTTGCGCTGCCCTGGCCGACCGTGGCAATTTTGAGCGTCCGTGGAAGTTCGCCCGCGGCGCGTATCGCGGCGATGCCATAGCGCACCGCATTGGGGCTGATAAAGATCGCCAGGTTGAATTGCCCGAGACGGGCAATCTGACCATTCAGTGCATTGGTATCCGTTATCGCGGTAATTTCCAGCAACGGAAAAAGCAGCGCGACACCGCCCGCCTGTTCGATCTTCTGCGCCAGTTCCAGAGCCTGGTCACGCGGACGAGTGACCACAACCGTCAATCCGGCCAGGGGGAGATCGTCAGTCATATGCTCCAGTCTTGTTTTGCACGAAGCGCCCGCTCCTTTTCATGCCGGGAGTTTCAAACTTCCGGCAGCACCGGGAATATCCATCACGGCCGAGCCCCGGCCACAGCAGCGATTTAGATGGCCAGTTCGGCGAGGATTACATCCGCACCTTGCGCACGCAGCGCATCGGCGATTTTGTTGCCCAGGACTTCAGGGTGAGCTACATCGCCAATCAACTCGGACTGCATCATGCGCTTGCCATCGGGGCTGGCAACAAAGCCGCGCATACGCAGTTTGCCGTTTTTGACCTCGGCAAATCCACCCAGCGGCACCTGGCAACTGCCGCCCAGAGAGCGGCTCAGGGCGCGTTCGGCCAGCACACATGCGGCGGTATCGGGATGGTGCAACGGTTGCAGCAACGCGATCACATCGGCACGGTCGGCACGGCATTCGAAGCCCAGCGCACCCTGCCCTACTGCAGGCAGACTTTCCTCGCTGGAGATAATACCGCGTATGCGATCACCCAGACCCAGACGCTTCAATCCGGCAGCGGCCAGGATGATCGCGGCATATTGCCCCTCGTCCAGTTTGCGCAAACGGGTTTGCACATTGCCGCGCAACGGCTTGATGTCAAGATGCGGAAACCGCGCGCGCAGCTGGCTTTCACGTCGCAGGCTGGACGTACCCACCACGCTGCCCTGCGGCAATGCCGCCAGATTCTCATGGTTGTTCGAGACAAAGGCATCATGCGGATCTTCACGTTCGCCGATTGCGGCCAGTACAAAACCGTCGGGCAAATTCATCGGCACGTCTTTCAGCGAATGCACGGCGAGGTCGGCGCGCCCGTCTTCCAGCGCGGTTTCCAGCTCTTTCACGAACAGGCCCTTGCCGCCGATTTTTGACAGCGTGACATCCAGAATCTGGTCGCCCTGCGTGGTCATGCCCAATATGCTAACCTCGGTTTGCGGATATAATTCGCGCAGCCTGTCCCGGATATGTTCCGCCTGCCACATCGCGAGAGCGCTTTCCCGCGAGGCGATCACTAATCGAGCGGGGCCTTGATGGTGCTTCTGATTCATGAGATTATTTCCGGAAATTTGAAACTTAAATTATTTTTTAACCAACAAACGGTCTTTGCAGCATTCTAACATAGGGTGTGCAGTGCTTCTGTTCCGAGAGCGTGATGAATCTGATTGCCACACCTAGCAATATTTCCAGCAAAGACCTGCCTCTGCGCGATGACGTGCGCCTGCTTGGCCGCATTCTCGGCGACACGCTGCGCGAGCAGGAAGGCGAAGCGTCCTTTCAGCTGATCGAGAGCGTCCGGCGCGCCGCGGTAACTTTCCACAAGAGCCAGGATGACCGCGACCATTTGCAACTGGAACAGATTCTGAACGCGCTTTCGCCCAGCGATGCGCTGCTTGTGGTGCGCGCGTTCAGCTATTTCTCGCAACTGTCCAATATCGCGGAAGACCTGCACCACAACCGCCGCCATCGCGCCCACCTCAAGGCAGGCAGCGCACCCAAGGACGGCAGCCTGCTGCTGGCGCTTGATCGCGCCGGGAAAAAACATATCAGCAAGGAAACACTGCAGGAATTCCTGGACAAGGCTTTGATCGCGCCGGTATTGACCGCGCATCCCACCGAGGTGCAGCGCAAGAGCATCCTCGATTGCCAGTTGATCATTTCGCGCCTGATGTCGGATCGCGACCGCATGGACATGACCCCCGAGGATATGGCAGAAAACGAAAACGCGTTGCGCCGTTTCGTGCTGATCCTCTGGCAGACGCGCATGTTGCGCACCACCAAACTGAACGTCAGAGACGAGATCAAGAACGGTCTGGAGTTTTACCGCTATACCTTCCTCAACGAAATCCCGAAGATCTACGCCAACCTGGAAAACCAGCTTGAAGCGCGCTTCGACAGGGACATCAAGGTTCCGCCGCTGCTGCATGTCGGCAGCTGGATCGGCGGTGACCGTGACGGCAACCCGTTCGTCACCCATGAAGTGATGCTGGATGCGGTACAGCAGCATTCCGCGCTGGCGCTGGAACATTACCTGAAGGAAACCCATATTCTCGGTACGCGCCTCAGCCTGACAGACCGCCTCGCTGACGTCAGTGACGCATTGCGCGAACTTTCCGATGCCTCCCCGGACAAGGCCGTGCATCGTATTGACGAACCCTACCGCCGCGCGCTGATCCTGATCTATTCGCGTCTGTCGGCTACCGCAAGGCTGCTGGGGCACGAAGTGGCTAAACTTCGCCCCGTCGGGGAGAACAGCGCACCCTATGGATCGCCCCGTGAGTTCATCGCCGACCTGGACGTGCTGATCGACTCCTTGTACAAACACGGGGCCGTTTACCTGGCGCGCGGGCGACTGGCCAACCTGCGCCGTGCCGCCGAGGTGTTCGGCTTCCACCTCGCCCCGCTGGATATGCGCCAGCACAGCGCCGTCATCGAACAGACCATCTCCGAACTGTTCTCGCGCAGCGGTGGAAAACCGGATTACCGCGACCTCGACGAGGACGCACGCCGCGCAGTGTTGCTGGCCGCATTGCAGGACGGCAAGCCGTTGCTCGGCGAGATCGATCAATATGGCAGTGTGGCGCAAAGCGAACTGCGCATCATGCAGGCCGCCGCGCAGATCCATCAGCGTTTCGGCCGCGCGGCACTGCCCAACCATATTATCTCAATGACCGAGTCGGTCAGCGACATGCTCGAACTCGCGCTGATGCTGCAGCAGGTCGACCTGCTGGAAAAAGGCTCACACCAGTTGCACATCAACATCATTCCGCTGTTCGAGACCATCGGAGACCTGCGCGGTTGCGGTGTCATCATGGATGAACTGTTCTCGCTCCCGTACTACCGCAGGTTGCTGAGCAGCCGCGGCAACACGCAGGAAGTCATGCTCGGCTATTCCGACAGCAACAAGGACGGCGGCTACGTGACGGCCAACTGGGAGCTGTACAAGGCCGAAGTCGAGCTGGTGAAGGTTTTCGCCAAACACGGCGTCGAACTGCGCCTGTTCCACGGCCGCGGCGGCACCGTCGGGCGCGGCGGCGGCCCGAGCTACGATGCGATCCTGGCTCAACCGCCGGGCAGCGTGAACGGACAGATCCGCATCACTGAACAGGGCGAAGTCATCTCCAGCAAATATTCCAATCCCGAGATCGGCAGGCGCAATCTCGAGACACTGATTGCGGCGACATTCGAAGCCACCCTGCTGGATCACCCGCATGACGCGGACGGAAATCCGGAATACATGCGCATCATGGAGAAACTCAGCCTGTATGCCTTTGCGGCCTATCGCAAACTGGTATACGAGACACCCGGTTTCAACACGTATTTCTTTACGTCCACACCGATACGCGAGATTGCCGAGCTGAACATCGGCAGCCGCCCCTCTGCGCGCAAGGCATCCGACCGTATCGAGGATCTGCGAGCGATTCCCTGGGTGTTCAGCTGGGGCTTGAACCGCACATTGCTGCCGGGCTGGTTCGGTTTCGGCAGCGCGGTAAAGCAATTCATCGCCAGCGAGGGCGATGCGGGTCTTGCACAACTGCGCTCCATGTACAAGAGTTGGCCGTTCTTTCGCGGCCTGATGTCGAATATGGACATGGTGCTGTCCAAGACCGACATGGGCATCGCCTCCAGTTATGCTGAACTGGTGGATGACCAGGCATTGCGAGAACAGGTTTTCGGCATGATCGAACGCGAATGGGACGATACCGTGAAGATGCTGTTCAAGGTAACCGGCAATACCTCGCTTTTGCAGGACAACCCGACTTTCGCACGCAGCCTGCAGACCCGCACACCCTACATCGATCCGCTCAACCACTTGCAGGTCGCGCTGCTGCAGCGCCACCGTGCCGGCGACACCGACGAGCGGGTCAAGCGCGCCATTCATCTCACCATCAACGGCATTGCAACCGGGCTGCGCAACAGCGGATGATGCCATTCCCCCGCAAGCACGCGATTGCGATCCGGTTCGCAGAGGTTCGCAACCGAACGGAGTGATTGATGGCTCAAGCCTTCACGACCCCGGCGGTTCAAGACGGATATTTTTGCACGCAACGACCACTGCTGATACAAATGCCCCGCGTTTATTGCTTCGAACCGATTGAGGACAGGGCTGCAACCGTGCTGATCCTGGGCAGTATGCCGGGGAAGGTATCGCTTGCAACGGGCCAGTATTATGCCCATGCCAGAAACGCCTTCTGGACCATCATGGGTGAACTCGTCGGCGCGCAATCCGTTCTTCCCTACACAGACCGCATCGATATCCTGCGGGGTTCCGGGATCGCGTTATGGGACGTACTCGCTTCATGCGTCCGCACCGGCAGTCTCGATTCGGACATTCAGGCGGGCTCGGTCGTCCCCAACGATTTCAATTCTTTTTTCCGGGCGCATCCCGATATCTCCCGCATATACTTCAACGGGGCCAAAGCCGAGCAGTGTTTTCTGAAATACGTCCATCCGTATCTTGAATCGGCCGCGCTGCAATACCGGCGGCTGCCATCGACCAGTCCGGCCAATGCGGGCATCAGCTACGGGCAAAAACTGTTTGCCTGGCAATCTGTGATAGCCCAACCTGATGAAAAACAGTAGCAGCGGATGAGCATGCCCGGGATATGGGCTGCCGATTCCCGCGCACACAAAACAACTAGGCCCTGCTGAATTCCTTGACGATGTGCTGCTGCCGGCGACTGATCGCGAGCAGTTCATCAAGGCCTTTCAGCTTGACCATCCAGCCGCTTTCACCTTCGTCGCCGCCTTTCTCGAAACCGGCAATCGCATCTTTCGCGATCAGACAATTGCGGTGGATGCGCGCGAAGCGCATGGCAAATTCCTTTTCCAGCGCATTGAGCGACTCCTCGATCAGGAACTCCCGTTCGGCGGTGCGCACCGTGATGTATTTCAATTCCGCGCGCAGATACAGCACCTGTTCGATGGGTATCAGGTGGATCTTGCCGCGCTCGTGGATGGATAGATTCTTGCGCGGGTCGGGCAGCAGTTCGCGCAGCAGCTCGGTTTGCACCGGCACCGCTACGCGCGCCCGGTTCAGCGCCTCGAACAACCGCCCCAGTCTTATCGGCTTGAGCAAATAATCGATCACGCGCAGATCGAATGCCTTGATCGCATACGCATCGTAAGCGGTGGTGAAGATCACCACCGGCGGCTTGGGCAGTTTGTTCAAATGCTGCGCGAGTTCGATGCCGTCCATTTGCGGCATGCGGATGTCCAGCAACACCACATC
>Ga0307375_10001144_pt1 | contig 29753 bp, 25 predicted proteins | sample TR1MG_FD_202531 | JGI IMG/M metagenome (GOLD analysis project Ga0307375, IMG submission 202531) | Soil microbial communities from Risofladan, Vaasa, Finland - TR-1 | ecosystem: Environmental > Terrestrial > Soil > Coastal area > Acid sulfate soil | place: Finland: Risofladan, Vaasa | collected... | reverse complement strand
ATCCTTTCGGCGGTTGCCCGGCATTGGCCGGACTTTGGCATCATTCTCCTGCTGCTTGTGGCCAATGCCGTGGTCGGATTCTGGGAAGAACACCAGGCGGGCAACGCCATTGCCGCGCTGAAGGCCAAGCTGGCGATCAAGGCCCAGGTAAAACGCGATGGAAAGTGGACCAACCCGGCGGCGCGCGGGCTGGTCCCGGGCGATGTCATCCACCTGCGTCTGGGCGACATCGTGCCGGCGGATGCGCGCTTGCTGGAGGGTGACCCGATTGAAGTGGATCAGTCCGCGCTGACAGGCGAGTCGTTGCCCGTCACGCACAAATCCGGCGAGGCGGTGTTCTCGGGTTCCATCATCCGCACCGGCGAAATTGACGCGCTGGTGTACGCCACGGGATCGAACACCTACTTCGGCAAGACTGCGGAACTGGTGCAGGGGGCACAGACAGACAGCCATTTCCAGCGCGCGGTGTTGAAGATCGGCAATTACCTGATCATCCTCGCGGTAACTCTGGTGGCGGTAATTATTACCGTCGCGCTGTTCCGTGGCGACCCGATCCTCACCACCTTGCAGTTCGCCCTGGTGCTGACCGTGGCCGCGATTCCCGTGGCGATGCCCACGGTGCTGTCGGTGACCATGGCGGTCGGCGCGCGCCTGCTGGCCAAAAAAGAGGCGATTGTGACCCGGTTGTCGGCTATCGAGGAATTGGCGGGCGTGGACGTGCTGTGCTCGGACAAGACCGGCACCCTGACCCAGAACAAGCTGACGCTGGGCGACCCGTTCAGCGTGAACGGTATCCCTGCCGATCAAGTCATTCTCAACGCCGCGCTGGCGTCGCGCGCGGACAACAAGGACACCATCGACCTTGCCGTGCTGGGTGGCCTGAACAACGATCAGGCCTTGAAAGACTATCAGGTGGTTTATTTCCAGCCCTTCGATCCGGTTCATAAGCGCACTGAGGCCACCGTCAAGGGTGCGGATGGAAGACAGTTCAAGGTAACCAAGGGCGCGCCTCAGGTGATCCTGGAATTGTCGGCCAATGCTGAGCAGGTCAAGCCCGCCGTCGAGAAAGCCGTCAACGAATTCGCGGCACGCGGCTTCCGCTCGTTGGGTGTGGCGCGGGCCGAGGGAGACGGTCCGTGGCAGTTTGTAGGCGTGTTGCCCATGTTCGATCCGCCCCGGGAAGAAGCCAGGGCCACTATCGCGACCGCGCGCGAAATGGGCGTGAAGATCAAGATGGTGACGGGCGATGCAATGGCCATCGCGCGCGAAACCGCCGGAAAACTGGGGCTGGGCGCCAATATCCTCGATGCCAGCGGTTTCGGCGACACCAGGCATCACGAGACGGCACAGTTGGCGGAGTTCATCGAGAAAGCGGATGGCTTCGCCCAAGTGTTCCCCGAGCACAAATTCCACATTATCGATGTCCTGCAAAAACGCGGCCACATCGTCGGCATGACGGGCGACGGAGTGAACGATGCCCCGGCGCTGAAGAAGGCCGACTGCGGCATCGCCGTTTCCGGCGCGACGGACGCGGCTCGCGCAGCAGCGGACATCGTGCTGATGACCACCGGCTTATCGGTGATCATAGACGCGATCAAGGAGAGCCGGAAAATCTTCCAGCGCATGAACAGCTACGCGATCTACCGCATCACCGAGACGCTGCGCGTGCTGTTGTTCATGACCTTGTCGATCCTGGTATTCAACTTTTACCCGGTGACTGCAGTGATGATCGTGATGCTGGCGTTGCTCAACGACGGCGCCATCCTGTCCATCGCCTATGACAACGTTCATTACAAGGACAGGCCCGAGGCATGGAACATGTACATGGTGCTGGGAGTCTCCACAGTGCTGGGCGTTATCGGGGTCGTTGCCGCCTTCGGCTTGTTTTATCTCGGTGAACGCGTCTTTCACCTCGACCGCGCACACATCCAGACGCTGATGTATCTGAAGCTGTCCGTGGCGGGACACCTGACGATCTTCCTGACGCGCACGCGCGGCCCGTTCTGGTCCATCCGTCCCGCGCGGATTTTATGGGTGGCCGTGCTCGGCACGCAAATCGTGGCGACGCTGATCGCGGTTTATGGGGTGTTCATGACGCCGCTTGGCTGGGTCTGGGCGCTGTTCGTGTGGGGCTATGCGCTGGTGTGGTTTCTCGTGAACGATCGCGTGAAACTGCTTGCGTATCGGGTGTTCGATCCAACGGCCGCGCCGCTATTGACAAAAAAATCGGTCGATGTGACACCGCAGATCGCCAGGCGGGCCTATGAACTATATGAGCGGCAAGGGCGCCGTGAAGGCCACGCGGATCAGGACTGGCTCCAGGCGGAGCGGGAAATTCGGAAGAATTAGGCGGGAGAAGGCTCGATCAACCCATTCCCGAGCCCCATGAAAGCCAAGCGCAACCCACGCAGCGCGCGACAGCGAAGGGGTGAAGGTGTTTATTGGCGATGACACACTGTTCCTCGACCGGGAAGGAGTGCATTATGAGTGACGAAAGAAACGGATCGCCAACGCCGGCTGTCCCGTCGTCGGCAAGCAGAACCTGATGACAGCCGGGCTTCGGGACCCACAGCTTCAGCAGGATGTCTGGTTCCGGGGGGGCATCCTTGCATCAGCTCTTGCCGCTGGCGGGAATCGGCGTAATCGCCTTTTTCACCACGGAGGATGAATCATGAATCAACTGAACGAATCTGAAATCCGCGCGCTCAACGAGGCGCTCGACGACGAGTACCGCGCCTGGACGACTTATGACCAGGTGATTGTGGATTTCGGCGAGGTGCCGCCTTTCAGCAATATCCGGGCAGCCGAGGCGCGCCACATCGAGGCGCTTTGCGTGCTGTTTGCGCGCTACGCCAGCCTGCAAGAAGCCTGTGAGGCCGGTGTGGCCGCCGAGATCGCCAATGGCGAAATGTACGAGCGGCTGCTTAGGGCGACTCAGCGCCCGGACATCCTCACGGTGTTGCGCAATCTGCAGGAGGCGTCGCAGCAGCGTCACCTGCCGGCATTTCAGCGTTGCGCACAAGGTCCCGCGGGTGTGGGCGGCGGAGGTGGCGCGAGGCACCGCCGGAGCGGAAGGGGGCGACCATGAGCGCCATAGTGGAGAAAGGCGGCGGCACTTTCCAGGGCATCAAGCTCTTGCTGTGCGAAAACCCGCTGCCACCGATTGATGAGGCCATCGCTGCGGCCCAAGCTGAGGTGGCGCACAGCAACTTCTACACCGAGCCCTATTCGGCGCCGCTGCGCCGGCTTATCAGCGAGCAGCTCGGCGTGCCCGAACGGCTCATTCACATCAACGCCGGCTCCGAGCTCATCCTGCGCCAGATATTCGACCGCTTCGGCCAGCAGGTGCACCTGCTGACGCCGACCTATGTACTCTTTCCCGAGATCGCCCTGCACTACACGGAAACACGGCTACTGCCCGAAAACGATTTCGCCTTTGATCTTGCCGAATTGGCGATTCCGCAGGGCACCACACTCGCGGTCATCGTGAATCCCAATAACCCCAATGGCGGCATCTTCGACATGACACCCTTGCCAGAATTGTTGCGCAGCTACCCGGAAACGCGCTTCCTGATTGACGAGGCGTTCATCGGCCTGGCCGGGCAGTCAATCGCCCATCTGGTGCCCGAACATCCCAACCTGCTGGTGACGCGCACCCTGTCCAAGGCTCACAGCCTGGCAGGTTTCCGTATCGGCTACGGCATCTTTCCGGAGGCCGTCGCTGATGACCTGAACAGCCACAACGATGCCTATCCGCTCGCCCGTCCCAGCCAGGCAGCGGCCATCGCCACGCTTCAGCACGAAGACCAGATTCATGCCCGTGCCGCCCAGTTGCATACCTGGACCGAAGCACTCGCGGCAGAGTTGCGCGCTTTGGGCGTGCGCACCTATCCGACCCATACCTATTTCTTCCTCGCCGATTTCGCGCCTCATGACGCCGCGCATTTGGCGGAGGCATTCAAGGCACGGGGGATTCTGATCAAGCCGTTGAACGACCCGGCGCTCGGCCCAGGCTATATGCGCATCACCACGGCATTACCCGAAGACAACCGGCGGTTCGTGGAGGCGCTGCATGAGGTGCTGTCCCGTGCCTAGTGTTGCCCCCTTCGAGGCTCACCATGAACGCTATGAGGCGTGGTTCGTCAAGCACGAGGCCGCCTATCTCTCGGAGTTGCTCGCCCTGCGGACAGGGCGCGGCCAATGCGCATTCGTGGTCGTCGCAGCAACGAGCGAGGGCTGATCCATGGGAACGATTGCCAAGATCATCGCGTTTGTGGTCGCGCTCTGGGCCTTGCAGGTGGGCGCAGCGTCAGCTTCCGCTTCCGCGCCGCTGCCGGTGTTCGTGAGTATCCTGCCGCAGAAGTATTTCGTCGAACGCGTCGGCGGCGAGCAGGTCGCGGTTTCGGTAATGGTGGGCTCCGGGCAGAGCCCGGCAACCTACGAGCCGACGCCGCGGCAGATGACGGCGCTGTCCCAGGCGCGGCTTTACTTTTCCATCGGGGTGGCGTTCGAAGACGTCTGGCTGAAGCGTATCCAGGCCACGAACCCTGCCCTGCGCGTGGTGCCCATGCAGCGCGGTATCGCGCTGCTGCCCCTGACCGGCCCGAGCGGCGAGATTGGCGGTACGGATCCGCATGTCTGGACCAGCCCGCAACGGGTGAAGCTGATGGCGGCCAACGTCCGCGATGCGTTGAACCAGGCTGACCCTAATCACCGCGGCGACTACGAATCGAACTACCGGACACTTGCCGCCGAGATGGACAAGCTGGATGGCAATATCCGGGCCATTCTTGCATCGGCCAGGGGCAAGCCGTTCATGGTGTTTCATCCGTCCTGGGGCTACTTCGCGAAAGACTACGGGCTGCGCCAGATTCCCATTGAGGCCGAGGGCAAGGAACCGGGAGCCAAGGCGCTCGTGCGCGTGATCGATCTTGGCAAGCGGGAGGGCGTACGAGTCATCTTCGTGCAGACCCAGTTCAGCCAGCGCACGGCCGAAACCATTGCCACGGCCATCGGCGCCCGGGTGGTGGCGGTGGACCCATTGGCGGAAAATTATCCGCAAAATCTGCTGCGGGTCGCGCACGAATTTGCCGACGCCCTGAAATGAAGCCGATCATCGAACTCATGGACGTTTCCTTCGCCTACGACATCGGCCCGCCGGCGCTGGAGCATGTCAGCCTTGCCGTGGAGGAAGGCGAATTCCTCGGCTTGGTGGGACCGAACGGCGGCGGCAAGAGTACGCTGCTCAAGCTCGTGCTCGGCTTGCTGAAATCCGGTTCGGGAGAGGTGCGCGTGGCCGGTCGGTCGCCGCAAGCGGCGCGCAGCATGATTGGCTATGTGCCGCAATATGCCCGCTTCGCCCGTGACTTTCCGATCTCGGTGGAGGAAACAGTGCTGCTCGGGCGGCTCGGTACAACCCGGCTGTTGGGCGGCTATGGTGTGGCAGACAGGGAAATGGCGCGTCGGATGATGGCCGAAACCGAGGTGCTCGATTTGCTCCAGCGCCCGCTCGGCACGCTTTCCGGCGGACAGTTGCAGCGCGTGCTGGTGGCGCGCGCGCTCGCCTGCGATCCGCATATCCTGATTCTTGACGAGCCCACTGCAAATATTGACCTGCGTGCCGAGACCGAGATTTTCGACCTGTTCAAGGCACTCAACCAGCGCATGACCATCGTCGTGGTCTCCCACGACATCGCTTTCATCTCGCGCTACGTGACCCGGGTGGCCTGCCTCAACCGCACCCTGCTGTGCCACCAGCCGGTGCCGGTCGGGTCGGAGGTGATCCAGCGGTTATATGGCATGCCCGTGCAGCGCATCCCGCACGGCATGACTTGCGAGATGGGGGAGAAGCCATGAGCCCATTCCTGGAGGCGCTTGCCCGTCACGCCTTTCTGCAGCACGCCCTGGCCGCCGGCGTGCTGGCCAGCATTGCCTGCGGCATTGTCGGCAGCTATGTCGTGGTCAAGCGCATCGGCTACCTCGCTGGCGGCGTGGCCCACACTGCACTGGGCGGCATGGGCATCGCCTATTTCCTGGGTAAAAGCCCGCTCGGCGGCGCGCTCGTCGCCGCGCTGCTGGCGGCGGCGGTCATCGGCTGGGTGAGCCTGCGCTTCCGCCAGCACGAGGATACCATTATCGGGGCGCTGTGGGCGGTCGGCATGGCCATCGGCATCCTCTTCATCTCCCGCACGCCGGGCTACAACGTGGACCTGATGAGTTACCTGTTTGGCAATATCCTCATGGTGCCGCGTGAGGATCTGCTGCTCATGGGCGGCCTGGACGGTGTGATCATCGCCCTGGTGTGGCTGTTCCGCAAACAATTCCTCGCCGTGTGCTTCGACGAGGAGTTTGCCCGCCTGCGCGGCGTGCCGGTCGAGGTGTTCTACCTGGGGCTGTTGCTGATGGTGGCCTTGACCGTGGTCATTCTGATCCAGGTGGTGGGCCTGATTCTGGTGCTCGCGCTGCTGACCCTGCCGGCCGCCATCGCTGGCCAGTATGTGCGTTCCCTCGCTGCCATGATGTTCATGGCGACGCTGCTCGGGGTCCTTTTCACCGGCGCGGGGCTGGCCCTTTCCTATGAGCCGGACATGCCAGCAGGAGCGACCATCATCCTGTTGGCGGGCGTGGCCTACCTGCTTTCGGCGTTGGGCAGAGGTGTCTGGTTGCGCTTGCTCAGGCATCGCAGAAAGGCGGTTTCGCAAGCGAAACCATAAGCGATCGCCCGCCTGTTCCCCTCGGGCAGTTCGCACCCGGCGCGCCCGCCATCGTGCGGGAGATACGGAAAATAAGGATTGGGCAGGACGGGCGAAGGCTGTCCAACGCCCTCCTGAACTCAATGAGAGCCAAGCGCAACCCACGCAGATCGTGACAGTGAGGAGATGAAGATGAAAGTAAATTCAAAGGATTTCCGTGTGCGGGAAGGTGAAAATGTCAAACTCAAGAAGTGGCCGACGCTGGTGAAGCCCGTTTACCAGTCGAAGGAGCAGTATCAGGAACTCCTCGAAGAACAGGTGGCGGAGCTGAGCGCGCTGCAGCGCCTTCACTACGCATCCAACCGCTATGCGGTGTTGCTGATTTTTCAGGCGATGGACGCAGCCGGCAAGGATGGCGCCATCAGGCATGTGATGTCCGGCGTCAATCCCCAGGGTTGCCAGGTGTTCAGCTTCAAACATCCGAGTGCCACGGAACTGGAGCACGATTTTTTGTGGCGCACCACTCGTGATCTGCCGGAACGCGGGAGGATAGGTATCTTTAACCGATCCTATTATGAGGAGGTGTTGATCGTTCGTGTGCACCCGGAGGTTCTCCGCAGCCAGGGACTTCCGGATGGGCTGCTCGATGAGAAAACCATCTGGCAGGAGCGCTATCGTTCCATCGTGGACCTGGAGGACCATCTTTATCGTAACGGCACCCGGATCATCAAGTTTTTCCTGCATCTTTCGGAGGAAGAGCAGCGCAAGCGCTTTCTCGATCGCATCGACGAGCCCGAAAAAAACTGGAAATTCAGTCTTGCCGACATTGAAGAGAGGAAATTCTGGAAACAGTACATGCAGGCCTATGAGTCGTGCCTGAGCGCAACGAGTACAAAAAATGCACCCTGGTATGTTGTGCCCGCAGACGACAAGGAAAACGCCCGGCTGATTATTTCAAGGATTATTCTCGATACTTTCAAGTCCCTCAAAATGAGCTATCCGGAAGTGGACGCTAAACGCCAGCAGGAATTGCTATCGATCCGCCAACAACTGATGAAGGAAGGCCCAGGCGGCAACTGATCTTTCGGCATCAGGTAAAAAACGCAACCGGGTCTCGTCACCTGAACATCAAGGAGAGAATGAAATGGCAAAAATAGAACAGTTGGAATTGGAGGGCCATCGCGACGAAATCATCGCTGACGTGGAAAGTTTGGTCGAAAAATATCGTGCAATATTCGATTGGGACATACCCGAGATCGATCAAAACCTTGCGGACAAACTGATCCTGGTGGAAATGCACAAGGTTTTGGATGATATCGAAAAGGAATTGCCGGGCTAAATGGAACAGTGCCTTGGGCCAATGTAATCGGCCCAGTCACCGGATTGTTCCTGAAGAATGAGTGAAATAACGCAATTGAAAGGAGCATCGAAAATGAAGAAATCACTTCCGCCACACGATCCCATCGAGACAATGGGTGAAGCTTATGAATTGTTGCTGGAGAAAGCGCTGCAGAAAGCGCATCAAAGCGGTACCGCCGTCCATCAGATGCTTGATGCAATTCGGGGCGATATCGCGGCCTTGACTAAGTTTAGTGATGATGAAGTCGTCAAGCTGGAAGAATATGTGAAACGGGACCTGATCGATGCCGCGCGATATCTGGACAAGACCGGCAAAGAATTGAAGGATTGGGTGGGTTTCGACGTGGCGTTGATGAAGCAGGATTTCTGGGAGCGTTTTTCCGAAGCGGCAGACCAGACCACAACAGCGCTATATCAATTAAAGCAACAGGCGGCAAGCGCCGAATATCATAGCGGCGAGCTCACGGGGCTGGGGATGCTGGTTTGCGATCAGTGCGGTGAAAAATTGCATTTCCATAAACCGGGCCACATTCCTCCTTGTCCCAAGTGCAACAGTACGCGATTCCATCGTCAGGGTTTTGAATGATTTCGAGCGCAATTTCCAGGTCACGATCCCGACAAGGAGATCGGGACTGCTTGCCCTGTTCTTGAGGTGGGCAAATCCCTGGAGCGCTTGCCACGTCATGCCGCTGGCCACAGAGAAAATGAAATGCGTCCACTAGGCATCGCGCTACAGCGCTGGCGCATGCGCAGGGTTCTTAAGCGTCATCCAATACCTCACCACATCTGGCAGAGTGTGACCAGGCGCGCGTCGGTGTTGAGAGGGCTGGACGCGGTACAACTGGCGCACCTGCGCGAGATGACGACGTGGTTTCTGGATCGGAAATCCATCACCGGCGCTCAGGGTTTGGTGGTGACGCTGTCAATGAAGGTGGCGGTGGCTGCCCAGGCCTGTTTACTAATTCTTGATCTGGGCGTGGCGTATTTCGACGGTTGGGTCGAGGTCATCCTCTATCCGGGCGCGTTTCGCGTTAATCATGCGCAGATGGATGCCGATGGCCTGGTACATAACGAAGCAAGCGTTTTAAACGGCGAGTCATGGTTGCGCGGCCCGGTAATTTTGTCCTGGGATGACGTGGAGCGGGACACCTATCATTGCCAGACCGGCCACAATGTTGTGTTGCACGAGTTTGCGCACAAGCTGGATGGCCTCAATGGAGTAATGAATGGCATGCCGCCATTGCGTCGTGGCATGAGCCGGAAAAAATGGGCCGAGGCCTTGAGTGGCGCCTACGATGCGCTGTGCTTGCAAGTGGCAGCAGGAGAATCAGCCTTTATCAATCCATATGCTGCCACCAGCCCGGCAGAGTTTTTCGCGGTATTGAGCGAGTATTTTTTTACTGCGCCGGATATTTTAAAAAACGGCTGTCCCAGTGTCCACAAGCAACTAACGCTGTTTTACCGACAGGCGGCATCGCGTTGATTAATCCTGCCAAGTTAACAACTTGGCAGGCATGACGAGAGAAAACAGGAGCGCCGAGATGAGTAATACCCATAACCGCACGACGCCGTCTGATGCGCTGGTGATCTTCGGCGTGACCGGCGATCTCGCCCACAAGATGATTTTTCCGGCGCTCTACGCGATGGCCAAGCGCGGCCTTCTCAACGTGCCGGTAGTTGGCGTCGCCGCTCCGAAGTGGAGCCTGGCGCAACTGCGGGAACAGGCGACGGACAGCATCAAGCAAGCCGGCAGGATCGATGACCGAAATACCCTCGACCATCTTCTTTCCCTGCTCCAGTATGTGGGCGGCGATTACAACGACCTGGGTACGTTCAAAGCGCTCAAGCGGGCGCTGGGCGTTGCCCGGCGCCCGGCGCACTATCTCGCCATTCCACCCGCGCTGTTCGCCACTGTTATCAAAGGGCTCGGTGCTGCGGGTCTGGCCGATCAGGCGCGCGTCATCGTCGAAAAGCCCTTCGGACGCGACCTGGCTTCGGCGCGGGAGCTTAACCGCACCGTGCTGTCGGTGTTCGCTGAAGACTCGATCTTCCGTATCGATCACTATCTCGGGAAGGAAGCGATCATGAATATCCTCTATTTCCGTTTCGCCAATTCGTTTCTCGAGCCGATCTGGAACCGCAACTTCGTGGCCAGCGTGCAGATCACGCTGTCAGAGGATTTCGGCGTGAAGGGTCGCGGCGCATTTTACGAAAACACCGGTTGCCTGCGTGACGTCATCCAGAACCACCTGTTCCAGGTCGTCGCACTGCTGGCTATGGAGCCGCCGGCTTATCAGGGCTTTGGCGCCGTCCGCAACGAGAAAGCCAAGGTGTTCCAGGCCATGCGCCCCCTGAATCCGGACGACGTGGTGCGCGGCCAGTACGCTGGCTACCGGAAAGAGCCTGGTGTAGCGAAGGGGTCGGATGTCGAGACGTTCTGCGCCCTGCGGCTGTTCATCGACTCGTGGCGCTGGGAGGGGGTGCCGTGGTATCTGCGTTCCGGCAAATGTCTGGCTACGACAGCGGCTGAAGTGCTGGTGGAATTAAAGCCGCCACCGCAAAGGCTGTTCGACGATTCGACAGCGGTTGCCGGGCGGGCCAATTATCTGCGCTTCCGGCTCTCCCCCAACTCCGCCGTCGCCCTCGCGGCGCGCGTCAAGCGCGCCGGCAAGGAGTTCGTCGGCGACCAGCGCGAGCTCTATTTGCTGGATGAACAGCCGGGAGAGGAAACGCCCTACGAGCGGCTGTTGGGTGACGCCATGGCCGGCGATGGCGCGCTCTTCACACGCGAGGACGCGGTCGAGGCCGCTTGGGCGACGGTCGATCCAGTCCTTGATACGCACCATCGGGCCCACCTCTACAAGCCCGGCACTTGGGGGCCTAAACAAGCTGACGCGCTCGTTGCGGCAGATGGAAGCTGGCACAACCCGATGCCGGTGAAGGCGGCAAAATAAGGGGGCGGATCACGAAACGGAAAAAACGTACCCCAAGACCTTATCTCTGGCCGAAGCCAGAGAGGGCTTGTCCGAAGGCGCCTGGAAAGGCCGAATACGGCCTTATCCTGAGACAATTATCACATCATGCCTGACGCCAGATTTAAGTGTGCTTCAACTGGATATTGGAACTGAAAAGCCAGGCGCTGCATGGATTCCAGCAACATGCCGATGGCCTGACGTACAAAATTCTCCTTTTCGTGAATTGACGCCTACATGGACGAAAACCCATGGGTCACCGAAGCGCAGTAACTGCGGCGTTTGACCAATCCAGGATTCGCCCACGGCAGGAAATCCATCATCCGGGCGAAAAGTGTTTTGCCGGCGTTCATGGCACCTTCAGAAAATGATTGGCGAACGCAGATATGCAGTGATTTCGGCGACGGGAAGAGGACGGGAAAAATAGTAGCCCTGCACTTCGTCGCAACCATTCTCGGCAACAAACCGGAACTGCCCGACGGTTTCCACGCCTTCCGCAATGACCGTGAGCCCCAGTTTTTTTGCGAATACGATCGTTGCCGATGTCAGCGTGGCATCGCTGACATCGTGTTCGATGTCACGTATGAAACTCTGGTCAATCTTCAGCTTGTCGATGGCAAACAGTTTGAGGTAGGCCAACGATGAATAGCCCGTGCCAAAATCGTCGATGGCAATCTTGACGCCCATCTCTTTGAGTAGATTCAGTAACTTTACAGTAGTATCCGGCGACGACATGGCTGCCGTTTCAGTTATTTCCAGCTCCAGCCAGCACGGTTCCAAGTGGCTTTCTGCCAAGGCCTTTTGAATGGTCTCAAACAGATTTTCTTGTTTGAACTGCCGCGCTGAAATATTGATCGCCATGCAAATGGGCGGAAGCCCGGCTTGCTGCCAGGAAACAGCCTGTCGGCAAGCTGTCCGCAATACCCACTCGCCCAGTGGAACGATGAGGCCGGTTCCCTCCGCCACAGGGATGAATTTAGCGGGAGGAATCAGGCCATGCTCAGGATGATTCCACCGCAATAAAGCCTCAACCCCCGTTACGCGACCAGAAGAAACCTCAATCTGGGGCTGGTAGTAAAGCTCGAACTCATCTTCTTCCAGTGCGCTACGCAAATCGTTTTCCAGTGTCAACCGCTCAAGAGCCGCCAGGTTCATGGCTTCGGTGAAAAACTGGAAATTGCCCCGTCCCTCTGCTTTAGCGTGATACATCGCAGCATCGGCGTTCTTGAGCAGAGTCGGGATATCCTCGCCATCCCCGGGAAACAGGCTGATACCGATGCTGGGTGAGGAATGGAGCTTGTGATTATCGATTAAATACACCTGGGACAGGCATTCAACAATGCGCGTTGCAAGGTGGGCGATATCCAGCGTTTGCGTAATCCCGGGGCAGACCACCACAAACTCGTCCCCTCCCACGCGCGATACGGTATCGACACCGCGAACGATCCTGGTAAGGCGATGCGCCACCTCGATCAACAGCTTGTCGCCCACCTCATGGCCAAGTGAATCGTTGATTTTCTTGAAATCATCCATATCCAGGAACAGAATCCCAACCTGCGAGTCATCCCGCTTCGCTTCCTCAATGGCATAACCGAGAAAGTTGTTCAACATCAATCTGTTGGGCAGCGAGGTCAACGCGTCATGATGGGCGATGAAATGGATGTACTGCTCCTCGGCCTTGCGTTCCGAGATATCCGTGAAACTGCCGATATAATGGCTGATCCCACCTTGAACGTTGCGGACAAGTGTAATGGTGAGCCATTTTGGAAATTCGGTGCCATCCTTGCGCCGGTCCCACACCTCTCCCCGCCAGACCCCTGTTTCCAGCAACTTGCCCCACATATCCTTGTAGAGATCGGGTTTCTCGCGTCCTGCAGAAAGAATGCGAGGGTTCTTGCCCTGCACCTCTTTCTGGCTGTAGCCCGTGGTCAGCTCGAAGGTGTGGTTGACGGCTACGATATGATTTTCGTGGTCGGAAATCAGAATGGCTTCGCCGCTATTATGAAAAACTTCTGACCACAGGCGCAAGTGGGCCTCATCCGCGGCACGTTCCTGTTCCCGCAGCACCGTTTGCTCCGCCAGCGATTCAAGAGCGGCGGCGACTTCCTGGATTTCATCGGCCTGATTGCTTTCGGCGTCTTGAATCCTCTGCCGCAGCGATTGGGTCATGGCATGGTCGGTGGAAAATTCGTTCACGGCATCGCCCAGCGCATTGACCCGGCGTGCCTGCTTCATCAGCCAGGTTCCCAAGGTAAACCACAGAATCAGGCCATCGAAAATCGGGATTACGCTGACTCCGACAGCCATCTCGGCGGTGGAAAAGAGCAGCTTGACCGGCGCCTGGATCAGCAGGCTGACGGGCCCCTTCTCTCCGCCGGTCCAGGAAAGCATTCTGAACTCCGAACTGGGTTCGCCGCGGGATGCCGGCTTGACGCCACTGACGCCAAGGGAACTGGATGTCGGCTTGCCTTGATACAGCGTGGTCAGCGTCACGCCTGGCGACGAGAGCAGATAGAGCAAGGCATTGTCGACCGGAAAGAACAGCGCCATCCTTCCCATTCCCTTTTTGCCCAACCAGATCGGCTCCTCGAAAATCCGGTAAAGATTGCCGGTGGATGTTTCGCGATACCAGCCGCTCCTTGACCCGCCATTCAGCGGAATTCGAGTAAGGCCGAGATCTTTGCCGAAGGAAAAGACCGGGGTTCCCTGCTTATCCTGGATGATCAAATAGGCGAAACGACGATTGCCGCCCTGTATCGTCATGAAGGCTTGCAGGTTTTCGAGCGCCGTATGGGGTTCTTCGAGAATCCGGGTATATTCGATGCGCACCCGGAAATCCCGGCTTTGTAATTCCCAATCGCGTTCCAGTTGGCTTATGCGAGAGGTGTAAAAACTGGCCAGATCATTGGCGCGTTCCTCGGTCGCCTTGTTGAGCGCGGCCCGGTAGATCATGGCGGTCGAAACGCCGACCAGCACGACGAAAAGCCCAAGGCTGAAGATCAGCCTGGCTGCCGCCTGCCGGGTAATGGACCGCCGTCGCGGCGTTACTTGCTGCGCCCGGCCCATCGGTCGTCAACCATGCTTTCTATCTTAAGCGCCTGGGCAGGTGGATTGCCCTCGCTGGTGGTGCGAAAAAAATGCTCGGTCTCTTTGAGCTGGCTGGTGGAAAACTTGCCATCATGGGTGAAAGTCCGCGGATATTTCCTCAACGAAACAAGCAGCGACTCACGCTCCTCCGGACTGGTCACGCCAAGCCTGTCGACGATCTCTTCGGGTTTATGGCTCGCCATCCATTGCAGGGTCTTGCGCAGCATGGCAACCATTTTTTCAACTTTTTGCGGCGAGTTTCTGATCAGTTCGCTGCGCGTTTCCACGGCGGCATGCAGGAAGTTCGAGCCGGGGATGTTCTTCACGGTTTCGGGTTCCGCCAGGTTGGCCAGAAAGAACACCTTGCCGTCGGCCAGCAGGCGGCTTGCGAAAGGTTCGTCGCCCATGACGGCATCCGCCGCGCCGGTGATCATCAGCGAGGACTGCTCCACCCAGCTTTGGCCTGCCGGTACGATCCGGATTGCATCGAGCGGCACACCGCCGGACTTGAGCAGCAATTCTGCCAGTTGTTGCGAGGTGGTCTTGCTGTTTTTGGTACTGGTGTTGACGCCAATGACCTTGCCTTTGAGATCGGCGATCTTTTTCACCTTCCCCTTCAGTTGGGCGCGCACCATCAGAACGAACAAGGGCGCATCATCCACCGCCGCCACCGCTACCACATCACCGCCATTCGCCCGTAGGGACATGGCAGCAGGCATCCCGGCAACCGAGAAATCGGCATTGCGCGTCACCATGTTGTTGAGCGCAACCGCGCCGCCCCCGGTGTGGAGCAAATCCATTTTGACACCTACTTCCTTGTCGGCCCCGATTTTCGAAATCAGGTCAATCGGCAAATAGGAAATATTGCGTGGGCCGGGCACACTCACGACGATGCGTTCCTCCGCCTGAACGTTCGTGACGGCCGTCAGAATGAGCAACAATGCCAAAGCGTATTTTAAATACTTGGTTAACATCCCTTTTCCGGCTACCCTATTTTAATCTTGGCGCCCATCTGATAACGATGTGTATCGGAGCAAAATACCAGAACTGGCGAACCCATACAATTAAACAGTTATCGCCTTGGCAGATTAATGACCAAATAAGCTCAGCCTCTTCCTCAGTCATGAATACACGCAAGCAAATATCGCATCTGATTGCCATGAGTAACTGGTAAAATTACGCGCATTGCGATCAGGCAAAACTCGACCCGCCATGGACACCAACCAGGAACTCCTGTCACGTAGCCGTTCTGCCGTCTGGCACCCCTGCACCCAGATGAAGCAGCACGAAACCCTGCCGCTGGTGCCGATGGCGCGCGGCGAGGGGGTGTGGCTGACCGATTTCGACGGCAAGCGCTACCTCGATGCGGTGAGTTCGTGGTGGGTCAACCTGTTCGGCCACTGCAACCCGCGCATCAACGCGGCGATCAAGGACCAGTTGGACAAGCTGGAGCACGTGATGCTGGCGGGATTCACCCACCAGCCGGTGGTGGAGTTGTCGGAGCGGCTGTCCCGCCTCAGCGGCCTGGGGCATTGTTTCTATGGTTCGGACGGCGCCTCCGCCACCGAGATCGCGCTGAAGATGAGCTTCCACTACTGGCGCAATTCGGGACGCCCGGAAAAAACCCGCTTCGTCAGCCTGCAAAACGGCTACCACGGCGAAACCGTGGGCGCGTTGTCGGTCACCGACGTGGCACTGTTCAAGGACACCTATGCGCCGCTGCTGCGCGAAAGCGCGCAAGTGCCGACACCCGACTGGCGCCATGCCGAACCGGGAGAATCGGCGCGGGATTTCGCACTGCGCTGCGCCGGGACTCTGCGCGCTCACATGGAACGGCACCATGCGGAAACGGCCGCTCTGATTCTGGAGCCGCTGGTGCAGGGGGCCGCCGGCATGGGCATGTACGATGCAGAATATTTGCGCCAGGCGCGGGCAATCTGCGACGAATTCAACGTGCACCTGATCGCCGACGAGATTGCGGTTGGCTTTGGCCGCACCGGTACTTTCTTCGCGCATCAGCAGGCTGGAATCAGGCCCGATTTCCTGTGCCTGTCGAAGGGCATCACCGGCGGTTACCTGCCGTTGTCGGTGGTGCTGACCACCGACACCGTTTATCAGGCGTTTTACCATGACGAGGTGGCGCGCGGTTTTCTCCATTCCCATTCCTACACTGGCAATGCGCTGGCTTGCCGGGCGGCGCTGGCGGTGCTGGATATTTTCGAGCAGGATGACGTGATCGCTGCCAACCATGTCAAAGCGGCATTATTCAATCGGATCGTTGCGCCGCTGAAAGCGCACCCGCGAGTAAAAAACTTCCGTAATACCGGTATGATCTGGGCGTTTGAAGCGGCAAACGCTGCCCCCGGCTTCGCCCGCCGCTGCTTCGAGGAAGGGTTGAAGCGCGGGCTGTTGCTGCGTCCGATGGGCGACACGGTGTACTTCATGCCGCCCTATGTGATTAACGAAGAGGAGATACGGATGCTGATTTCCGGTACGCTGGAAATTCTTGAAAAACTCCAGCCACGGATTTACATGGATTTACACGGATGAGAGCGTTAAACCTTGTCGGTTTTTTATCCATGTTTATTCGTGTAAATCCGTGGCTGAAAATAGCACTTTGTTTTTTTCTCGTTTCCGTCGCCCACGCTGCGCCTTTGCCCGTTTCCGTCGTCAAAGCCCTGCGCGAAGCCGGCATCCCAGCTGCCAGCGTCGGGGTGTTCGTTCAGGACGTTTCAGCCAGAAAGCCGTTGATCGCCCACCGGGCAAACCAGCCGATGAGCCCTGCCTCCACCATGAAGCTGGTGACCACTTATGCCGGGCTGGATCTGCTCGGCCTGGCTTACACCTGGAAAACCGAGGCGCTGACCAGCGGAACGGAGTCTGGCGATACCCTGACCGGCGACCTGATCATCAAGGGCTATGGCGATCCGGCACTGACGCTGGAGAGCTTCTGGAGCCTGCTGCGCGATGTGCGCAGTCTGGGCATTCGGCACATCCGCGGCGATCTGGTGCTGGACGACAGCTATTTTCAGGCGGCAGGCGGCGATCCGGGCGCTTTCGACGGCGAGCCGAGCCGTCCCTACAACGTGCTGCCCGACGCGCTGCTGGTGAATTTCAAGACTGTTCGTTTCCGTTTTCTGCCGGAAGCGGCGGGCGGCGTGCGCGTCATCGCAGATGCGGAGCCTTCCATGGTGCACGTGCTCAGCCAGTTACAGATGCTGGACGGGCCGTGCGGCGACTGGAGCGAGGGCGTCGCCACGGAGATCGTCAGGAATGGGGGGGGCGCCGTTTCGGTGCTGGTCAGCGGAGGGTATCCCCGCGCTTGCGGTGAAAAATCGTTATATCTCGGCCTGTTCGACAACACCCACCATGTCGATGCGCTGTTCCGGCAGTTGTGGCAGGAGTTGGGCGGCACGATCAGCGGCGGCGTGCACAAGGGGAGTGCGCCGCCCGACGCAAGGCTGCTGGCGCGCCACGAATCCAGGGCGCTGGCCGATGTGGTGCGCGACATCAACAAGTTCAGCAATAATGTGATGGCGCGGCAATTGCTTCTGACCATTGGCCGCGAAGTTGGCAACGAGGGTTCGGTGCAATCCGCGGCGCAGGTCATCGACCAGTGGCTGGGAGAGAACGGCCTGCATTTCCCCGAGATGGAGATCGAGAACGGCTGCGGCCTGTCGCGCATCGAGCGCATCGCCCCGGCTCATCTGGGGGCATTGCTGCTAGCCGCCTGGCGTGGTCCGCTGATGGCGGAGTTCGTGTCTTCCCTGCCGATCGCGGCGGTGGACGGTACCATGAAAAAACGTCTGCACGACCATGGAGTAGCCGGACACGCCCACATAAAGACCGGCTCGCTGCAAGGGGTGAAAGCGATTGCAGGCTATGTGCGCGATCGCAAAGGGCGCAGTATGGTGGTGGTGTGCATCATCAACCACCCCGGCGCATCCGCTGGCCAGGCAGCTCAGGATGCGCTGCTTGAGTGGGTATACAACCGGAATTAAACGGTGGGGTTTCTGGGCTTCAGGGTAATGTCGGCTTCCAGCCCGACCAGTATCTTCTGCATGCCGAGGCGGGTGGCCATGTTGAGAACGATCGGGCCGTTGATGTTGGCATTGATGTTGGAACTGGCGCTGGAAGCTGCACCCGGTTGTGGTTTGTAGGTGATGAGCAAAACCGCGATGTCGGCGACATTGCCCATTTGCAGCAGTTTTTCTTCTTCATCGGTCAGGGCAAATTCGTAATTCAGGCCGAATGTTGCAGGATCGACCAATGAGAACGCGACATCCGGCTCGTCGATGGATTGCAGCCAGTGGACTACGGGGGCTTCCCGATCTTCGTGGAACAATTTGAAGTGGGTGGAGCCCTCGAATCCCGGTATCCCGTTGGGGAAGGTCACGATATTTTCCGGATCGATTTCCTGCGTGCCGAACTGCGTGGACTCAAATTTCATGTTGCGCCTTTCTCTTTGGAATGTTGTTTGGCTTGAACCTGGAAACGGCTGCTGATTGCTTGTTGAAGTGCATATTACGTTTAATTTGACGAGAAGATACGGATTTTACGGTTTCGCCTTGCACCCCGGAAACTGTACATTCCACCCCGTCCAACTGCTGTATCCAGGTTAATGTAATGATGTTTGGCATTGATGTAAAGCGCTTTCAGAAACTGCGATAAAAATGCAGCGAGCGCTCGTGGGGCGGGAGCGGCCAGAGCGCAGAAAGCGGAATGGCCAAGTCTCAGGGTTTACCCGGCTGAAGCAGGTCGATCTTGAATTCTGCCTCGTAGGGCGGGACATTGCATTCGATAATATCCTGCGGCGCGACATCCATGCGCATGCCGGTGATGTCGGCGCGGATCGGCAACAGCGTGACGCCGCGATCCACCAGCACCACAGTGCGAATCTCCGCCGGACTTTTCCTCGCCAGATATTCCACCGCCCTCAGCAGCGAGTGGCCGCGATAGAGCACGTCATCCACCACCAGCACGGTGGTGTCAGACAGATCCAGAGCCGCCTGCTCGGCGCTTTCGGTCAGTTCCGTTTCGGGGTGCAGCAGAGTGAGATCGTCGGCGTAGCGCTTGATGTGGAGTTTATGCAGGGGCAGGTCGGTGAGTCCGTAATCGCGCGCCAGCCGGTCGCGCAGTATTTCCGCCAGGGGCGCGCCGCGGCGCAGCAGGCCGACGATGATAACCTCATCCCGTCCGGTGAGCAGGCCGGCAACCTGGCGCGCCATGTCGTCAAGGATCGCGCCAAGGTCGGCGGTATTGTAAAGACAGGTGCGTTTGCCTTGCGGTTTGTTCATGTGTTTTTTCAACAAGCTCGTCGCGGATTAACACGGATATGCATGGATAAATTCATGGAAGGTTCTCAATCAGCGTACATCCGCGTTAATCCGTGGACGAAAGTTTTTTTATTCACAACCCTAGATCTTTCCACATGGCATCGACACGCGCCTTTACCTCCTCATCCATGACGATAGGCCGGCCCCATTCGCGGGTGGTTTCGCCCGGCCACTTGTTGGTGGCGTCCATGCCCATTTTCGATCCCAGCCCGCTGATCGGGCTGGCGAAGTCGAGGTAATCGATCGGCGTATTCTCCACCAGCAACGTGTCGCGTGCCGGGTCCATGCGCGTCGTCATGGCCCAGACCACTTCCTGCCAGTCGCGGATGTTGACGTCGTCGTCGGTGACGATAATGAACTTGGTGTACATGAACTGGCGCAGGAACGACCACACGCCGAACATCACGCGCTTGGCATGGCCGGCGTACTGCTTCTTGATGCTGACCACGGCAAGGCGATAGGAGCAGCCCTCCGGCGGCAGGTAGAAGTCGGTGATCTCGGGAAACTGTTTCTGCAGCAGCGGCACGAACACTTCGTTGAGCGCCACGCCGAGAATCGCCGGCTCGTCCGGCGGCTTGCCGGTGTAGGTGCTGTGGTAGATCGGGTTTTTGCGCATCGTGATGCGCTCGATGGTGAATACCGGAAATTCGGCCTGCTCGTTGTAGTAGCCGGTGTGGTCGCCATAGGGGCCTTCCAGCGCGGTTTCGCCGGGATGGATCACGCCTTCCAGCACGATCTCGGCGCTGGCCGGAACCTGCAAATCGCTGCCCAGGGCTTTGACCACTTCGGTTTTCGAACCGCGCAACAGGCCGGCGAACTGGTATTCGCTTAACGAGTCCGGCACCGGCGTTACCGCGCCGAGAATGGTGGCCGGGTCGGCGCCCAAGGCCACGGCGACGGGAAACGGCTGGCCCGGATTGGCCTGCTGGAAATCGCGAAAATCCAGCGCGCCGCCGCGGTGAGCCAGCCAGCGCATGATCACCTTGTTCGGGGCGATTACCTGCTGGCGGTAGATGCCGAGGTTCTGGCGGGTCTTGTGGGGACCGCGTGTGATCACCAGTCCCCAGGTAATCAGCGGCGCCACATCCTCCGGCCAGCAGGTCTGGATCGGCAGTCTGGCCAGATCGACATCCTTGCCCTCCCACACGATTTCCTGGCAGGGGGCGCTGGACAGCTCTTTCGGCGCCATGTTGAGCACCTGCTTGAACAAGGGGAGCTTGTTCCAGGCATCCTTCAGGCCTTTCGGCGGTTCCGGCTCCTTGAGGAAAGCCAGCAGTTTGCCCACCTCGCGCAGGGCTTCGACCGAGTCTTCGCCCATGCCCATGGCGACGCGCCGGGGCGTACCAAACAGGTTGGCCAGCACCGGCATGGCCTGTCCCTTGGGGTTTTCGAACAGGATCGCCGGGCCGCCCGCGCGCAAAACACGGTCGCAGATTTCGGTCATTTCCAGGCGGGGATCGACTTCGGCCGTGATGCGCTTGAGCTCGCCCTGTTTTTCCAGTTGCGCCATAAAATCGCGGAGGTCGTGGTATTTCATGTCGCAACCTTTCAATGAAGCAGGAAGTTCAGCGCAATACCGGCAAACACCGCAGCACCCAGCCAGTTATTGTGCAGAAATGCCTTGAAGCATCTGGTTCGCTCACGGCTCTCGATCAGGGTGTAATGGTAGGCGGCGATGCCTGCGGCGACGAGCAGGCCGCCATAATAGGCCCAGCCCAGCCCGAGTCTGATGCCGATTCCGGCAAGGATGCCCAACATCGTAGCGTAGCATAGCATTATCGCCAGGATGTCGTATTTGCCGAAGGTGATGGCCGATGTTTTGATGCCGATCCTGAGGTCGTCCTCGCGATCCACCATGGCATATTCGGTGTCGTAGGCAACCGCCCAGAAAATGTTGGCGGCGAGCATGGCCCAGGCCACGGCAGGTACGGTGCCGGTTTGGGCGGCGAAACCCATCGGGATGCCGAAGCCGAAAGCGATGCCGAGGTAGGCTTGCGGGATGGCAAAAAAACGCTTGGTGAAAGGGTAGCTGGCGGCGAGGAACAGCGCCGCGAACGAAAGCTGAAGGGTCAGCGGGTTGAGGCGCAGGATCAGCAGGAAAGCCGATAGCGTGAGCGCCGCGAACAGCGCCAATGTTTCCCTTTTGCTCACCAGGCCGGCGGCAAGCGGCCGGTTTTTGGTGCGCTCCACATGCGGATCGAAATTACGGTCGGCGAAATCGTTGATGACGCAACCGGCAGAGCGCATCAGCACCGTGCCGAGGAAGAATATCCAGACCACGATCCAGTTGGGATGCCCGTTCGAGGAAATCCACAGCGCCCACAGCGTCGGCCACAACAGGAGCAGGATGCCGATCGGCTTGTCGAGCCGCATCAGCTTTTCGTATTGGGTAAGCCGCTCGGCCAGGGTCATTGGCTCAACTCCAGAATGCCCGGCAGGAATACTTCGGTGACCAGGATCGGTTTTCCTTGCAGGGTAAACACTGAACGCCGAGCCCACAGGCTGGCAGGTGGGTTTGACAGGACAGCGCTGGCAAGCCGGTAGAGCGCGTTGCGTGGATTGAGCTTCTTGAAGCGCAGCGGCGTGCGCCGCACCTTGGGATTGGAAAACAGCGCCGCGCCCAGCGGCTTGTCGCCGAGTCCGCCGAGGGCTTGCCAGGATCCGTGCAAACTGGCGGCGGGCAGTACGCTGTGGGCGAAAACCATCGGCGTTTCTCCGCAATACAGGAATACGTCTCGCAGCAGGGCGCGCGAGTGGTGTTTCAGAGCAACCATGCGCCGCTCGGACGGCATCGCCATGCCGTTGCGCTGGCGCACATGGCGCACGCTGAAGGCGGCACAGCGCATCTGGAGGCGCCGGGTGAGCGAGCCACGGTCAAGCAGCCAGGGGTGGTAGCGGCCTGGGGATTCGGTCAGCCGCAGCGGCCAGCACGTGGTTTGGGAGTCGGACTTCATCTGGTTAATCGGCAAATAACGGATTATGCCCGTAACCGGAAGAATGGAAAACCTGCCAAGAGCCTGTCGGACTTGAAGAATCGACTGACCGGTCGGATTTGCAGCTGATTTCCTTTAAGTCCAATCGGTTCCTAAATCAGATGCCCCTCGGCTATGCGCTTATAGATCAGGCATTTTAGCCAAAGCGCGTCTTCGGTGGAGATATTGTTGAATGAGATGCCGTATTCCAGCATGTCCGGCTTGGCCGGGTGTACGTGCTCGATCAGCGCTTCCAGAGTAAGAGTGGTTTTCAGCTCGTCTATGTTGATCGGTAAAGTGAGGTGCAAGGGATCGTTTTTTCCGCCCACGGAACGGGGAATGTGGACTTGTGCGCCGTTCGGGCTGAGGTTGATGATATAGGCGGTTTCCTGGCTACCCTGCGCGTCGGTAACGGAAGCGGTCAGCGCCACCTTGGCCCAGGGCGATTTGCGCAGGAGTTGCGTCCGGATTTTGACCGGATATTCCAGATGCATGTAGTGGGAGGGGCTTATGCACACCCGCTGGATTATGGATTGGAAGATGTGGATGTTGCTGCCTGTCAGCATCCTGACTTCCACTCGCTCTCCGTCCGCCATGATGACCCGCTGGCCGCCATCAAGAGGAATCGTTAGCAGAATGCTCTGATTCCTGATGTATCCGATCAACTGGGCATAGTAAAAGGTTTGAATGTCGCGGCCGAGTATCCGCAACTGCACCCGTTCCTCCGCCTGCGGCTTGATGCCCGGTGGCGGAAACGGCGTGTTTAGCGGGGCGCCTTCATGTTCTTCCCAGATCGCCGTTTTCTCGTTCTGCGGCAGTGCGTCTACATCCCGGAGCAGGCCGTTGGCAATCAGGGCTTCCAGTTGCTCCCTGTCGGCGATCTTTTCTCCCCGGGCAAACAGCGTATATCCGTCGCGGTCATAGAGCTGCCAGAGCAGCGGCTTGCCGATGGGTATATCTTCAATCGCTATGGGCTGGAGATTCATGTGGGTCAGGAACCGTGAAAATTACAATATAGCATTTCGTCATTTGTTCGCCGGTTGTATTTGCAATGCTACACCTTCAGATATTGTTCTGCACCCGCCAGCCAGCGCTGCAAATGCCGTTCTGCCACGCCCGGCCGTTCGGCGATAAGCCTGCTGGCGGCGTGCCGCGCCGCTTCCAGCAGATCAAGGTCGTGTTCGATGTCGGCGATTTTGAGCAGCGGCACGCCGCTCTGGCGCGCCCCCAGAAATTCGCCGGGGCCGCGCAGCAGCAGATCGTGGCGCGCAATTTCGAAACCGTCGCTGTTCTCATAGATGATCTTCAGCCGCGCCCGCGCCGTTTCCGAAAGCGGCATCTGGTAAAGCAGAATGCACGCGCTTTGCGCCGTGCCGCGCCCGACCCGTCCGCGCAACTGGTGGAGCTGGGACAGCCCGAAGCGCTCGGCATGTTCGATCACCATCAGCGAGGCATTGGGCACGTCCACCCCGACCTCGATCACCGTGGTGGCGACCAGCAACTGGATTTCACCGGCCTTGAAGGCTGCCATGGTTGCCGCCTTGTCGCGCGCATGCAGGCGGCCATGCACTAGTCCCACTTTTAACTCGGGGAAAGTGGCGGAAATGGTCTCGAAGGTTTCCGTCGCGGTCTTGAGCTGGAGCGTTTCCGATTCCTCGATCAGCGGGCACACCCAGTAAGCCTGCCGGCCCTTGAGGCAGGCCTCGCGCACCCGTGCGACCACCTCGTCGCGGCGGCTGTCGCCGACCAGCTTGGTGACGATCGGCGCGCGCCCCGGCGGCAATTCGTCAATCACCGAAACGTCGAGGTCGGCGTAATAGCTCATCGACAGGGTGCGCGGGATGGGCGTGGCGCTCATCATCAGTTGATGCGGCTGAGTGCCTTTTTGTCTCAGCGCCAGACGCTGATGGACGCCGAAGCGGTGCTGCTCGTCGATGATCGCCAGACCGAGATTGTGGAATTCGACCTGGTCCTGGAACAAGGCATGGGTGCCGATCGCGAGCTGCGCCGTGCCCGCCGCAACGGCTTCCAGCGCCGCCAGTTTGTCCTTTTTCGGCAGGCCTGCGGCCAGCCAGACGACGTTGAGGCCGAGCGGCGCCAGCCAGCCGGAAAGTTTCAGAAAATGCTGCTCAGCAAGGATTTCGGTGGGCGCCATGATGGCTGCCTGAAAGCCGTTTTCTATCGCTTGCAGGGCGGCCAGCGCCGCGACCACGGTCTTGCCGCTGCCCACGTCGCCCTGCAGCAGGCGCTGCATCGGGTGGGGGTTGGCCAGATCGCCGGCAAGTTCCCGGCTGGCCCGCTGCTGGGCGCGCGTCAGCGGAAACGGCAGGGACTCCAGCAATGCCCCGGTCAGCGTGTGCTGCGCCGGCATGGCCGCGGCGGACTGCGCTCGCCGACGCCGGTAGTGCAACGACATGGAAAGCTGCTGCGCCAGCAACTCGTCGAACTTGAGCCGCTGCCAGGCCGGGTGGGTACGCTCGGCCAGCAGTTCGAGCGGCGCATCCGGCGGCGGCTGGTGCAAGTAGGCGATGCTCTCGGCAAAGCCGGGCAGATTGAGCGGCTGTAACACGTCGTCGGGCAGCGTGTCGGCCAGGTCGCAGTCGGCGAGCGCCGCCAGTACCAGCTTGCGCAGGGCCGCTTGCGACAGGCCGGCGGTGGTGGGATAGATCGGAGTTAGCGCTTCCGCTACCGGGTCGCCCTCGCGCACCATACGGTATTGCGGGTGCACCATTTCCATGCCGAGAAAACCGTGGCGCATCTCGCCGAACAGGCGTATTCGCTTGCCCGGGGAGAGTTGCTTGATCTGGCTGGGGTAGAAATTCAGAAAACGTAGCGTCATCTCGCCGCTGCCATCTTCCACCCGGCACACCAGCGTGCGGCGCGGGCGGTACTGCACATTGGCGTCGCTGATCTCCCCCTCGACCAGCACCGCCTGTCCGAGCGGTGCGTGGGCGATGGGATAGAGGCGGGTTTCGTCCTGGTAGCGCAGCGGCAAGTGCAGCAACAGATCGGCGACGGTACGGAGGCCGAGCTTGTCGAGCTTGCCCTGCACCGCCTTGGAAACGCCGGCGATAGACTGCGGCGAGGTCATTCCCCGGCGAAGAGAACCGCGTCCATTTCCACCAGCGCGCCGCGCGGCAATTCCTTCACGCCGACTGCGGCACGTGCCGGATAGGGCTGGCTGAAATAATGCGCCATGATCTCGTTGACCTTGGCGAAGTTGGCCAGATCGGTGAGATAAACATTGAGCTTGACGGTGTGGTTGAGGCCGTAGCCGGCGGCCTTGGCGACCTCACTCAGGTTGAGGAACACCTGGTGGATCTGCGGCTCGATGCCCTCGACCAGCACCATGGTCGTGGGGTCGAGTCCGATCTGGCCGGACAGGTAAACGGTGTCGCCGACTTTCACGCCTTGGGAATAGGTGCCGATGGCGGCGGGGGCATTGGGGGTGGAGAGGATTTGTTTGGCCATGGGGTTTCCTTTCGCTACAGCTATTACGTAAATAAACTGAATTATGTAGCAACAGCACAACCTGTGTTAAGCGGCCTGCTGTTTATTACTTTTTCTTTTTAGACCTAATTTTCATGCTGCCAGCGATTGTGCCTAAGCAATCTTCAAGGTGATTCTTTACGTCATGCTCCCAAAGCCGTATAGAAACCCATCCCATAGCTGCTAATTTTGCATCAACCTGTGTATCACGTTCACGATTGCGGATTATCTTCGCCATCCAAAACTCCATGTTGGTCTTTGGTTGGGTGCCGTGGATTGGGCAGCCATGCCAAAAACAACCGTCAACGAATACCGCGACTTTTGCACCGAGGAAAACAATGTCCGGGCTACCTGGCAGCCTTTCTTTCGTTCTGAGGCGATAGCGAAAACCGGCAGCCCAAAGTGCTTTGCGCAAAATTAGTTCAAGCGATGTGCCGCGCTGACGCACCCGACCCATGAGGCGGCTGCGTTGTATGGAAGTGAGACGGTCGACCATCTGACAAATTTCCCAAGCGGTTCGCCAGCATCACAATTTTTTTAGAATCGTTTCCAAAGGCCCCGTTATATTTGTGACATCCAAATATTGTTGATACGAATTCTTGGCATCATTTATGAGTTGGGTGTAAGTAATAAAGCGTCCGTTAACAGCCCCAAGTGATTGACGCTTCGACTCGTCGAAGCCAGATGGTGTCTGGGCAACGAGCAGATAAATATCCAGCGGAGGTACCGGTTTGTTTGGTTCCTTTTTCTTGTAATATGACTCGACGGCATCCTTGTATTTGGAGACTTGTTCGTAAAGATCATAGTAACTAAGAGAGGTTTTCGTCGGTTTCTTCAGTTCCACGACAATATGTCTACCGGAACTTGCCCGGTATGTAATATCCAGACGTGCGCCTGTCGAATCAGGGTGCGTTTCTATAAGATAAGCGGTTAGTGTTTTTTCCATCTCAACCTGAGATGTAACGCGATCCCATGTTGGATCAAGTAACCACAAATGATCGAAAAGATACTCCTGAGCAACCTTCTCTAATGTTGCTGAATTATTAGAGATATCAGCAAACTTTTTGATTATGGCTAATCGCTGACGAGTAATTTCGGCATACGCGGATTCTTCGACATGATCCAGACTCGCGAAAATTGCCGCAAATTCGGCACTTAATATGTCTGTCACCGATTCCAATTTATCAAGTTGCTTATTGAGCTTCAATTTTTCGAAGCCAATAATCGCTCCGCGATACAATACGCGCTTTGCCTCATCATTTTTTGCATCATCCGAGTGGACCACAGCATTTTTGATTGACGTCATAAGCTTTGTCGCGGCTTTTTGATCACGCTTATCAGTAAGCGTAGCAATCCATTCGAGCACCACCGCATTTTGTGGTTCGGTTTTGTCGAGACCAAGTTCAACACGCCAGTCGTCCCACTGATCGCCAATTGATTCTAGTGTGGTACGAATAAAACCAAGCAACGCCTGATATTTTGGATCATCTTTTTTTATCGCCTCACGGCTCGCTGTAGCACGGTCAACATCATCGTCATCAAGAAAGTTGGCATGAACCTCACCAACCAGATAATTCTGGTAATATTTTGCGCTGTTTGCTTCCGTTAATACATCTTCTGCAAAAACGCGCCCGTTAGCAAAAACAGACAACATATTAGCGCTGTCCTCTTTCGCACCAAGCTGGCTTGGCCGAAAAACGCTGGCGACATATCCAGAAACAGACAAATCCGCCTCTCCACATCGGAGTTCATTGGACAACATCGCAATGCATGGTTGTGGACTTTGACCATCCGTTGTATCTACAGGCAATTGAGCAAGATTTTTCGCCAGTGCCTGAACAGATTTAACTGCTTCATCATCAAATGCCCACAAAAATTGCACATGCTGATAAAACCCGCGATCCTCTTTTTTGATTTCTTTATCGTTGAGGAAGACTTTGAATTTATGGGCTTCATCTAATACGCTGAAACGGCGGGCTAATTTGACTCGAAGATATGCTTCTGTCGTCTGAAGACCGGTGAGAACTTGCAGTAACTCGATACGTGTTCCCTTCTGTTTCGGGAAGGTGTTTGGCTCGAACTCATCAAGTGGATGCCCTTTGCCCTCTTCGATACTTTTCTTGAACTGTGGGACATTTACCGACAAACCGACGGCCTCATTCCCGATCGCTAATGACGAGATTTTTACCTCATTGGCTAGCGCAAACATAGCGAGCTTGCCGATACCTTTACGTCCCATAACACGGCGGTTTCCAGAATCGCTAAAATTTCCCTTGCCTGTTTGTTGTCGCCGAGAATAACCAACTTTTAAAAATTTCTTCTTAATGTCATCTGCAGACATTCCGTGTCCATCGTCCTCAATTACGATACTCCTGATAGTCGGATTGACGGTGATCCGTACTTCATTTGCATCGGCGTCCCACGCGTTCGCAACTAACTCAGTAAGAGCGGCAGGTGTCGAGCTATATAGCCCAACACCTAAGTGGTTGATGACGTTGACGTCAACGTGAAATTCAAAGTTGTGTTTTCCCATGTTGCCCCCGTCAATTGTGCTTTGCATGTAACCGAATTGAAGCCCCTATTGCGTAACCTAAGTCAACTGGAACTGCGTTGCCGATTAGTCGGCCAAGCGTTGTAAATTCTACAACCCCGCCTTCTGGGATAAATTTATATTCTTGTGGAAACGATTGTAGTATTGCCGCCTCGCGCAATGATATGCCGCGATCCTGTTCTGGGTGACCAAACCTTCCAGTTCCAAAATTGGATGATTGCGTCGTAATCGTAGGCGATGGTTTTTGCCACTCCATACGCGCATAAACACTCTTAAATGATTCGCCTTCTTTTCGCGTATGGCAGGGAGAAACGAGGTGGCTTGGCCAGTCCTTCCATGTTCCTCCTGGCTTCGACGCCCGAATGCGAGCGAGATTTAAAGCTGAAAGAGATCGTGCTTTATGCAACGGATCTAATGAGTCCATCTCGCCAGCATTAATTTTTCGAAGGTTTGCAATTGCATCCGTTACTGTCTTACGCTTGCAGCCGAGCTCTTCTGGTGACAAAAGGCGGATTGCTCCCTTCCGTGATGCAAGGAGTACCAAACGTTTCCGTCGTTGAGGTACGCCATAGTCGGCAGCATCTACAACCTTTGCCATGATGTGGTATCCCGCATCAGAAAGTGTCTTAATGAAGTTTTCGAAGACTTCTTGCCCTTTTAGAGCAGGGACATTTTCCATAGTCACGAAGTCCGGCAGGATGGACTTCACAAGGCGGCCAAATTCGTTCAACAGGGGCCATTTGTCGCTCTTTTGGCGATCTTGCCCATTTCGGAGCGTGGAGAAGGGTTGGCAAGGAGCACACCCAGCAAGCAGCTTTAAAGAGGATTTTCGATACAACTTGGAGATTTCCTTGGCCTGGAGTTTCGAAATATCTTTTAGCAAGAATTTCGATTTCCTGATATTTGCCGAATATGGATATCTACAGGCGGGATCAAGATCAATGCCAGCACGTACATCAATACCGGCATGTTGCATGCCATAAGAAAGGCCGCCTGCCCCACAAAAAAGGTCAACTGCATCAATTTTCATGCTTATTTCCTTGGTTCTCCGACACCCGTCAACCTTTTGATATAAAGGGGTGGTTGCAATTAATTAGGTTTGCCCCGCGGCTCAAATAGCTAAATAAAACAGAGCGCATATCTTTACCCCTTCACCCGTGCAATCCTCACCACTTCTTCTATCTTGCGCAACACCCGCATTACGTTGGCGAGATGCACGCGGTTTTCCACTTGCAGGGTAAACAGCATGGTGGTGTAGGCGCTGCCATCGACTTCTTCCATGCTGACGTTGTCGA
>Ga0307375_10001142_pt1 | contig 29781 bp, 69 predicted proteins | sample TR1MG_FD_202531 | JGI IMG/M metagenome (GOLD analysis project Ga0307375, IMG submission 202531) | Soil microbial communities from Risofladan, Vaasa, Finland - TR-1 | ecosystem: Environmental > Terrestrial > Soil > Coastal area > Acid sulfate soil | place: Finland: Risofladan, Vaasa | collected... | reverse complement strand
CCTCCCATTAATTATCATTAGAGAATTCTTCCTGCAACTTTTGGTAAGTTTCAAAACGTTTCTTTTTGTTATTGATGGCAGCAGCCTTATTTTCCTGTTCTTTTATTTCCGCCAGTCTTGCTTCTTCCCTCTTCTTCGCTTTATCTAGCGTGACGAGGAACTCCTCAATATGATCCTCCGTTGGATCGTCTAGTAATACAACTGGTATTTCCAGCGGATAGTTGTATTGATGTCCACACTGAGAAAGATAAACAAACTGAAAATAAATCATTCCATTACACCTATCTTCAATATCCTCGCACTCTCCAACGCCGTATCTTTTATTGTAGACACGGATTATTATTTTCTCAGCCGTCTCCTTAGCGCGTTCCACGATTTCCAATGCTTCTCTAATTTTCATCACAACCTCCACGTACATAATAGGTACGCATATCTCTCCAGTCAACTAAAATATTCACTTGACATTACCCTAAATTTTTTCTATTAATATTATACTTAGAACGCATTCAGCGGATACCAGGTAACATCCACTGTGCTATCCCCCCCCCCCATTTTCCGTATCTATAAAAATTAAGTTTACTTATGACGAATTCATGAGTATCTTGCTACAGAGATAACTAAACTTTACTTAAGGAGTAATTCAATGGCTAAACCAAAAATGCTTGAAACAGCGATTGTAAAGTCAAGGGATCATTGGAAGGAAATGAGGAAATGGGTAAGAACGCAAAAACCAACTGATGAGGCTTCCCCGAGTAGTATGGCTAATGCAATAGGACAATACTGGAGGGGAGACGACTGTGCTCTTTGTAGCCTAATTGATTCTATTGTTCCTGTAGATGAAGACGAATGTGATGGTTGCCCAATAGCCATCTTTGGCATTCGTTGTACACAGTATGATTCACCTTGGGAAAAAGTAGATATTGCCGAAACATGGAGAGACTGGTACACTGCATCAAACGAAATGTTTAAAATGATAAATCAAGTTCTGAGAAAGTTTAGAAGGAAACACAATCTTTGATGATTGCCTGATACCCCCCCCCCATTTTCCGTATCTATTCTAAAATCGCCCTGGGTTTGCCGGGAGTGGTCGATTCAGTTGTGTTTAGTGCATTTGAGTGTCTATTCTGTTATTGTTTAGAAAGATATACTTGACAACATTATTAATTAATTTTACTCATAAAAGGGGAGGGCATACCTTATAAATAACTAATTGAATTAATTAGGATTTTAATTGAATTATTCCCCCTGCAATATCAGGTACTTATACTATTCCAATATGGACTATAGACTAAACATTGCATAGCAGTATAGCCACGTAACTCCTGGGTGACAGCTAAACATTGCGAGGTATGCACTAATGTCAAGTGAATATGTATAAAGGTCATAGCGTGATAGGACTAAACTGTCATAGTCTCTACGGATTGATTAGAGCCTGTCTAAGCTCATGCAGGTAAAGCAAGGGGCAACCATGCCGGTTGCCCTTGCGGTTATGTTGTGCGCCCTCTCTGGCCGTTGAGATCCTACTCTATATGATCCCGGCAAGGATCAAACAGCTTTGCACGGTGTTGGTCTTGCAATCTTCGCAGTAACCTTGGTCTTGATCTGGCTCTACCGTCGTTGTATACTCGCAGTCTTTGTTTGTGCAGATCCCAGGGGCAACACTGTCAAATGTTGCTTGTTCCAACATTTCCATTACTTCCAGATCCTCAATCTCTGCTAATGTGTCGAGCTTGCTCATGTGTTTATCTCCCGGTTAGATGTTATCTTCGCAGTAACATATCGACGGTAATATCGAGCAAGTGATCGCATGCCTCTCGATCTGCTGCGCTTAGTCTATCTCTTGCAGCAGACATTGTGTATCCCGCGCACCTCCTGCACATTTCGTCGTGTTTTGGCCTGTCAATTCCATCACCCCTGCAATGTGCACACCCCTTATATTTTTTCATTTTCTTATCTCCCCGGTTATTTGTTTGCCGTTCATTATATACAATCTAATGCTGATCTTTAGTTTGTCAAGGGGTAGTTTATAAATAGTTTAGTCTCTTGCCCGATTGCGTGCAAACTTCTCGAATGCTTTTTGCAGGCGTTTTTGCGTGAGAGACACATACTGCTTTGTTGCATTGATCCGGTCACTGACCTGTTCCATCGTCTCAGGTTCGTTGCTTACGATCCGGTAGTTCCAGACCGTCTGTTCGGTTGCCGTCAGTCGTTGCTCAAATTCGATCATTTTCGCTTGGACCCATTCGATCATGATCTTCCGTGACGTGTACTCTTCCGGGCTGGGATCGTCGTTGGCCGTCGTATCGAAGAGACTTTGCCCGGTAGAATCATGCGGGTCCGTAGCGTCAAAGCTAGCTTCTCCCGACATTCGCAAGCGCATTTCACGGATCTCCGTGACCTTGACTTGTAACCTGTCTGCTAGCGCCTGTTCTGTCGCTGTCAACCCTTCTTTCTGTAGTGCCCTTGTCTCTCTTGTCAATCTCCAAAAAATTTTGCGCTGTGCCTGCGTCGTGCCGATTTTGACAAGTCGGAAATTATCGATCACATATGCAAGCACGCGCTTGCGCATGTGCCAGGTGGCGTAAGTCGTGAATTTCACACCCTTTTTCTCGTCGAAGTATGGGATAGCTTCGATCAGGCCAATGATTGCTTCGGACGTGAGATCTTCTACGTCCATCCCCCCAAAACTGCTGTAGTTATGGGCGATCTTGGATGCTAGCTTGACGTTAGCCTTGATAATCTTCTCGGTTGCTTGTGCATTGCCCTTGACTGCAAGGGCAACCGTGACCTTAAGATCTTCGGTAGATAGTGGTTTGCATGCATTCCAGTTTAGCATTGTATTTCTCCCGGTTAATGGTTTGCTTCGCTTACTTCATATATAATACCGAAAAACACGTTGTCAAGTAGTAATTTCTAACTGTTTAGTTCTTTTCTAGCAACCCCTGGAGATCTTTGGGGTTCTGTATCCAGACCATTTCTCGGATCTGAAAGATCTTTAGTGGGTTGGTATAAACTTGACTCACTGTGACCCATGCGCCCGTTCCTGTAGACTGCATTGAGATCCTTTTTCGCCCCGTACTCGTATCAAGCTCAAAAATTTCGATCATGATAACCCTCCTCGGTTATAAACAATCTAATCATGTATATTAGCTTGTCAAGTAGGGTGCTTATAAATACATGATCTTTTTCCGGTGCAATTCCCGTGCCATAGCGTCAAAAATAAAGTGAATCTTTTTCAAATTGGGTATTGACAAACGACTAAACAATGCTTAAATATAGTATGTTAATGGTTCGTCTTAAAATTCATCGAAAAAATTATAGTTGACAAAATGACAAATCGTGCGTACAGTATAGATGTACAGCGTACAGCTTAAATGGCAAGCGGGGGAGTTGAACCCCGCTAGGTTTGTTTATCCTAGAGCCTGTGGCTAGCCTCCCGGCCCTACCTGCCATTACCCCCCTGGGTAGCTTACTTGACCTTGATAACCTTGCCGTCCTTCACTGTAACCTGTGCATACCAGCGGTGCGGTTCAGGGTAATGTGGTCCTTCTACGCACACTTGCCCTTCTTGGGGACAAGGGAAGGGGCCGGGCGAGAATACGCCAACTGTCTTGCCGTTCTTGATTGCTTCTTTCAGCGCTTTCTTGCTCTTGAAATTGATATCCGTGTACATTTTATTACCTCCTGGGTTACAGATATAATAGTTACGATTATACCTTTTGTCAAGAGAATCTTTTTGTTTAGTTTTAGTTTGTTTTTATTCGTTTGACTAGATTTGGTTTAATGCTTGAATTATATAATGTAAGGGAAGCATTCCGAGGGTAACTGCCACATTAGTACCTTACATGGGGGGGTCTACCACGTCACGCTGTTTTCTTGGAGTGCAGTTTCAATCTTACCCATTGCCCCGGTGAGGGTCTTGACCCATTTCTCGTTATCTTCGGGGGCCTCCCCCTCACCGTAATCACCCTGCTCGATAAGACGCATCTTAGACTCAACCGCGTTTGCCACTTCGCACCATTCATCCTCGGTAAGGGATAGTTTGATGGTTACCAATTTACTCATTTTATCCTCCTCGGTTGTCTATACTATAGGCATTGATGTTTAGTTTGTCAACTGATTATTTATAGCCGGGAATGTTTTTCATTGCGGTAGGCTTGAAATGTAGATCGCGTTCGATATGTAACCCCAAACGGTTCGTTGTCTGTTCCAATTCATCCAAGGAGAAATAACCCCATTCTTTCTCAAACCCTACAACCCATCCAAAGAACAGACGTTCCTCGGGATTGTACTCGGTCACATACCACGTCCAATTTGAACACGGATCGAAAAACTTGACTATGGCAGTTTGATCTTCACTGGGCAGTGTCTCGTTTGTATACAGCGGCGGCAATTTCTTTTCAAGCTCTTTCGTTAGCATTTTCATTTTACACGTCCAGTTTTCCGCGTTCACATGCTTCCGTGTAACGCCGCTTTTCGTCCATGGTTTGATACATGTTATCTATATCTACCGCCTTCTCTTCCTCTGCGGAGAGTGCCAATAGATCCAGCGTCTCTTGTGCAATCTTTACCGCATACCCATACCGTTGACCTTCCCGTGTAACTTCATACTGCGGCTTTTGCGCATGCCGGATAATCTTGTATAGCGCTTTTGTCAGTAACGCGATCCGTTTATCTATCATTGTATCCTCCTCGGTTATTGCTATTATAGTTATGATAGTTTAGTTTGTCAACCAGAAAGTTATAAAGAAAAAGGGCAAGCACATAACGCTTGCCCTCCTTTACTTCCAATTACTTCCAATTCCACAAATAGTTTTGTTCTATCAAATAAGATTAGTTTTTAGTTAGCACATATCAACGGCCCTTCCTTTCGTGGCAATGGATAGTTATCAACCATTCATGAACTACAATGTAGTCATCAAAATGCTGTTTGTCAACTAAAAAAGACAGGGCCGGAATTTCCGGCCCTGGTGTGAAAAGGGAAAATGGATATTTCCCGGTTAGGCAACCTTTTCGACCTTGCCCCCGCCCACGACTTCGGCGGTCAGATCGGTGGAGATCTTGCCGCTCATGGTTGCCACGGTCATGGCCTTGATAACGTTTAGTTTGGGCTGGATGTCGTCCTTGATCTGATCGATCAGCTTGGCGTGTTCAGGGCTTTCCTCTGTACGCCCCATGGTCATGATAAAATCCTCGACGATGCTGTCTCTTGTGGTCTGGTTCACCTTGGACAGTGCCAGGGCGGCAAGCAAGGCAAAGTTGATCCGGGCAGTTATCTTCTGCTGGAAATCTTCACCTTTCTTGAAAGATCCGAACACCCGCACCAGTAGATCCACGTCATACCGGCCAGGTGCCACCTCTTTGCTTGCATCCTTGGCAATCTTGTCTTTGACTACCTTGCTTACTGCGATAATTTGTTCGCTTGTCAGTGCCATGGCTTTATCTCCCGGTTAGTGGTTTGTTTGACATAAACAATGTAGTTACGATCTCCCCGCTTGTCAAGTAAATACTTTTATTTTAGCAGTTGACTTTTCCCGTTTTCATGCTTAAATTATACCCAGTTGGGGGAATACCTAAATTTAGCCTGTCAACTAACCCAGCATTGATTTAAGCTTTCTCCCATTGTTTCCTGAATTATACTCAAAGTAGCAGAAAGTTAGCACATCTGCTAGCCTCCATAGACTCGCTGGTATGCATGTATGAGTTCTTCTGCAAGCGTGAAGTCTTCCGCTTTGACTGCGGCAACGATAAGTTGGCTACAGCGGACCCGCAGGTTTGATCCCTGAGTTTCTACCTTTATACCTCCAATTTGCAATTGCTTATGTTTCTCATGTGAAAGTTGGGGTAAATCCAAAACTACACTCTTTCCTTGCAGCAATGTATCAACAATATTCTTAGCATCCAGCAGACTAAGGCCCCCCCACGCATTCCGAAGATTCTTAATCGCTGTGATTTTGCTCGTTGCAACTAGCGCTTGATTACATGGTGAAATTTTTGTTTTCATTTCAGTTCTCCCGTGCGCGTGTAGCGCGTGCGCCTGCCGCTTAGGTACCTATACGCTCTACAGGCATGTTTATTTATTTCTTTCTTGCGATCCTTTTGCCGGTATGCTTTCCGGCTAAGTGCTGCAAGGGCAAATGGATTACGTCTCTTCATCTTCATCCTCAAATGGCTTCCAGGTAACCCCAATTTTCCCTTGCTCTTTATATATTGGGATATCTTCTCGAAGGGCGTCAAACAGATCCTCAATATCATAGAATTCGGTGCCTATGTATACATCAACCACAGTTCCCGAATCATCAGTCAATACTATTCTCATGATACCCTCCTCGGTTATTGCTATTATAGTTATGATAGTTTAGTTTGTCAAGCGATTGCTTCAAAAATTCCTAGTCCTTTTGCGTACACGTTATCTTCTTTAGCGTATTTGATAATCATTCTACGTAAGCCATACCGTGGAAGCTTTTTGAATGGGACAGACACTAGGACCCTCTCACCGCTTTTCAGGTGCCCCTCGCATTGCGTTACTTGGTATGCATCCAGGATAAGGGTCAGTTCCAGGAGTGTAATCTTATCAAGCTGTGGGTCTGTCCAGCGGATTAGTCGCATTGGTTAGCTTTGGCTTGCTTGCAGGAGTGTTTCATCCGTGCTGGTAACACTGCCCTGTGCAAACGTGAGGGTGCCCAGGAGTGCGTCGCGGAGGGTTGATCCATCATGCCTTTGGTCATCCGGCTGGCTGGCGTCCCACGTGGTCTTGTACACGTTGATCGTGCGGTTTTCCAGATTGAGCGCGTACAAGTACTCAATATCTCCGTGCCGTGTGGTTGTCGGTTCATATGCGCCGACCTTCCAGTCTGAAAAACCCTGTGTCCGTTCGGCCCGCGCCTTTTCGTCGGAAGTCATCTTACGAAAACGTCCCACTTCGTTACGGAGAGGTCTTGGAAGGTATTCCTTGTGACCGATCACGATCAACCATCCCGCCGCTTGTCCCACGTTATCCCGGATCTCCCCACTGGCAACCTTTCTCATGAATTCCGACAGTGTAGGAAGTGCACCATCCGGATAGCCGTCGCTGTGCCGATAGAACCACAACATGTCATTCCTGTCTTTTACTGTAACATTGGCTCTTGTACTCATGGTTTTTCTCCCGGTTTATCAAAGGGTTTGTTCCCCGTGATACATATACTATAAGCACTAAACCTTAGTTTGTAAACCAGAAGTTTTAGCAAGAATGCAGAAGTTCTGAAGGGGCGGCGAGAAGATAAAGCATCAAGTGATCGAGGATTGCCTTGTCTAGTATCTTTTGTGCCGCAGTTCCAGTATTGGGCTTTAGAACAATCCTGTGGATCTTCCCTAGTGTTTCCGCAAGGATCGCGTCATTTCGTGTTGGGAGTCCCAGTTTTACTTGGCTAGTTTGCATTTCGTCCTCAGTTGTAGTGTACGCACTATTTCAGTATTTGTCAACGATATTCAGGCAGATTGAACCTTATCGCCTAACAGGCGCTTTGAAATCTTATGGATCGATCCATATGGGGATTGAATACACAAAGGTCGCAGGGACACAACTTCAACTTGTTTCCACGACACGTTTACATTTTTCAATGTATAGAAAGCACCTTTTTCAATCTTCCGGTTTTTATGGGCTGCATACTTGCGCACTTCATTGCGCCAGTCTTGGCACAATACTCGTGTACCCATGTTCAAATACTTCTCAGGGCATGAGTAGTAATAAGGATACATGGATTCATCCATATCCTTGTACCCCCAACCAAAGCCCCGTTCCGTCTGTAGCACATCGCACTCAATGAACCGCTCGAAGTGCCCAGTAGCCTTCAAATACTGCTCTAACACAATCCACAATACATTGCCCCGTGTGCAATGTGCAATGCAACGTGTGCTAGCATGTGCACTGGTCCAGCCCTTAGTTCTTTCTGCAATCAATTCTTTTCGTGTCTGCCCTTGCGTAAATAGCCAGCCCATGGTATCCTCCTCGGTTACATATACTATACACATTGTTTCCTGTTTTGTCAACCAGAAAGTTATAAAGAAAAAGGGCAGAGTCTTTCGACTCCCCACCCACCGGGAGGCTGGTTAGGTCTTGCTCTTGCGGGGGCCGTAAGGCTCACGAACACGGCGCAGGTTACTGAAGAAGAGCCCCTTCGGATCGACGCCGACTGTCAGGGAGAACGATCCGGGGAAGGTGCAACCTTCCAGGGTGTTCTTGATTTCGGGCATCTTGGCAAACAGCTTTTCCGATGCTTCCTTGAAGAGCTTGCTGGGATCGGGGCCGTTTGCTCCCTTGACCTTCCGTGCGGAGAATCCCATATCCTTGAGGACCGCCGCCCGCTCTTCCTCGGAAAGCGCCGCCAGTGCTACACGGGCCTTTTCGGCGCTGGGCTGAACGTCCTCGGTGCTGGGCTTTGCTTCCTTTTTGCCTGTCTTGTCGATTACGTGCACTCCGTTGTCTTTCTTTTCCTTGCTTTTCTTGTTCTTGCTCATTGTTTTTCTCCCGTGGTTAGTTACATCGTTAGTGGTAAAGTAGTTACGATAGTTTAGTTTGTCAAGTCAATCTTTTGATGCTTGTTCACAGGCGGTATAGGCATCTTCGTAAGGAGTCTTATTACTCAAGTGCATGATCTGTTCTGCAAATAATCGGCAGATAGCATGCTCATTCCGCCAGTCTGTCCCTTTTCCGTTTGTGCGCCCCTCGTCGCAGATCCGTTGCATAATCTTCGCAAAAGCGAACACTACACCTGAAAGATTGCATGCGGATTGCACGAACAATGCTTGTTTATAATCTTCTTTTGTTACTGACATAATATCCTCCTCGGTTACAGCTATTATAGGTACTAATGTTTAGTTTGTCAAGTCAATCTTTCCTAACTCGGGTTTTTGCCCCATTTTTCAGCGATACTGACTGCCCATTCATTTCGGGCGTCACGGTGATTTTCGTCCTGTGCACCATACAGCTTGAAAAAGTGCCACAAGGCTATGAAAAGCTCATTCTGCAAATAGCGGTGTTCCCTGTAAATTGTCCGGAACATAGACTCTGCAAGATCCTTTGAGCTTCCCCCATTCAATGCGTTGCACAGCTTTTCCAAACATTCTGAAGTCATTACATCAAGATTACGTTTTTCTACGGTATTCTTACAGTCCTTGCAAAGCCCTTCCAGCTTTTCCCTATTCAAGAGATATGCTGTATATTCCGATTCTGTCTCGTTACCGCAAGCTTTGCATTTCATGACTTTTCCTCCTCAGTTACAAGTATTATAGGCATTAAGTTTAGTTTTGTCAACCGAATCTTTTTACTTGAAAAATAAGGAAACAGTGCTTAAATTGCTAATGTTAGCGGAGCGTCTATAATAGAGGTTGACAACAACGTAAAAATATGATAGCACCTATAGGTGCTATCACTTCAACTGTGTTATTCCTCTTCTTCTTCCGGCCCGAAAACTACATGATCCCCGAGAATCTCAGCCGCTTGATCCATGAGGGAATCTAGCAAGTGAAGCAAACCCTCCGCTGGTTCTACCGCTTGCTGTACCTCTAACCATGCTTTCTGCTCACGGAGCAATGGCCAGTCAATGTTGCTCATTTCTACCTTTACGTTTTTCATATCGTCCTCCCTTATCCGTATTATAGGAACTAATCTTTAGTTTGTCAAGGTAATCTTTTCTACCAGTGCCATTTCAACCAAACGTCAACTCTTTTTTCACTAAAACAGCCATTCCTACACGTTCTGCAAACACCCTTGCGGTGAATATGTCGCCCCGCCCTTGTCGGGTGTGGCAATAAATCCCATGTTTTCCGACACTTGACCACGTTAGATCCGTCCTTCCCAAGCGCCGGGATAGGATTTCCGGCCCGTGAGAAATGCATCGTATTCCATCCACGATCCCTTAGAGTTTCCCAATGGTGTGCAGTCCAGTCATCGATTGACGCCTGTACATAGGCGTTTTTATAGATCATTACGCGATCTTCGATTGCTTTCATCATCCCGCTATTCAACCGATACCAGTTCTTGGGAGATCCGTGCATCCCTATTTGCCATGCACGGGTCACGATCCAGAATTTAGTGTCTGGATTTCCAGCAACCCATGAGGCGACCCGATCCACTTCCCGAATGTTGGGAAAGCTGTCGCCACGGGTGTTTAAACGCACCCTATAGAGCCCAGAGAAGCTCTTAGGCGTCGCCAGTGCCCAACGCCTATCATCTAAGCCACCTGGTGACCAGCAAGCTTTCATATAGGGATAAATGACTGTTTTGCGGTTGTAACAGTCTGCACATGCTTCCGTGCGCCAGACACATGTGCCCATTCCGCTATCCAGTGCCCATAATCCAATATCGGGCACTTGACGCAATCCCAGTGCCATCCTGTCTGTTTTGCGCATTCCGCAATGTGGGATGCTTCTTTTCGGCGGTCTGAATGTGTATGTGCTCATGGTAGCCTCCCAGCTAAAAAACAACATAGGCACGATCTGTCTAAAAATCAATCAAAAAGTTATTGCTTGACAGATCATTTAAATGCATTCTAAGCACTTGTCCCTATTGAAATTCAAACACCTGTAGTAAAACAATTCACTTGACATTATCCCAATTAGTGCTTAAATTACAGAGTACAGGGATTACTTGGAATTTGTCAATAAGGTTATCTTTTTAGTTTACAAACTATTCAAAAATGCGTAAGATATACGTGAAGAGTGTGTCTACCCATAGAAGGAGCTTTACATGGATACCCATGTACAGTACCTACTACTGAAGAACCAATTCGGGGCAGTTATCATTGCCTATACCCACAGGGACCACCCTGTTCTTGGCTTTGCCTTTTGCAATCCAATCAATTTCCCCAATAGTCGCCTATCCAGAAAAGAATGGTGGAAACAGGGAAAAAGGATTTCGTCAGGGCGTAGGGCTAAATTCCCTACACAATATACCGTCAATATGGAACGGGAATTCATGGGGCGGGATTTAATGGATCTCAAACTAACCCCAAAAGAGTGGCAAAAACGATTCAGAACCAAAGTAATTGAGTTATTGATTTATTTATCCGGAATACCAACAAAAACATCTACATATTTTTGCTTTCCGGAATATTTTGGACTAAAACCATATAAAGGCAAGGGAACTGCTGCTTTTACGACTTGGGCAGCCCCTTTTATTTATAAACTATATCATGATCAAAAGAAGAAACCATAGACTGCCGCTTTAACGGCATAGAAGGGGTACACACATGAGAATTACAATAGACCAGTTGGACAGATGGAGTGCTTGCTGTCGTCAACCGAGCAAAAGGTACGATAACAAACATCTTAATAAGATATTCAAAGGAAGGAATTCTATCCCTAAACTGGAAGTGCTCAAGCTTAATCAAGTACGTCCGATAGACAAACTTTGGGTAATGATACAGCCTGGGGCTCTTACCAAAAGGTAAAGGAACAGATGGATTGATTCACTTCTCACGGAAACCATACAATCTGGAATAGATACAGTCGAACTTGATTTTGTACTAACAGGGCTAAAAGCCCTAAAAAGAAAGAAAGATTCGAAAGGTGAATTACTTGAAGATGCAATCGATAGTGTAACTTGGTTTCTACCAATGGAGACAATGCTAAATTGTCTCAGGAAAGCATTGAAAGCACACTAACTGCCGCTTTTATGGCTTACAGGGAATAGAAATGATTTATTTGGGATGCATTCTTTTAGGTTTTATTCTTGGTATACTTACATGGATTGAAGTTACCGAAAGTGGAAATAAGAGATCACTTCGTGAATCATTCATGAAATCAGGGGGAGTAAAGCCCATGCCACCGGATGACACAGTTCCCCCTCCACCGCCTCCACCGCAAGGAAGGCGTAAAACATAAACTTGACAGGTTTTAAATGGAAAACAACCCAAAGTTCAAAGGAAATTATATGATCGATGCGCTCAACTACCTGGCAAGCAAGATAGAAAACGGAGAGTTGTTGGCCGAGACGGATCCAGTGCAATTTTTACGCAGCACGGCCGACAAGATCGAACAGATGGAGACGGAAGTGGAGCGGCTCAAGGGGAAGCTTGAAGAGGTGTCGCACACTCGCAAGTGTCCTCCAGGATTGCCCAGAAACACGGAGGATTGCCCGCCGCATACAAAGTGGAGATGTAAGGGAAGTAGTCACGATAAGTGTTGGCAGAAGTACATTGACGAAGGCAGTGAGTCATGAAAATCAAGGAGATGAAGCCCTCAACATGGGTGACGGAAGCTATAAACCGTAAAAGGAGATTCAAATGCCTATAATCGTTGTTCAACCGGGAGACATCCTGAAGGTACAATTCGCTAATGAGGAGGGATCCCCACAGGACGGTGAGTTTGAAGTTCACTTCGATTCCAAGAAGCATCCACACAGTCTCATTATAAAGGAGACTGCAGGATTGCCTGGTAATGTCATAGGCGATGCCCGTTCCATCCTCTATGAGAAATTCTTTGAGGAAGTATGTAGCTTCGAGAAGACCGAGAAGAAATTTACATAAAAATCAGATAAATTGAATTCAATCAAGAAATAAACTCTACCAAATTTAGGAATGGGGAGATGACGTGGGCGACCTGTATCCTCCCACTTTTATAAAAAATTGCTAAACCACGTCCCACTTTTAGAGAAAAACTACCTACTTTTCTAAAAAACTACTAAACATTGGGGGGCTCTTGACTAAACAATAGTTTCTGTGTCTGTATAACAAAACCTATCTCCTCTACACCATAAGACATCTCTTCTCTCCTCCTTGTATCCGTTACCTCTACTTTCCACTGCCGCTTTGGTACCTTCCTTACCCCTATTCCTAAACTGTAGTATTTTTGTACAGTTCATATAATAGGTGTAGTATTTTTGTACAGTTTGGTTATACACCAATAATTACGCAAGGTTATTGTTGAATAATTTGTAATAATATATACTTGACTGCCGGTTTAGTACCTATGGAGGTAGGTATAACTAACTTTATAGGGATAGGTAGTATATTACTTTATAGGGATAGCTTGGAGGGGATACTATATCCTTTTATTTGTATTCTTTGTCTTCCTTTTTACTCCCGTACCATGGCACTCTTGACAGCCTTTAGCTTTTTGATACAGTTCTTGCAGGCATGTCGAAGCGCTACAATGTCTGTCTCTAACTCAATAATCTTCTCTTGTAGTAGTTTTGGGGATGTGGCATCTTGTGAATCAAGCTCCAGCCATATGATAGGACAATTGGCATGAGGTTCCATGCTTGTTACTTCTGTAACTACCGCATGCCTAGAAAAGGCTTCTGCATCAACATGGACATCCTCATCCATATCAAAATTGAGAAGTTCCTTTACTAATACTCTTACTTTCATTTGTTTTCCTTTATCTCACCAGTGAAGTTATATGGGTATTCTAGATCAAGAACTGTTTCGCCATTAATTATTGCGAAATGATCCAAGACCAGGAGTACATTTTCAATTGATCGTTTGCTGACTAGATCCATACGCTCTTTTAGGGGAGATTTCTCTGGATCTACGTACTCCACCTCCCATTCAATGATGTCAATGTTGAATGGTTTGGTTTGATAGTAATTACCGTTTTCACACTCGAAAAATCCGCTGTTTCGTAGCATGCGAGTACCAATCCTAACGCTTCCGCTGACTCTTTTAGTGTCTCCTATTAACATACTACATGCAGTATGTGTATAATGTATATCCTGTATGATGCCAAACGGACATATTATTTCTATTTCGCGCATTGTTTACTCCTCCAGGTAGATACTCAAGGCTCCTACACCACCTGTTCTCACGATGTGCTGTCTTTTAGCCTGTTCTTCATCCACAAAACAAGCTTCCTTTATTAGGGTGAATTGCTTACCCAAAATTCCACTTTCTTGGGCTGTATGCATTACATACCACATATTATAACTCGTTAGCCCTCTGGGCCATTTGTTTATCAGGTGCTCAATTATTTGATAGACTTGGCGCTCGTTATAGGGAATATTTCTTGTGTTTAGGACTTCCTCAGCACCATCCAGTGCCCAGGCAAATTGCTGATAGGGAGATGGGTTAGTAGAAATAGCACAGCGAACAGGTTGTTCCTCGTAAAGCGCCCGAATGTACTTTCTTCTTACTTTGCCTTTGTAGAACATTGTTTAGTCCTCGGGATTTATCGTCATCATCCCTTCAATGTGGTTTTTGGGTCACTCTGTCCTCATTTACCCTCACTACCTTACGAACTTCAGCCAGTGCGTCCCTCTCAAGAATCTCAAACCCACCTAGACAATAAACCATAATATCACATAATGCATCTACCATTGCGTCCCTATCGTCCTCCCTCCGGGCCTTCTCAAATTCCCCTACCTCTTCAGCAAAACCACAAGTAGTTTTACTCAAATCTGAGGCAGAAGGAAAACAACGTTTCTCCCTATTAGCTATAATTACTTTCTGAAGTTGCTTCATCGATGGATCCCCATTCCTCTTAACCGCACTTTCTTTTATCAACTCAATTGGGCGATACGATACTCGGAATAATATTAGCGTTACTTGTCCCACCGAAAAGGCTCTTTATCTCTTCGTGGGACAGCGGACGCCCCATCTCCTTTTCCAATTTTGTATAAAGAATTACCTGCTCAAGAGATAAGACCGCAATAACCTGTGGGCACTTCTGCGTAATGTCTTCCATTGAAAGTATCTCATATATCCAAACGAATAATTTGCTGCCTCACTCTGCTTGTTTCTCTTGCTAGTACCAGTTCTATGTCGTGTACTTGACCGGCTATGTCACATGTAGTAGTGACTTCTTGTATTTTAGAGTCTGTTTCGTCCTTTGCAGGTTGATCAGGCAACGTGACACACTCCAATCGCCCCATCAATTCCGTGTTTGCTGCTATTAGCACGTCAATCTGTTCTCTTAGGGAATCAAGTCCTTTCCGTACATTTCCTAATGGGTCTTTCCGTGGGGTATCGCTGGTCTGACATTTCATGATTCTTCTCCTTTGTTTAGTTTCTTACATTATACTCAGGAACTGCTTCTTTTTTGTTATAATGGTAGTTGTTTCTCTATTTTCCCATTTCCAACTCTCCACCACCAAACGAGTTTAAGTGTAATTTTTTGTATAATTCTAAATTGTAGCCACCAGAATCGTCTTCTATTGACGTTTCCATATCCACCTGTGCAGTTCTAACATTATTTTTTCCATATTTATTTTCTGCTTGTTTAACAACATCTCCCCAAGTACATCCATCATCTCTTTTATAATCATTTTCTACAGCTCTTGATTCCAGCATAAATTCCACACGTTCAAATTCATTTTCTTTTACAATTATTACATGCATTTTCATCTCTTTCTCCTTTGTTAGCCCCCACTATTTAATCTCTAAATACCCAGCATCCCCAGTAGCTAGCGCATTCACAAAGTTACATTCACTCAGCAATGAGAGCATTGAGCCACACGATAGATTGGGGCATATATAGCAGACTCTTATTATCTTTGGCTTGCACTCTCTAACATCAGGAGTTTTCCCTACCAATACCCACATCATGGATATTACTACAAGAGTGATCGCTAACACAACTATGATCCGGAAGAATTCCAAAGGTACAATAGATTGCCAATCACGCTTTGTACTCATAATGTACCCACACTTCCGTCGAGAAAGCCCTGTGGCTTGTATCGCTTATCTTGGACTCCAGTTCTTTCTCCAGCTTCTTAATTCTTATTGAAGCAGAAAGAGCAGCAATGGCTAAAGTATGGTGATCAAACCCAACAGCTTTATTCAGGACCACCCTACTCTTCTCCACGCACTCTTCAAGCTGCTTCTTGTTCAACAATCCCTCCGAGCTAGTGCTATAACCGCACTTGCATGGATTATAATCGTTTGGAACATAATCCAACTCAGACTCGCAGGAGGGGCATGTGAACACGCCATGCACATCCTTCCTTTTCACAGCGCTCTCCTTTATGTATTCAACAGGCGGCCCAGGAGGTGGATCTGGTGGTATCGACCTACTCACCTCGTGCGCATTCCTCCGTTTCGCAGCACTCTCTTCCTCCCATGCATCCCGAATCAACTCGAACAGGACACATGTGATCCTGTCGAACTCCCCCATCGTCATGCTAGCCGGAACCATGGAATAGACGCAGTTATTGATCCTGACTTTTCCCTCTTCGATGAAACTAGTATAAGTAGACTGCTCATCTAATTCCTGTGACAACGAGTCAAAATCATTTTCCTCGAAGTCATCATCGATCTGTTTATCTGATTCTTCCATTCCACTGTCATCAGCATAGTGTATTCCATAACGATCTTTTAGAATGACACCGTTTCCTGACTTATCCACGTGAATCCACAACTCACATTTTTCCAGTTGTTGTGCAATTTTCGGTAAGCGACATCCCACTACATTCCAAAATCCCACTGGCTTATTTTGATTGATTATGTCTTGGAGAGTTGTTATTACTATTTCTCCATCATGTATAGTTATCATTGTTTAGTCTCCCTATTTAACCTTGGACACTAGGTCATCCAACGCCTTTTCCAGTTCGATAAACTTTATTTAATACCGTCTTTTCTACATATGATGGATGGTCCATTTTTAGTCCTTATTCTGGGAAATACACAATACCACTTTCTTTAATAACTTCTACAGCCTCTTGTAGAGTAGTTACTTTAATTGTCCTTTTTACTTCTCCGTGTTCTATTTCTAGGTTCGCTGTATTAATAAGCCATTCTGGCGTTACAAACTCCTCTTCTAAATGTAAACTTATAGGATTATTGCCAGATGCCCACGATAATATTTTTATTCGATCATCACTCATTGTTTATCCATCACTGTTTGTCCTTCTTTAGTCAATTCAAATATCGCTCCAAACTTCCAGCCAAATCCGTATGTAGGTCGTAGTAACCCACGACTGCGTAATGCCCAACAAGTCTGATGGTTCAACTGCTGCTTATTTATAAAGCCGTCCTGACTATGCGCCAGCATCAATGCGGATAGCATTGGTGTACTCAAACCTGTCATTGCACTTCCAGCGCCTCGTTAACCTTTACTAATGTGTTCTTCGCATATAATTCTCGTTCAGGCTTTGCCATTTTAGTATAATACTCCAACGCTTCCTTAGCTTCATTCAGTACTTTCTTTAATTCTTTATTTTCCTCTTTCAGTCTTTCCTTATGAATTGCTCCTTTGCATAAGTCTACTACTCGTTGGCAGCAGTTTCTGTATGGTTCGAAACTACCATATGGATTATCTGTACATTTCTTGCCAGTATTCCATTCACATCCTTCACAGACTTCTGGAGGCGATTTCATTTTTTATTCTCCTTGCCCTTCCCGAAAGCTAATTTAATTAGCTTAGAGAATGCATATAGAAAGCCGAACGGAACCCACAGTGGCCATGCAAATGCAGTCACAGCAATCCTGGCTGACCACTTTGCTTTTAACGACTCTCCATTGTAACTTAGGACAGGAGCGAACATGCCAGTCCCTACAAATACTAGTATTGTAATCTCTAAATATAACCTCAGTGTCATGTGCCTTCTCCGTTCAGGTAAATAGTGTTCTTCTACTTTTTCAGTAACTCCACGATAGACTTCTTTTCATCCTCCAACGTTTTCATCTCTTGAATAACTACTTCGGCGGACAGACCAATAACCTTTGCGTATACTTCGACAAACTCTACACACTTCTGCTCCAGCGCACATATCTGACGATCAATTTCTATGCGCCGCATCTTCCGGTCGAAATCAAGTTTCCAAGCCTCCTGCTTTTCTTTTATAGTGTCTGGATGATGCTGCTTACACCGATCATCTTTCCAAATCTTTCTGGAACATTGGTAGTGATGAAATCTACTGTCTGCAATGGAGGCTTTACACCTTTTACTGAAATCTAACTTTGCCATGACTTACTCCTCCCACTCAGGTAATCTTGTACATTATCATATGCTCGGGTAGCCTGTTCCTTTGTAGTCGTTATTCCTTCCCTAGCCTGGATCGCAATAAGCGCTTGCACCATTAGCTCACGGCGCTGGATAGGGTCTTTCAAAATCTTCTTTATGTTTACTCTAGGCATGGGCATTCATTTCCTTCTTACGAGCAGCTACTTCAGTACGTGTAGCCTGTACCTCGGAGGCAAGTTCCATTACTTCATTGTCTTTTCCATAGGCTGCTAGTTCCATAATTTTGTCAGCACACAACTTTTCTAGCCTGTTCAATCTCACACGGGCGTCGTACAGATCGCGTTCTCGCGCCCAGCTAGCACGTTTCTTTTCCACTCGTACATTGACTGTATCCGGATGGTGTTGTTTGCACCAGCCATCCTTCCAAGGCTTCCTGTTGCACTGGTGGGGTCGTATGCTTGATGCAGAATGTACGGTTGCCTTGCAACGCTTAGGAGTAGGCTTTGCCTCAGTGATGTAGCTTGGCTTGAATTCTATCGATTCCATGGTTAGATTGTAGGCACTAAAGTTTAGTTTGTCAACTGAATTTTTATGACTTTATTTCTTTCGTCGTACTCCATGAACGCTTCTTCCATACACGCTCTGCACGAGCACGCCGCTCCTCATGAGCCAAAGCCCATGCCTCCGGACTGAGCCTGCACCACTCTGCGGCATGAATTCGCATAGCATCTTTATATGCAATCCTACCGTATTCAATAAACCCATTTTTAGCCCAAAACTCAAGGATCTTTCTATCTAAAAAGTCTACATGATTCATATCAAGAGAACCGGAGTTATCAACAACTCTGCCTTCGAGATACAAAAGCAATGATCGTTCTTCTCTGGTCAATTCATTCAAAGATTTTTTCATCATTAAAATCTCCCCTGCTCTACACTTTCCCATTTCTTTTTCTTCTTATCCAGTTCTTCCCTTTTACGTTCGAGGTACATACGACATTGGCCGCATCATTACTCTGGTTATCCGCGGTTGGTTATCTGGAATTTCGATTAGCTCTAGCACTTGATGATCATCGAATCCAGACTCCTCATGGTAAATTATCCGGTAACCCTTTTCTTTAGGTCTAGCCAATTCGAGTGTGAAGTTGCATGCGGGAATAAGCTTTCCGTTTGCGAAGAGTCTTATAGTCATTGTTTACTCCAATACCGTATCGCATAAGATACTTGCAGGGATAGGCGAATAATTGGGTTCAGGATCTCCAAGATCACCTTTAGGAATCAGAAAATATTCATTACGTTTTGTCGGACCATGTATTCCATATTTGGTTTTATATGCTCTAGGTTTATAGTATTTACGTTTCATCGGTTAGTCCTTTCCGTACATTTCCTGGTGCTTTCCCACGCTGCTCTATCTCTGCAATCTGGTACATAATCTCAATAACGCCACCTAGTGCCTCTTTAGTCTTTGCGTCGAGTATCTCTACTGCATGGGCTAAACTCTTCCAATTACACACGTCTCTGTTTAGGCGCATCTTTGCATCTGCTAGTTCAGGCCCATCACTGTCGCTTTCTTTAGTCATGTCATGAATAGTTGCCTCAAACCATGCTGATTGCGTATACATTATTTTTCTCCTTTTACTGAACGGATGTTGGTTTATCAATTCCTGCAATATATACTTTTTTAGCGCAATATTTGGACATTGCTTCACCCAGGAACATCCCCAACATTGACATTATTGTCTTCTCGTCGTCATCGTTGTGTGCCTTGAGGAACCGCTCGCGTACATCTAGTGGAGTGCGCATGTCCTTGTTGCAGCAAGAGAAGTCCGGGCAGCACTCTCCTCTGGCGTCATTATGCACACTTTCTCCTGCTACCCACAGTTTTAACTGTTCATCTATTGTCATCTCAATCTCCCTTTGATATCTCCTTAGCTGCCCTTGTTGCCGCCCGTTTCGCCCCTTGCAGTGTTTTAGATCATCCTTTCCTAGGTGTACTCAGAAGGGTACCGACTTCCCAATAATAGAACGGACCACCTTTCTCGTCAGACAGCCCCTGGTGGATGATACACAGAAGACGATTACTTGGGTTGAACCATCTACACCTACAGAAGATCCACTCTGGCTTTTTCATCCGATCCCCCGTTTGTACCAACTGTATTTGCCAAGGATGTGTTCAACTGCGCCTTCCTTCGAGTAAAGTTTGCCATCGATCTCGTACACATTATCATGCATCTCAATGTGTCGATAGTGCACTGCTCGCGGAAGAGCATCGAGGGCCTGCTCCACGGCGTCCGTTATAGCATCCTGAAGCAAACGTGTAACTGTATTCTTTTTAGATTTACCCATTGTTAATCCCTCTTTCCAGATTATTAGGATCAAGACCAGCGGCGCGAATCAAATTAGCTACCAGTGCCAGAATAGTACGTGCGTCGGTCTTGCCCATCAGAACATACAAGAAGGCTTCACTGAAGAAGGGTGCATTCTCGTCGCCCTCTTTATAGCCAGTCAATTTCTTGAAATCGACATTGTAACCTTCAGGCAGATATTCATAGATGCGCCTGGCTGCTTTCAGAAGATCTGTATTGCACTCATGGACCAATTTAGCACCGCAACGGGTGCAGTGAATATCGTAATTAGCCAATATAATCTCCTTTCCCCTTGTGCTGTAGCTTCCAATTTACCGGAGCACGGCTAGCTCATTGGCTTCGGTTAGCCTGCGCTGTGCATGTTCTTCCTTCGTAATCACCGCAATCGCTAAAGGATTCTTTGCTGATATATATCGCATGTCTGCCAGAAATCGCCGCTTCCAATAATCACTGACTGCTTGAGCCTTAGTAATCTCCGTCGTATATCCCCAATCCTTACCACCATGGCCCGGTAGATCACTCACGTAATCATATCTGCCGTCGTGTCGTTCCCTGCTGAGAATATACATTTGAATCTCCTTACTCCAAACATTTTACTTTATCTGCTAAGAGTGTTCCGTTTGGGCAATCCGATACTAATGTACTATGAATCCCTCTGGTGCTCATGTACCAAATACGGTTATGCTTACTTGGGAGATATAAACACTTTACTATTTTTTCACCGCTACAGGCGAATTTTCGAGCTAATTTCCTGCATCTAAAAACGCACAAAGGACCGCAGTTCAGGCTACTTCCGACAACTTTATTGACTGGATAATAACGGCCACCCTTGTCCACCATGGTTGAAACTGACTGGCGGACTTTACTAATCACTTTCCAACCTTTTTTCCATATTGTTTTCATAAATTTTACTCCAAACATTTTACGTTTTCGGCAATATTACTCTTTCTATTATCTTCCACAGTCTTTCCATCTTTCAGCCAATTACCATCCCAGCGTTCCTCTCCCCCTGTAAATGGATGTCTGGTAAAGGAAAAGCATTCTGCCCCACAATCCTTGCAGACATGCAAATGCTGATCTTCTTCTCCCTCTGGATCGATGTCCCAGCCAATGTTTTCGTGCGTGACGATTTTTGTCGATCCGCAGAAGGCGCACGTAAGTTTCTTCTTATTGGTCATTATGCCTCCGTTACTGGAGACAGTGTAGTTACGAAGTTTATTTTTGTAAAGTAAAATTTTGCTACGAAAGGATACTACCAGTCGGAGGATCTTTCTTCTTCCAATGACTTATAATCACTAGCTAATTCTTCTTCAACATATGCTTTTACAAATTCCATCATTGCAGTTGCAGCTTCTTCAGGGGAAAGTGTATAAGGGAATTCCTTATTCTTTACTGATTGATCATTTCCAATTTGATTGGAAATTTCAATTCCCCAATGTGGATTGTCTATTTCAAGTTCTCCAGGAGCAATGTAATATGCACCACATTCTGCGACTAAAGTATTATTGTAATCAAAAATATCTATGTCTGTATAATCATCTTCAATATACTCAACATCCAGTCTGAAATCATATTCTTCTAGTTCCGAATCTCCTGGATGCCATTCAGACTGCTCCACAGTTTCATAGCTAAATCCTACTGAAATAGTTTTTGGCATCTGGGAGAGATAATTGTAAAGTTGAATGTTATTTGATTCACTTTGTGCTTCTACTCTTACCGCCCTGTTAGCTGTTACTCTCATTCGTTTCATTGAACTTGCTCCTCAGTAGGTTTAGCTGTCACTCTCATAGTACTATTAATTATATTCTCCCTAAATTCAAACATTACCGGCACATTTATTAACTCAGTGTTCCCTTCACTTTCGATTAATTCATTTGCTATTGCTAATCTATGATTTCCTTCTCCTACTTTAGCGTTTCCATTTTTATCGATCTGTATATGAATTGGTTCTTCTGGATTCCACCCTGTTTCTCTTAATGATTGCTCTAGCGCTTCCCATTCTTCATTAGTTTGCCTTGAATGGTTTTTGGTCCAAACATATTCTCTATAGTGAAGCAGTTCACTTATGGAATAATATCCATGTGGCCTGCTGTCATAAAGTTTCGCACCATTGACCCAGCTATCTATAATCTCGGGGATAGATTGGTGATCCCATTGATAATACGTTCTCGCAGTCAATCTTGGTTTATGTGTTACTCGCAGCTTTCCCATTATATAATGGCCACCTTGTTGTTCTTTCACTTCCAGATTATATTCTCTTTCAAGAAAAGGAATAATGTCTGGATTGATTACATCTAAATCCAATTTCAAGTCAGTGTAAGCTTCCTGCAGATTACTATATTCGTCCATGGCGAGTTGAATAAGTTCTTTACCTAGCCCTCTTCTTTGATATTTAGGGTCTACCACTGTATCGAAGCTATAGGATTCTGGAGTGTATGCATTAAAGACTGCGGCGATAACTCTACTTTCATCAAAGTCTACTACACTGACCAGAAGTTCCTTATCTGAGAGGATAGTTACTCCCACTTTTTGGGCTAATGACCACGGGTCACTATTCACTAACGGAAGCTCAAATAGTTCTTCCGTTCCGAAAATAAACTCTAGGTGCTCTGCTATGACTCTCATTCGTTTCATTCTTTGTTCTCTTCAGAATTAATTACTGTTATTTTTTCAATGCTATCTGCACCATCCCCATCCCACCCAAATGTATTTTTAAACTCTGAATCTTCCGGATCTACCACAATATGAAATGAATGGCCAATACCTCCAGTTGACTTTATATAATCTAGTAACTTTTGGAGTTGTTCAGCCCCAGACTGCGAACACTCCACGATTACTTTGGCTTCTGAGGTATATGCTGTAACTCTCATTCGTTTCATTATTTGCCTGATTCATATGTGAATTGATAAATTACTCTATTTAAAGAATTAATCGTATGCTCCAAAGTCATCTTTTTACCATCATAAAAACCAGCTTCGTATGCATTCTCCCCTAACGGAATAGTAATTGTCTCTGTAGCATTCATTTCCTCAGTAAAGTCCTGTATTTGCTCTTGGAGAGCATGCAATAATTGGCTTATTAAATCATCGTTTAGTTCTTTTGCTACAACTCTTATGCGGTTCATTCTATTTCTCCTAAATCTTCCCTTGGGATAGGAAAGATTTCTATGTCATCGGCGGTAAAGACAGCATCTGGGACTTTAGTCCAACTATAGCCACCCACAAATTCATATACACTTGGATCGATGTTTAGTCCATACGCCTCGGTAGCGCTATAAGCAATTACCCAGGAGTGATCACTTCCGTCTTCTCCACCTTCAGTTACTTCTACAGCTTCAATATTATTTACAATTGCATCTTGAATAGCTTGTGTGATTCGATCACAGATTCCCCCTCCCCCAAGTTCAGGATCTAACCCCTCTTCGTCCTGTTCCCAATCGTTATAAACTTCCTGGGCTTGTTGGGCCATTTGTGCTTTGAACGTATTCAGTTTAGTTTTAAGATTCAATTCCTGCGCAATGACTCTCATGCGTTTCATGACCCCAGAATAGCTGAATTTCTACTGAATTGTTTAGCTTCTGTCAGATCCTACACCAGTATTTTTGGAGTATCTGGAGCATTCTCCAGACTTTTCGTGCCCGGAGGAATATGGATGGCCCATACATTAGTTATTCCTTAGCAATTGCTTATAGCCAAAACTAGGAAGAACAAAGAAAACCCAATTAGGATACCATAGATAAATCCACTAGCCAAACCGATTGCATCGTTGTAAGCTTTTAAGATCTCTTTATCTTTCGGTGTCATTGTTTATTCCTTCTTCATTTTAGCTTTCATTTCTCACACTTTCTACAGATCCTAAGCATCCCAAACATAGGTTCTGTTTCTCTACCACAAAAGTAACAGATTTTGTTTGATCCATTATGTTTTGGAACATCAGTGATATTTGTAACAGCACCAGTTTTTAGCGTGATATAATCCCCATCTAGAAGTACAGTGAAAACATTTGGATGTACGGTAATCGTATAAGCATAACCTCTATGGGAGGTATCAAATGTAATTAAACCCCCATTGTTCTGCAAACTCTTTATGCAGATTATATCCCCCTGAAAAAGTATAAAGGTTCTCTCAGTAATAGAATCGGCAACAGATATACCAGTTGGATTTACCACTTCAAAATTTTGTCCTGGTTTTATTTCGAATTTAGCCATTGCTACTCACTGAAAAATATTTTGTTTATCAATCTCACCGGCAAAATGATAAACCAAATTAATGCTCCAATGAACCCAACAAGAACATCAGCAACGTGCACTTTATGACCACCTGCAGATACCGATATCATGCCGGGCCATGTTAGCAAGACCATCGGAATATAAACTATAATTAATATTGTCATTGTTTAGCTCCTTACTAAGAGAATACGCATTTACGTTTAGTTTGTCAATCGATTATTTTTAGAGGCTTTTAGCGTCAATTCTGCTGGATACGGGGGAGAATGCCTTTTCAGCACTTCATGCGTTCCTGGGGCCTCCTACGACCTGGAAACCCCCTTTAGATTCTTATGCGTCGGAGTTACGAACATCTATTTCTGCGTCTACATTCTCCAATATTTCTTCTTTTAATATTCCTTCTTCTACATATTTTCTATGTAAAGTTAGTTTTCCAAACATTTCCTTATCCGGATCAAGCGTAAAAACAACTTTAGTGAAGCTCCCAAGTTCTTTTCCATTTTCATCTTCTACTGTGTAGCCATAAAATGGAACCCTTGATTCTCGGTCTTCCGGTAAATAAGCTATTAGTTTGTACATTAATTAGTCTCCTTTGGCTCTTCAATTGCGTCTCTACCCTTTTTCAAATCTTCATCTTTAATGAATCACCCTCTTGGCTTCTCAGGCTTCGTTGGTACTGTCTCTGAAATCCCATTTTCCTTGGCCAACACATCATTCTCGTTCTCAAACTCAGTTGGTTCAACCCGTGCTGCACCGCATGCGAAAATGACACCACCTTGCTTTCCCTGACTATTGACAAACCACAGTCCCTCTTGTTCGACTTCTGTTACACGAACTAGATCGCCAAGTTTGGCATAGCCAGGCATTCCAGCACCAACGATTCTAAGAATATCCCCAACCTTTGTCTTCGCGTAATCAATCATCTTGAACTCCTAATCTGCTCATAAGTTTTTCTCCCGTAGCTTCATTAGTTCTTTTTCTACTGCTTGCTGCGCCAGTAGCAGGCTGTCTGCATAATGCATAGCTAGCCACACTTGACTATCAATCCGTCGTATTCTCCAGCAATGGCTATGCACTTGCTGATGGTATATCCAAATTGTGCAATAGTAACCATCTGCTGTTTCGCACACGATTTCTGCTCTTGTTGGCTTCCATACACTCATGTTTTTTTATTTTCCTTAAACACCCTATCTACTACTTTTTCACAAATTGTTTTTGTTCTTCCCCGCGTACATTTCGTACAAGTTGTTGCAAGAAGTCTACTTTCTCCTCAAGCTTTCGGAGGACATACTCTTTTATTGTCTCTGCAGGCTCGTCCTTAGCATCATCCCAATATCGCTCATCATTCTCAGAGTTCCATAGCTGATCTTGTTCAAGAGAGATAGCTTGTACATAGACGTTCCCGCTGATGATAAGCCCACTGTGGTCACCGCCCGCTTCACCCGCTGCTGTCTCAAAACATTCGAACTTATTGATCAATTTGTCTAGGGAATACATTTTTCTCTCCGTTTCCTCTTCGTTAATAATTTTATCAAGAAGTGTAACAAATTCATCCATGAACGACGTACCATTCTTTTTAGCAGCTTCAAACAATTTTTTAGCACCAGGAGAATCCAGCAAGACTTCTACCTGTTTATCTTTCGGTAAATTTAAAAAAGTTTTGGAATCCATTTTGTTTGTCTCTATGTTTCTTTTACAAATATCCACTAACCATCTAGGAATAGTACATGTTTCTTTTAGATACCATCTGCGATTATCAGTCATTTTATTATCACTTTGGTATATACATTATTGCAGTATCTTCATCTTGATATTCACCAATATCTTCACACTTAAGATAATACCAATGATTATAAATATTCCCAACGGCATCTTCCTGTTTAGTTGTAAGCCGATTAAATCGTTCTGCATAGGATAGAATGCTGGCCACTACCGTAGAAATTTCAGGATTTAGCAGTTGGGAATCCAGCATTGTTTTACATCGGCTGACTGCTAATTTAAATTTTTGAATATCAGGCGTCACAATATAGCTCACGGATTTACTCTTCATCCTCGTAACTAGGAACGCAATATTCACAATGTGGCTGTAAATTTAATGGCTCCAGTAAGCATTCACACACTACGCATTTAGTAACCATGGTGATCATTTCTTGTCGGTGCTTATCGCAACTAAGAAATTCAGGTGTATCCATGGAAAACTCCCTGCGTTTTGCCATTATAGTTTTCAGATTATCCTGGGAAATTTCAAGTTGTTTTTCTAGTTTTTCATTTTCGGATTCAAGTTCATGTATCCGGTTCTTTGCAGCTAAATAATACGATGTGGCAGTCATGATCTTTCCTTTATCAACTTGATGGCTCGTTTTATAATCTTTTCAGCTAATGGGTTGCTCCAATATTTAAACTTCGGTACCAGCGTGTGCGTCTTCGAAGAGAATTTCTCAAGAAAAGTAACAGCAATATAGTGTGCAGCATCACTCTCGCTGTTCAACCTATCCTCGAACCATTTACCTTCTCTGTCCTTATCATCCCAACACAGTGTCCAACTAGGACGATTACTTCCATCAGTAGAACTCAATTGCAAAATAGGATTTTCATCCTCTTTAAGCGTAACATAGAAATGACCACCACCGAGAGCCTCTGGCCCGAATGATGTTACTGAGATAGTAATCGGCCTCCGTCTACGCCTATCATCGTATTTGCGTACATGTGGATAAGGAAGTTCTCCCAAGTAACCACCAGATCTAAGTATTCCCCCCTTCCGAAGCATCTTTTTCGCTTCAGCAACAGTCCAAGTTGCCTTAGCTCTCTTTATTTTTCCTACCATCGCAGCCGTCCGTTTGTTCATATATTTAACTAGGTACTACAGGTCTGAGCCCGTAATGTTTTTCCAATACTCGTTCCAAAACCTCCACACTTATCCCACAATACAGACACTCGACAATTTCCCCCAGCGGCACTCCAGGCTTTTTGAATGGTTAGGCCACCATAAACATACATTACTAGCGTTCTGTGCACCCTTTCAAACTGTTTTCTACTTTCCAGAGTCATCGAAGGTCGCCGGTTCAGCCTTTCGTAGCTTTCCCTGTAATGGTGGCACGCATGCCTCACCCAGTGAATATCGGAATTAGTAATTAACATAGCTTGAATTACTAACCACTGATCAATGTCATTGCCCCTATATTTTTCGTAATTCATAACTCTCACCACTTTGTCTTTATCAGGAAGCATCTTCATGTAATTTTAATTGATATACACCCATCCTACATGGGTGATCAGGGCTATCTTCAATTTGAGCATGTGATGCACATGGTGTCTCCTTATACCATGGCTCCGCGTGCACAGCACAACTATATTCTCCTGGTTTATTTCCACGTAAATGTTGACAAGGATTTCCATTGCCCATATGAACCTTTACATTGTCTTCAATTATGCCCTTTTCCGGGTCAGCTATAATTGGTACCCACAACCATTTACAGCAGTATCCACAATGTAAACATTTCATAAAAACTCCGAAAGAATTTATTTCGTTGGTATTTTTCCCTGACTGTAATTTTCCTATTTCCTGACATTATATTGCGCCTTTCCTGGAGACATTGTAGTCATGAAGTTTAGTTTTGTAAAGTGAATTTATTCTTCAGTTACTGATGCAAGTAATTGTTCATCAGAGACATCATCCGGTCCGGCTGGTAGACCGGCTGATATAAATGAATCTAGACAATCCAATATTTCGACGGTTTCACGTATTGGGTATCGTATGGTCAGTACCGATATTGCCGACAGCCGATTCAGTGTCATTACTTTATAACCAGGCGTCCACTCTCGATCATCCATTACCATCCTCCAACTCCTATAAATACGCGTCTAATTTTACAAAAAGTACCGTTCCACTTAGCAGACACAAGATCCACATGAAAGACCCCCAAATTGCATAGGCTACGTTATACGGATAAAGATGTACCCCTGATGGCACTGTAACTGTAACACCATCTTTTTTGTCATCTAATAATGTTTCACGCAATTTCATCAGCATATTGGATCGTTCCAATAGAGTAGACTTCTCTGTAATGCTTTCAAGTTCGGTAAGTGATTTTGATATATTGTTGTACCAGAATCCCATATCTTCATCTGGTGTATTGTATAGAACAGATGTATAGCCAGTTGTTAGATGATTGTCTTCAGCGTATTTGACTGCAATGCCCAGTTGCTCATGTGCCATTTCAACAGTGTTTGCATCGGCTGCGCGTTTCAAATAGCCTTCGCATCCTCTATCAAACATTACCTCATTTACACAGCGTGCAACACCCCACCCACATCCGAGTACCCCGAATACAATTGTTAGGACCAGTGATAATGTTTTCATCTCTAACTCTCCTTTGCAAAATGTTTTACTGCATAATCTTTTGCGCCTTTGTCAGTATCAAATGGCGGTCCACTCTTACTTTTATCAGAATTCATAGGAATCCATTCATACGGAAATCCACGTCTGGTAATTCTAGCACAAATTTGCCCTGTCCCACCTACTTTCTGATCCTCAGCCGCCTGTATTGATTCGCGTAAACTACCTCTTGTTAAGGATGGATCAAACTCCATTAAGATACCAACTGTTTTCATATCTTTTTCTTCATTTTGATTGGGCGTAAATACCGGCTTCTCTGTTCTTTTCGATAGCTTTTTACATTCCAGGTGGATGAATGCCTTCCAAGCGAATTGTGTAGCTTTATCTAAATCAAAAGGAATACATTCAATTCCAGCAAGTTCTGTTACTTTCCCTATTTTTGATACATAGTCCGCCCCTGCATAGGGATAGAGTGCCTCCTTAGTTTCAATTTCCACCAAGAATCCTGTATACCGTCCACGCAGTTTTTCTGCATAATATGCACTTGTTTCATGATCCGGGTATGGCCACACTAATGCATAGATGCCACGTGCAACGACCTTGGGTTTAGTGGGGTTACCGTTATACGTAAGAATTGCTTTCATTAATATTATCCTCTCTATTCCAGACATCTAATTTTTTCTGCTAAAATGGTTCCAGGAGGTAATCCTTGTAATTCCCGTCTATGGGTAGGAACCCATATTGTCTTACATCTTGATGGCAAATATTCACATTTTACTAAAATTGCTATTTCCTTATGTAGGTGCCAGCCAAACGCTATTTTTGCAGATGACTTAGTATCAAATAATGCTAATGGTCCACAATTTTTTGGGCGCTTTGCTACTCTGTTTTTTAGATATTTTACAGCCTTGTTCGATATAATTGATGCTCTATTAGATACCCTAAGAACCTTCCATCCTTCTTTCCATTTAGCCATA
>Ga0307375_10001140_pt1 | contig 29792 bp, 20 predicted proteins | sample TR1MG_FD_202531 | JGI IMG/M metagenome (GOLD analysis project Ga0307375, IMG submission 202531) | Soil microbial communities from Risofladan, Vaasa, Finland - TR-1 | ecosystem: Environmental > Terrestrial > Soil > Coastal area > Acid sulfate soil | place: Finland: Risofladan, Vaasa | collected... | reverse complement strand
CAGAACACCGGCAAAACTATGTCAAGCTAATGAAATCCAACCTTGCCTATAGCCCAATGAAATTGGGCTATGTAACTAGTGACAATCTGCAAAGTGCACATAGTTCGATTATGCACATAGGGCCGAGAAACGGTCATTCCCGGTGACATAGAAATTTATTCACGTTGGCTTGGTTGAAACTAGTCATCCAAAGAAATGGGGTCGATAAGCTAGAACGATATCAACCATTAAGCCAAGCTTTCCTGCTCCACAGTAAACCCTGTGTCAGCTACCGCCTTCGCAATCGATTCCCAACCTGTCTGCTCCGCGAAATAAACCATGCGCTCAATCGTTCTCACGCTTGCCTTGCGACGATGATTTTCAGGAACATCATCTGGATGCATCATGTACGGTTTAAGAGTATGGCCTGCCTTTGCTGCCTCTTTGGCCAGAACAGATGCAATCCTGAAGCCGCCCTCATCCACGTCGCCCCAGTGGTAAACGGAAACATCCTTGGGCAGGTCACGTAGTAACCTGACGTACATTTCCCGCCATGGCGGATTTGGCATGCCAGCTGTATAGATGAGTAAGATATCCTCTCCGTGGCGGCGCTTGGCTTCGCTATGAAAAGTCGTCTGGTTCTCGATGGTCATCAGCATTGATGGCTTGCTTGACAGGCGCATGACCGAGTCTGCAGGCAGACCAGAGTATGGGATGTCCAGCCGTGCGGTAACACCTCTTCTCTCGACAATAACGTTACCGGCCATCCTGACCGGGTGCTCCTCCCTGAAGAGCCCAATATCATTCCATATCTCGTAACCTTCCCTGCCGCTTACGTCAATACTTCCGGTAAGCAGGACATCGATCTGGACCTCCAGTCGCCTGATACGCTTGGTATCCTTGAAAAGCTTTCCGCTTGCCTCGTTGAGGGGCATCGAAACAACGCCTGCAGCAAGATTCTCCTCTGCAAAATCGATCACCTTGATGGCATCTATCCAGTCATGGATTGAAGTTGCATCAGAGCCTCTTACTTTGCGAAGCTCTTTCCATTGATCAAGCACGTTGGCGAGTACCCGGAACCTCGGAATAAATGGCTCCAGCGCTTTCCAGGCATTGCTTAGAACGATATCTAAAGGGACCCGACCCAAAAAGCTGGCAAGCGCCTTGGGATCGTTGATGACAACCCGGGTAATGAATCCTTCATCTGAGCCTCGGTCAGCATTTTCGAATGTAATTGCCCGTTCCGCCCTGGCCGCCTCCATCACGGTTTCGAATGCTTCCCGAGCTTGAAGAGATGAACAGTCGTGGTAGGGGGACAAGTTGGATTTCGTCAGCGCAGCCTCACGGCTACGCCTACCCGCCTCTGCTCTCTCGTGGGCATCAAGCAGCTTTTCGAGAAGGGAGCGAGCAAACTCTTCCATCATGAAGAAACCCTGGGCTCGGATTGCCCCCTTGCAGCCTTCATGGCCGCGAGCTCGGCAGGAAGTAGTTCGTTATTGAATTCAGGCAAGTCACTCCTGAACATTTCGCGCATTTCTTCCGAGACATCATGGCCGGCAATCATAGCTGTGCTGGTTTCAGTATCCCGGATGATGTCGTAATAGCGATGCAGGAAGGCTGTCAAAGTACCCAGGTTATCTCCGGGGCTTGCCATCAGCACCTGCAAGCCGATCTCTTCGAGATAACGCATGGTTGCGATTATGTTGGCCGCATCCATCTTGTTGAATGCTTCATCAAGTAGCATCAGCCTGATCCCGCCGATATTCTTCGAATCAAGCCGGTATGCTGATGCCAGCGCTGCCCCAGCAATAACGTAAAGGGGCGCCCTGTGCTCGCCACCAGATCCACTCTTGACTCGCCTGCTGAGTATGCCGACGGTCTCTGCCTTTTTTGTATGAGGATCCTCGCGAAGGATCTCTATATCAAAGTCGAAAAATTCCCTGTAATCGTCCAGGGGATTTTGCATGCCTGCAGTTCCGGGGGCGATCTTGTCGCCCATCAACTGGCGGAATTCCTCCGGCATATCGCCCGCATCACCGAATAGATCTCCTTTAGGACCGTGTGCCGCCACGTTCTTTACGAAGTCGAGCAAGGGTTTTAGGGGTGGCCTGACAGTTCTCCTGAACTGATACCGCTCCCCATTGGAAAATACCGGGCATGTCTTAAGGACGCGATTTAGCCTTTCCATAGACGAATCAAGCTGGTCCAAATTCTCGCTCAAGGCAATAGCCACATCGGTCCTGAATGTCTCTTGGGACGCCTGATATGCCGCATTCATCTGCTCCTCGTATTCTATCAACTCGGTACCATGCAGTCGCATCAAGAGCGCGGCCATCCATTCGCGAGCCTTGCGCCAGTCGCCGCTCCCGTCCATGGGACCATGTTCGCGGTATTTCTGCCTGAAAGAACCAAACTCATCTTGGCCACGGTTGATTGCGTTACGGGAGGTAGACTCGGCCTTAAGTTTTTGGTTTTCGCAATAAGCGACCATCTCTTGGTACCGGTCATCGAACTTATCAAGGAGCGCATCCCACTGCCGGGATGCAAAATCATGGTCGTACTCACTGCTTTCGGTAGCTGAACGGGCTTTCCCCTCGGCAGATAGCCAGCCAGTTTCTGCGAATTCTTCTGCCTTTATGCACTGCTGCAGCGTGGTATTGGCACTACCAATCTTGCGCTCCAATTGCTTGGACTCTTCCTGAATTTGCCCAACCATCTTCTTGGCCAGTTCCTCAGCCTCGGTCAGTCTGTCGTATTCCGGATCATCCATTTGCTGGCGCAAGCTTGAAACCAATTCCCTTGCATGATGCCTGGCATTGCATGACTCAACCACCTGTACTATCAAGCCAGATTCGGAAAGGAGCATCAGCGCTTCCATCAGTTTCTTGATCGACTCACCCTCTCTATCCATGCGCTTGATCTTTGCTTCCAGCTCCAGAACCTCCCGCTTCAAAGCCTCGGCCTGATTGGCATCACCCCCACCAATTTTGAAGTCGTGCTTTCCCACAGGCCTTATGCGCTCGTATTCGCCAGATTGGACGAGCATTCCATCCTGGGTCATGGACCGCTTCCCGGAAATTGCTTCTTTGTCGCTTACGGCGCGCATCATGTCGCCAAATCGACGTCGCAGGTAGGAAACGGCTGCTGGGTGGTCACCTTCAATCAATTCTGCAACCGTGCCTGACACTGCAGACGAATCTGCCTGTCTGCTCGCAGCAACAACCTTGGCGCCGTAGATCACACGGGGGCCAGTCAATCCACGATAAATACTGAATGCTTTTGCCTCGTGCTCTGCTCCCTCAACCAGTAATGCTTCAACATTCCGGCCAAGATAAGATTCAATCACGGGCTGCCATTGCGGGTCCGTAATTCTCACTAGATCACAAACAGGAACAGGATCTAGGCCGTTATCCTTTAGTTCGCGCATCAATCTTTCCGTGTCAGGACTAAGCCTTGTTCTCCCCTCACTGACACGCTTCTTGGCTTCCTGTGCTCTTGCCAGTGATTCCTTGGAATCGGACAGTTGTCGTTGTATCGCCCCGCTTGTCTGAAATAGTTCATTAACGGATTTATTGGCCACATTGCTTACCGGTTTCAGCATCTTGCTGATTTCATCAGCCGTCAGTTCCGCTTGTCTACGTGAAGCCTCATCCAGTTGCTCGATCACGTCCCGAATTGCACCAGATTGCGCGCCCAAGTATTCCGATTCAACGGCAGACTTGAGCGTATTGGTTGCCAATAAGAAACCTTCGCGGATATGGTTCGTTTTTTCGCTCTGGATTCTTTGCTGCTGCTCGATTTCAGCCTGGAGCAATTTGTTTCCATCATGTCCCGCATAATTGATACGCATGCTGCGCGCGTGATCCTCGTCACGCTTGGCCTTCTCTATGCGAGTGCCGATTGATATAGCCTTTTCATTAAGGTTTGCAAGATCATCTTCGGCCTTTTGGCGATCCTCGATAGCCAGTTCCTTCTTGAGCGCAGCGTCTTCGCGCTGAGCAATGGACTGCAAGCCACTCCACGTAAAGGCCTGAGTGGCAGCCTCAGCCGCCTTATTGAATTCCTTCTCGACCTTTTCGCCATCCTCGATTTTCCGCTTAATTTCATCGATCTTTTCGGAGAGCCTCCGGAAAGTATCGGTTACTTCCTTGAATCTCTGAATGTTGGTCGGCCGCGACTCAAGAATATCTGTCCGGACGATCTGATCGATGGTCTTGTCGAAGCGCATCCTCAGGGCAAACCTGAAGGCACTCTTGTAGGCATCAAGCGAAGGGACACCGCCAGTGCCTCTTAGCGCATGCAAGGCAGCCTTCATATAGCGCTCAGAGTCGGCGTACAAGGGATCTTCACCGGACACTTTGGCGCGCGCCTTGAGCTGGAGGCGGAATGTCTCCCAAGCTCTTGGCCGCTCATCGTTGTCTACCACCTCAAGATGGTCATGCATTGCGAGCTCGACCCCTGGAAGGATATAGCGTCCTCGTACCTCATATGAATCGTTGTCAACCGATGCGTAGATGCATACCCCCATGGAAATAGGCTCCTTGGTCTCGGTATCACGCCAGACAAGGGTAATGTATGTTGTTGCAACATCCCTGGCGCGCTTTTCATCATGCACCCCCAGGCAATAGGACTTGATTGTTCTGGAATTGGCACGCTCGTCGGCCTGGGCATTCAGATTCACTAGGTTGCCGTTTGCACCGAACATGGCGACCTGTATCGCATCGATCAACGAACTTTTACCGCTGGCATTCGGACCGAAAATACCGGTGATTTCCCTGAGCCGAATGTCCTCTTTCTCGAAGAGAAAAAACTGGACCAGTTTTACACTTTCAAGCTGCTTCATGCGTCCACCTCTCCTGCTGTTTCATCGGCATCAGATAACCCATCATCTTCAGCTGCCTGATTACTTTGCGCCCAGCGCCCAAGCTTTTGCAGTGCGGTATCGCCAAGAATTTCGATAATGGCAGGCCGGATTAGCAGGTATGCTTCAGCATCCGAATCCTCAATATCCTGGCCATCGGCCATTCTTGCGATTCCCCATCGTTTGAACTGGCGAATCAGGGCATTCAATTCCATCTTGACCGGAAGTTCCCGGCCTGTCGCCAGGCGGAATTTTTCTTCAAGCTCGATCAAGTCGCAGGCAACTTCGCTGTCGTCATTTATTTGCCCCGACTGCATTGCCTCGTCATAGATGCTGCGCAATACCAACGCCAGCAGGGTCTGGTTGACCGTCGCACCGCCCGCCTTGGTATGCCTTGGCTTTGCGTATATATATTCCAGCAGGGAATTGACTTCTACGTCTATGCCCAATGGGTCGAGCGCCTGCTCAAACTCCCGGGTGTATTCCTTGATAAGCCAATATGCGACACGGCTATGCTTGTCTGAATGGTAAAGAACTTGCTCAGCAACAAGCCTATAAGCCGCCATCTCAAAGTCCTCAGGGGTGTATTGACCATTGCTGCGTTCAGCCAGGATTTCCCATTGCCTACTCATGATCCTTCTCCGATTTATTGGCCGGCTTTCTTTTCTCGAGGGAGAACGGAGCCGATGAAATGAAGGGGTGAGGAACTTCTTCCTCACCAGACCGTTTCACCCTGAACCCTTTGGTAAAGGCTTGGGCATTGGACTTCAACAAATATCCCTTGGCACTCATCTGCAAGCTAAGAACTGATAATGTCTGATACATGCGTGCATCGGAAACGCCTTCGATCGTCAATTCTTCGTTGACAATAGATTCCTTGTTCTTCATTTGATCTAGGACAAAATTTGCCAGTTTTACCGGCGAGACTTGGCGAGCTTCTCTGGCGCGGTTCAATATCGACGCCATCGCCCGCTGTTCTTCAGATACCACAATCTTCCTTAAAGCAGAAGGTTCGGAACGGGTAATGGCCCTTCTAGGTTCCCGCAGACCCTCAGGATTTACCATCTCGCCGGGCGGGAATGGATCTGCCATATCCTCGATGCCGCCTCCAATCGCTGATTTGATGGCCAGCCTCACCAAATGCTCGGACGGCATCATCGAGCGCAGCCGGTAATCCAAATATGCCAATGCACGCTTGTTGGCTTTCCTGATCTCGTCATCAAGCCGTTCAAGGTACTCATCTATTCTCGATAAGTCGTTCAGGCGCTGGATATCGCGCTCGAAAAGACGTTCTGCCTTTTCCCGATTCCCCTTTGCAAGCCTCGACTCATACCATTCCATAACATGCTGCTTCGGTTCGGTTGACTCAAGGAGGCGCTCGACATTCTCCAATATCTGCCTGCGCCTTGATAATGGGTGTTCCTTCGTACGTAGCTCCTTGTAGTCGCCTATGAACACCTGCTCAATGTAATCAGTGAAGAATCGCTGGACATATTGTGCAGTCGATTTTTCCCGGCTCAATTCCTCCATAAAGTCATGAATATTGGTGCCGGTATTCCTGACGTGCTCAAGCAAATCTCTGGCTTGCTTCGCGGTTTCACTAAACACATCCCCGGATGCTGTGCCATCTACGACTGTCTTCAGGTTGGTATCGATTATTCGTATTTTTCCTGACAGAAATACAGGATCAGCCTCGGCAAAGTCGATTACCAAATCAAGGAACTGCCTTACCGTCGGGTGCATCGATACCCTGCGATCGAAACGAGGATTCTCGATTCTGAACCAGCCGCAACTATGAAGCCTTTCGAAGATTGCCCTGGCGCGTAGCTCGATAGTCGCTTCAGTCAGAATGCTCTCTTCATCGCTCCACGCTTCCTGCAATTCGATTTCATCTACGATGTCCTGAATGATATCTTTGACGGGATATCCTTTTACCGGTGGTATCGGGGCATTCGGGCCGAAACGCTTATCATGCAAATAGCAGAGTAACGCCCAGTATCGATGACGGTTTTCAGATGCGAGCGGTGCGAATATACGGTCCGGCAGCTTCGAAAATAGTTTGGAAGCTGCCGATTGGACTGAGGTCAACGCGGAAAGAGCCATGGCTTGACCTCCTTGATGTTGGATATCGCCAGCTGATATTCAGGCGGGCATTGCTTCTTGATGTCGATGGCCGCACGGACATCCTGGATAAAATAGCTCACCAATGCACCGCGGCATATCACTACACGGGCGGCCGTATTCTTGAAATACTCAAAACGGATTACCGACTCCTGCTCAGGTGACAGATCAGGATGTGCAGTCAATCTAACTCGCACCTCAGCCATCCAGGCTTCATCGTCTTTGATTAGCTTTTCGGATGGTTTATTCAAAAGCTTCGCATCAACTACCCTTCCAAGTGCATAGTCGCGGAATTGTTCTTTTTCGGAACAATAAGCCCTGACATGCCAACGACGCCCGGCATGAACGATGCTATGAGGAGAAATGCTGCGCTTATGCGGTTTGGGCTCGCTCATAGAGCGATAGGTAATCTCGACCATGCGCCCAATACGTGCCGCCATTGATAGAACTGAAAATATTCTAGGATTTGGGGTTGTGATATCCGGAAAGGCAGCAACAACGCAGTTGCCATTTGCGTTCATGGCATTCGGCAGACCCACTATTGAAAGGTAATGCTCTAGATCCCCTTCAATGACACCACTATTTTCCATATGAAAGGCTGCAGTAGCATCAAAAGTTCGCTCGATGCTATTAGGGCTCACCCAATCTGGCGCTTGATCCCTGATCTCGCGTATCCACTGGCTTGCTCTTATCGAACTTAAGTCAAAAAGCTCGCGAAGTCGTGCATTGCTTATACGCCCTTCCCAGGTGAGCAGCAGCTTGAGCAGTCGTAATCGATTCGGGTCAAACTTTTTGGCCATAGTCGCAAATCTTGTTATGATGAATTATATCGTATGATATTTTATATCATATGATAATTTATATGCAATTTAAATTACCACTTGAGCCAAAACTTCTCTTATTCAAACTTTATATGGATATGGCGTTATGTAATATTCGGGCACGAAAAGAAAGTAAGGTTTGCTAATGGCCCAGTTCCGCGAGTAGGTGCCCAGAGTCCTGGCGCTCAGATACCCGACAGGGCAAAGGCAATTATTACGCGAATTCAAGCAACCCGCGCAGGTTAGCCTTTATATTCGCCATCACATCAAGTGATGATAAACCGTGCAAACGACCTAGGGCTTCAACGACAACCAGTACATCGGATGGCTTTGATGGTCGCTCCCCCGTTTGGGTGAATGGGCCATCCGTTTCCGTCAGTAGTCTTTCGAGCGGGAGTGCCGAAATCATAGAAATATGACGCTCATTGCTAAACATCGCGGCATTTACGGAAAAGTAGCAGCCCATCTCGATAGCACGCTTGGCTTCAGCTTTGGTTCCTGTGAACCAATGAAGTACGATCTTCCCTTGCCCTAGGGGTAGATATTTCTCGATGTGATCTAGCACGGACTTTGCCGCCCGAACACTATGCACTGAGATCACCTTGTTACCCGCTTCCGCACAGCGTCGCAAAACATGCTCGAAGACCTGTTTCTGCAGGTCAAACGACTTGAAGAAACGTGGCCCTGCATCCAGCCCGACTTCGCCAATATATCGAGTCTCCGTAAGGTATGCGTCCCACAAAGCCAACTCGCTGGCGCGTTCCCCAACGAGTTGGGGATGAATCCCAAGTGCCGCACGCACATGGCGTGTGGCTTGCGCGAGTTCGTGGTTGCGCGGCCAAGCTCTCGGGGTAGTCGTCACGGCAAGCGTGAAGACGCCGGCTTCCTCTGCTTCTTGTACCGCCGCTCGATGATCTGGATAGAGGTCAAGGTGGCAGTGGAAATCGACTAGACCTTCAGACGCAGTCATGACTCTTCTGCCATTAGATCGGTTTCGTGATAACACCGTCTATTAACTGCGCGACTTCGTTGAGTCCGCGCCGATAGACGTCGGCCAATTGATCGAGGCGTGGGATCTCGTCAGCAAGCGACCCAGGTTTGTGAATGAGCAACCGTGCTAAGTCAGGTCGTACACGTAACCGCTCGATCGCAAACTGAAACGAGCGCACCTGCTGACCTTTAGACTCGTGCGTGTCCAACGGATTCGCGCGAAGATCAGGTACTGTGTAGACAGTCGAATCCTGGCCACGCCCCCAAGCCGCATCGAGCGAAGCGCGACGGATCAAGCATGGAAGACAATACCCACAGTGCTCAATCCCGTGACCTTGCCATCGGCTCTTTGCTGGTGATGAGCATGAAAGGGAGTCGTCAACGAGCAAGCAAAGCAGCGCCCCATTCGCGCATGACACAACCATCTCGCCTTTTGTCTTGTCCCAGTACGGATTCTCGACTCGCCCATCGATGCCCATTTCGGCGAGCAAGTCATTCCATCTGGCTATATAAAAAGGGTGTGTAGTTCTCGTGCTGTTCGACCCCAGTCGCAAGGGATCCAACGGAACATTGAGTGCGATGAGTCCATTCTCCGGTACTCGTAGCACGAAATTTGAACCAATACCGGTGCCGGCGAAAACACCAAGTGAGAAGAAAAGGAACGACCGACCCCGAGTTGAGTTCTCAGAGCCAACGCCTTCCACCAAACCATTTTCAAAGACCATTGGTAACCGCAATCGATCAAACGATGAAGCGGTGTAATGGTTTTTCAGCTTGGAGAACAGCTTGCTTTGAGCATCACTCGATGCACTCTCCCCCGCGTGGCTGACGAGAAGTGGCGTGCGTCCGTTCTCTAAAAGATCAATGGCACCAATCAAGCTGTCCAGCCCGCCCGAGAATAGGCTAACAGCATCAAATGTTGTTGGCAGTAATGTGGCACGGGGCGTAGTAATTCTGATGAATCGTTCTGGTCTAGATCTGAATCCAACGGACCAACGATCCCCAGTCAGAAACCCCAGCATGCGTGAAAGTGTTCCTGCGGCTGCCTGCCAACGATTTGGGTCGCTGACGGGCACCACAAGTCTGATTTCACGCGTCCATGAGTCTTGCGATTGTTCTTCGCGCGAGATTCGAGTGTCGGCGGCGTGAACGTGAGCGGCGACAATGAGCAGATCAAGACCGATTTCGGAGGGGAACACACCCAAGTGATTGAGACTTGTCAGAGCCCCGCCGATGCCGTGGTTGAGTGACCTTTCGCCAGCGACAAGCTCCAACCGTGTTACCTGTTCGTCAGTAGCACTTGGAATTTGAATCTGATCGTCGGGACCGAAGCGACCCACAATGAGGTGACGATTCATTGGTCGGCCTCCGCGTCGCCAAGTCCCTTGAGAATACCGAAGGAACGCTCATAGACCGTATCGACGAATGATTGGATGCGATCCTGCGTAAGAATTGGTGTCTCTGTGCGGGCTGCAGTCAGTGCATCACTGACACCATTTCGAATGAAATCGCGTAACTGTTCTTGGATACGGAGCGCAGCTTGCGCATCATCAGGCATGGTGATTGCCTTGATTCCTATGTCGTTGCACAAGCGCGCTTCGATGGCGTGGGTTGCATACAGTTCAAAGACTGTCTGCATCTGTTCGGGTGTAAGCGCATCCATATCTGTGACACCCAGTGTGGTCAGCTCAATGATCGTTTCGACGAACGCTTCCCTAGCAATGCCATCGTCAACTGTTCCAGCATTCGGGCATATATAATCGGCCAAACCGACGAAAACTTCGTCGATTGGACGCCCCGCCAAACCCTCCAAGTTCAGCGTGCGTAGAGCTTCCCTTGCACCGAGAGCCTGAACATCCGTAAGGAACCCTAGCAGTCGTGCTCCGGCTCCCCGTGAAGCGCCCATGCGTTGTGCAGCTTGTCGCGCGCCTCCTGTGGACGTGGAAACATAGCTCGAAACCGCTCTCCCCAAGCTGGCACGGTCTCTCCCACCTGAGTGAGCAAAGCGCGTGAAGTTGTTGCGTGCACTCATGAAGCGGTTTGGATCTGCGGGCGCGGGCATCGCAGGTCGATTGGCAGGTGCTGGAGGAACGAGGTCTGGTGCTGGCGTAGCGCCACCCGGTGCTGCCGGTATGCTAGGTGGATTGTCTCCATCATCCGATCCGAGCCACGACGGTATAAGTGGAGTTCCTCCTCCTGGTCCTTTGTATGCGGTTGATGTTCCCACTAGCGACCTCCCTTCCTAGTCTTACTCGCGGCCTCCGCCGCAAGTTTCAGCATCTGGTTGTTCGTGAGCTTGGACCAGCCATCAAGCAGCCTTTCGTACCCAACAATTGCATCGGCATCCTTAAGCGCACTCTGCCAACCGCCTACGATCCAAGGGCCGCATCGGCTACTGGGCAGTGCGTGGAGGAAATCCAGCAGCTTGCCCTGCAAGCTGGGTTGTGCCTTGACCAGTACGACCATTCCATCGATCCCGGCGGGTTGGGTATCGAAGTTGTCGCCACTCATGATCTTGGTTCGCACCGCCTCAAACAGTTTCTCCACCTCAGGTTGCGCGAGTTGTTTCAATTCCGACTCCAATGCCTGGACGGACATCTTCGATCCGAAGAGCTTCTCTGCGACCTTGGCGAGATGCCCTAGTGCAGATGCAGGGCCAAAGTAGTCCTTCTTATCCTTGGTCACGAACAGATAGGGACGCAGATCGATCTCCGCGAGCGATGGTTGCACGCGTGCCCAAGCCAAAATCGATTGCGATGCTTTCCACTCGGAGAGGATGGCGCTCTCTGCGGCCACTACTGCCTTCGACGTTTTTTCGTCGGAAGACTTCTCCTTGGTTTCGGTTCTTGGGGTGCCGTTGTCACCCGATGCACTGGCATCCTCCAAAAGTGCTATATCCACGCAGCGCCCTTGCGAATGTGTCACCGCCACGGTCGCGATCTGTTCGAACAGGCTGGGCAAGAAGCGCTCAGCCAGCATTAGCTTCGCGAGCACTGGCAGCTTGATCTCGTCGCCAAAGCCGCGAACGTCAGCAGTGCACTTTCGCAGCAGCAGCGTGTTAAGAAAGCGTTTAATCTGCCGAGGATTACCCTTCGCACCGCTGGCGAGAATCGGCCCGATCTGGTCACTGAGCATCAGGGCGTTATGCGCCTTGGCGGCTTTGTCGCCGAGAGCCTTGTTGACAGTCGCGGCGTCAAGTGGCGCGCTTTCCCATGGTCGCTTCAACCTCAGACGTGCCGCCTTGATGAGTTCTGCGTAGCCGCTGTCGTCCTCCCCGAGCTCTGCCCCGGCCAGCAGGAGCGTCACGTAGATGCGTGTTTCTGTTTCGCCCAACGCCGGAATACGGAACGGCACCTGGATCAGCTTTTCCAAGTAATTCCTCGCATAGTCGCGTGGGCCTGTCGTCTCAGGCAAGTCGGGGAAGTGCTTGCGCACTGCATACTCGATCATTGCCTCGTCGGCGGCAATCACAAATGCCGTGCGTGCGGTGAAGACAAACAACCTGATGGCTTCGAGCGTTTCGATAGCCGTGTCCGGCAGACAGCGATCGAGGTCATCGATTAAAACGACCAGTTGCTCAACTCCAGCATCCTTCAGGAGCTGATCGAAGGCTTTGCGGAATGCCTCGACTTCTTCCGGCACATTCTTTGTCTCGGCAGGCTTCAGGATCGACTTGACGCCATTGATCGCGGTGGTAAGATTTTCCTTGTTCGCCAACTGTCCGGGATCAGCCAGCACGCCCTCGAGTGTGCTCACGATGGTGTCGATTTGACCCACTGTTGGAATGCCGGTGAAGGCCGTTAGGGCCAAGCCACCGGACTTCTTGGCGACCTTCAGCCAATCAATCCGATTGAAGACATCCTTGACCGCGTGGGCAGCCTTAGTTAGCGCCGGGCGGTTCTTGACAAGACCCATCACGATACCTTCGATCAACGCGATCTTGGCGTCCTCGAAGCCTTGGTATCTCCATCCGTTGAACTTAAGGCATAGAACCTTGCCATCGCTGGCGAAGCCAGCTTCGATCATTTCTAGGACGCTCGACTTTCCAGCACCCCAGTCGCCATGCACACCGATCGTCACGGGCCGATCCGGACGCTCACGTAGCAGGTCGATAATCGTTATGGCGATCGCTTCGTTGTTGAGCAGATCGATACTTGTTTCATTGTCTGTCAGGATCATTCTACCCCTCCTCGTCAGTGCAGCTTTCTGATGTATAGCAAATTCAACTGGATGGAAGCCTGACGTTCCGCATCAGGCTACTATGTCACCAAATCCTCAAACTTTGTCGCCACAAGATACCGCGCCGGATTTTCACCGATCGCCAAGGCCTTGAAGTGAGCCTTGCCGCACTCGATCTTGGCACTTTCCTTGTCGCGCAGATCATCAGTGAATAGACTGCTCTTCGTTTCAACAACAAAGTACAGTCGCTCGGCGCCATCCTGTTCCACCAACAATGCCCAGTCAGGGTTATAGCTACCCAGCGGCGTAGGCACTCGAAACCAGCCGGGCAGCTTGGCATACACCTTGACGGCGCTATTCATTTCCAACTGGCTGGCAAAGTCGCGCTCGGTGGCGGAGTCATAGACCACTTTCTCATAAACCGATTTCTCTGCATCCAGCAAATTCTTGAGGTAACCAGTCAATTCATCCTTCTCAAATAGCTCTTGGGCATAAAACTGATCTTCACCCAAACGTTGGTACTTGATGCCATCCACCAGAGCCATACGTTTTTGGCGGTTGATAATTTCACCCGCCAATTCGATAAATTGCTGCGGGTTGCGTTTAAAGTCATTCAGTCGCCCGCTTTCTGTCAGGATGCGTGTGATGGTCTTGCGGGTGAGCTGAGTACGGTCTTGCAGATCGGTGAGCAAGTCCGGCAACTCGATGTCGCCTTCGGTCAACGTCACCGTGTCCGCTCCCGCCTTCTCCTTGGTATCAATCCCGCCCTTACCGATCGAAATATCGGCCTTGCGCCATTGCAAGCGCGTCTTTGAAATTGCAGGTGCATCGCACATTGTATTGACGCAATTCTCAATCAGCTTTTCGTTATCGAACTGCACGCGATAAGTCGTCTGGTGCTTGATGCGGTCCCACAGTGCTTTGAACTCAGGGCTATACAACACAGCTTGTCGGGTGCGTATCTGTTGGCGTTCATCCGCATTTTTTATTTCCAGCCTGCCAGACAACTTGCGCAGCACCTCGGCAATCTGGCCACGCTGCGCTTCAAATTCGGCGGGCAAAGTGAGCGTGCCATCCTTCAGTGCCACCTTGAGCTTATCTTGCACTTTACCCTTTGCGTCAATGTATCCATGTACCTTTAGGTTCGCCCATAACGCTTTGGATTGATCGAAGCCCAAAGGTGCTTCTTTCCCATCCTCACCCTTGACTGCCACCGCAGCAAACTGATGCTCCTGCACGATACCAAAACGCATCCCAGTATCCGCTTCAATCTCTTTTTGCAGGTTCTCGGCGAACTGCTCATAGCTCTCCGTGGCGATGACCGTCAGCGTATTCACCTCAAAGCCGCGCAATCGTTGCCCCTCTTGATTCACGCACAAGCGCAACCCGCGCCCGATGGTTTGGCGACGTTCGCGCTCAGTCTGGATGTCACGCAACGTACAAATCTGGAATACATTTGGATTATCCCAACCCTCGCGCAGTGCGGAGTGCGAAAAAATAAATTTTAGCGGTGTCTCAAAACCGAGCAATTTCTCCTTGTCGCGCATAATCAGGTTGTAGGTGTCGTCATCCGCCTTGGTATCGCCTCGCGTGTCTTTGAATACCTCAACGGATTTATTGCCGACTTTCCTTTTGTCGATGGAAAAATAACCGTTATGCACTTCCTCGGCGGCAGTATCCAGGTCAATCTCGGCGAACAGACTCTGGTAATCGGGATGCTTGGCGTAATGGCGATACTCTTCCTCGAAAATCCGGGCGTAATCGCCTTTGACCGGATTGCCGTCGGCATCGTACTGGCGGTATCTGTCCACTGCGTCAATGAAAAACAGCGACAGCACCTTGATGCCCTGCGGGCGTAGCCGCTTTTCTTTATCCAAGTGCTCCTTGATGGTGCGGCGGATCATCTCGCGCTGGATCGCCAACGGCTCCACGTCGCCATGCGCCTCGCCGATACGCAGATACTTCTCACCGCCGGGATAACGCAGCTCAACAAACTCGCCGCCCCTTGTCGTCTTGATTTCACCGATTCGATGATCGGCATACATCGCGCGATGAGTTGTTTGTTCCAGATCATCACCATCCTGCACCATCACTTCTTGCCGATGCACACCCGCCAGCGTTTCCATGTCCAACTCAACCTTGGCGGAAATCACGCCGCGCTTGTTGCTCACCGACACTACGCGCACGTAAGGCTTGTTGTTGCCGCCTTGCACGGTGGCTGCTGCCACCTCGATCTGCTTCACCAGCTTGCGCTCGTAGGCATCCACCGCATCGAGGCGATAGACCATGTGATGCTTGTCCACATGCGTCGCCGAATAGCGCAAGGTGCAGAGCGGGTTCAATTGCTGCATAGCCTTTTTGCCTTTTCCATCGAGGCCGCCATCTACCGATTGCGGTTCATCCACGATGACGATTGGACTGGTTGCACGGATCAGGTCGATGGGGCGCTCGCCGCCAGTCTTCTCGCTGTGCCGATACATCACGTTCTGCGACTTTTGGCGCGCTTTGGTTTCATCCGACTCTTCTGCTTTTGCCTCGTTATCATCACCGAATTTGTTAATCGCGCCAACCGTCACCACCATGACCTGAATGTTCGAACTGGTGGCAAAATTGCGCACTTGCCCAAGCTTGGCGGAATCGTAAATGAAGTAATCTAACGGCACGCCCGCATACAGCCCTTTGAAATGCTCCTCGGTGATTTGCAGGGATTTATAGACACCCTCCTTGATCGCCACCGATGGCACCACGATGACGAACTTGGTGAAGCCATAGCGTTTGTTCAGCTCGAATATACTGCGCAGATAGACATAAGTCTTGCCGGTGCCGGTCTCCATTTCCACCGTGAAGTCACCAGAGGCCAGTGTCCCCGATGGCGGCAAGCCGCCGCGCAACTGAATAGCGTGCAGATTCTCCGCGATTTCATCATCCAGCAAAGTCAGCCGGTTGCCGATACCCAGATCGGATTCCGCCACACCCAAACTCATTTGCTGTGGTGTAGTGTCGGGGAATAAATCATCCGCCGCCGGAGTGGCCGGTGAACGCATGGTTACGGTGAATTCTGTACGGCAAATCTCCTGTCCGCGAAATAAATCGCATACTGCCTCGATAGCGGCAAGCTGATAGTCAAGATTGGCTTCAAAGTGTAGCTTCATGTGCGTTTTTAGAAAATATATAAATCAAACGGTTAGTCATGGAATGCTTTTCTAGTATTGGCTAAAATTACTGTTTCCAGTGCGATTAGAAAAGGCATTCACAGGTCACTGCCAGTAATGGCGTTCAGTATCTTTAGCTTAAGTGATTCGTTATCTTCCTCTTCCATCAAGTGTGCCGTAATGACCTCTAGCAGTAATTCCTTGTCGATGTTTCCGGCAGCGACGTGGTAACTGATATTTTCCATCTCCCTCAGAAAACTGCTGGCACAGTACAAGTACCCATTGAACAACAACATCTGGACACTGAGCGTAATGGCAATCCGTTTATTGCCATCCTGAAAGCAATGAAACTTGCACGCGCTAAAGAACAGGTGTGTCAGCTTCTCTTCAAATGTCGGGTAGTAGTCATCGTTCTGGATGTTCTGTAACACGCTATCCAACTTTCCCAGCTCAAGGTGCCCCAATGTCCCACCACCACTGACTTCCACCGTCTTGGCGTGGATGTCGATAGCCTGATCCAGGGTAAGGTAAGTCAACGCCACTATTCGCGCTCCTTCAGGCGCTTCATCACATCTTTGGCTTCTTCCAAGCGTTCAGACAACTCTTTGCTCTTCTCGCCCAAGAAGCGCTCATAGTCCTCGCGCTGCACGGGAGCGACATAGTCCTTAAGCTGGAGGTGCAGCGCATCGCGGAACGCCAAATCCCGGCTAGCCATTTTCATTCGCGCTTTTTCAATCAGCGGTTTCCAATGCGCCTGCGCTTCAAATGTTTTGAAAAGCGCATCAACTTCAAAAGGGGTGAACGGGCGTCCCCGTTCCTTTGCTGCCTGCTGGAGCATATCGCCGAAACCGCATTCATAAGCAGCGATCAAGTCGAGCACCTCGGCGTAGAAGGTGGCGCGCACGTTGTCCTTTTTTTCGAGCCTCAGAATTTTTCGGTATTCGTGCGCCTGCTCTCGGAAAATGCTGACGTAAATCTTGTCCGTGTAAACGGCATATTTGAAATTTCCCATTGCCACGCAATCTTTCAGAGCATCTGTGAACTGCTTGCGGTAGTTTTCCTCGACAAAGGCGGAATGCAGGAAGTCCTCATCACGCTGGTTGATATACTTCGTCCCACCCCCGGTGCGGCTATTAATCGTGTCAATAACGATATCGAGAATGGCTTGGCGCAACAGCTTCGCCCGCTCGCTTTCTGAAACCAGCATGGCCAGATTGAGGAAAGCCCGGAAGTCAAAAACCCCCAACTGAGGGGTCTTGGCGATGTTCCCGAAATCAGTTTCGGGAACATCCAAGCCATGAATCGCTTCTTTTAATGTTTTCAGTCGGTTACCCTTCAGCACCTCATAGCCGTTTTTGGCTAGTTCCTCAGCATGCTGTTCCAGGTAGTTTTCTATGGTGCGTAGCGTCACCTCAAAGAAGGCCGCCACCTGCTCCTTAAGCACCACCGTCTTGCCCTCAAAGGGAATGCCCTGAACCCCCGCAGCCTTTTCAATCTCGGCCAATGCGTAGGGATTATTGAGGATGTTTTGCCGGTCAACGGCTGAATTGGTCAGGTCTTTGCTCATGTTGCCTCCTTACAGGCTACGCACATTATGGATGCCGTGCTGTTCCAGAATCGCGGCGAGGTTGCTCTTGGCAATGTCGTTTTCAAACGCGCTGTCGCGGAACACGCAAGTAGTATCACCCGCCGGGGCAAGTTCGTTGTGCCAGGCAACGATACCTTGCGCCAAGGCTTCCACTTCCTTGGTGGTGATGCGTTCGGCGAGACACGTCAGCAGCACACCACCCCCGATAGCACCTACCGTCTTGCCCGCGAAGGTGCGCGACTCAATCGGCACGCACAAATCCAGCCCCAGCTTGAGCAGCAACTCATACACGATGTCTGCTTCCGTCCTGCCCGGCAAGATGTGTTCTTCGTGGTCGAGCAGTGTTTTTTCCAGATTGTCGCGGTCGGGGTTCCATGCGCGGATGTTGGAGGTGTCGAGCTTGAAGACGCGGAAGCCAGTGTCCCCAGCGAACATCGGATTCTCGTCTTTGATCTTCTTCGCGGCACGACGCAGGCGTTCTTTCGTCAGTTCTGCGATGGTGCGCGGCTTGCCGATTTGATCACAAAAATCGGCGGCATTTTTTTGATCTTTATTTTCTGGGTCAAGTGGTTCTGGGAGTTGCACGAGGATATAACGGCGGTTGCCACCATCAGTAGCGTTCTGTGCCATTACACCCTGCCCAGTTGTGCCAGAGCCTGCAAAAAAATCACAGACTAAATCATCTGGGCCAGTTAGATAACCAGTTAGCCGTCGTAAATCACTGACTGGCTTTGGATTATCAAAAACTCGCTTACCGTCGAACAGGGCATTAAATTCGTTCGCGGACGTTTGCGCGTAGCTGTAATGAACACTGACCATTACCTGATCAGTGTTCTCAAATAAATTCGTACGCACACGCGGGACAGTGGTTTCGTCGATGCCAAAAACAATTCGCCCCTTTTTCACTTCCTCCCAAAATCGTTCCGGTGTTGGATAACGCCATCCGCTTACTGGTAGTTTGCACGGGATGTGGGTATCGGGATGAAGAACTTCGTACCTCGGTCCATCACCCCCAGGCCAATTGATGTTGCCGTCGTCTCGGAACGGCCCTTTCTCATCGACTTTCGTAAAACGTTTTAGAGGCGCTCGCGGGTCGTCATCTGGTATCGTACGATAGAACTCCAATAGTCCTTCGCGAACAGCTGTCAGGTCGAGACCATGAATCTTTCTTAGCCGCTCAAACTCGGCTTTGACTTCCTCTACGCCATCCTTATCACCACGGAAGATCACTTGATTGGCAGATAAAATTGACTCGTTCTTTACGTAAACAGCCATGTACTCGTGACCAACCGAGAAGTACTTAGCATCATTCTTCCGATTTCGGTCCCAGACAAGCGTAGCAAGGAAATTTTCCTCCCCGAATATCTCATCGAGGATACGACGGAGATTCGGGAACTCTACATCATCAATACTCACAAGAATCAGCCCATCTTCACGAAGTAGATTCCTTGCTAGTTTCAATCGCGGATACAACATGCTCAGCCAGTCAGTATGGAACCGCCCGCTGGCTTCGGTGTTGCTACTGATCTTCTTCCCGCCTACCACCTGTCCGGTCAGCTCCAGATAATTCTTGATGTTGTCCTGAAAGTTGTCCGGGTACACGAAGTCCTTGCCGGTGTTGTACGGCGGGTCGATGTAGATGAGCTTGACCTTACTCGCGTAGCTCTTTTGCAGCAGCTTCAACACTTCGAGGTTATCGCCCTCAATCATCAGGTTCTGTGTGGTGTCCCAGTCCACGCTTTCATTTGGGCAAGGTCGTAAAGTTCCAGTGCTAGGGGTCAGCGCGATCTGACGGGCGCGGCGCTTGCCATGCCAGTTGAGGCCGTATTTTTCTTCCGCATCAGTGGCGGTCGCATCACCTACCAATTGCTTGAGCACGTCCACATTGATTGCGACGCCGTTTACACTTTCCGTCAACAGTTCGGGAAACAGTGCCTTGAGCTGGGCAATGTTCTCCGCCGTGATGTCGGCTGATTGTGCTTCCTGCGATTGAGATTCAATTTTTTGTATAGTCATTGTTACTCTCTCTGAATATGCGGATTCTAATTCCTCATGCGTCTTGTGTATTATCCATTTGATGATCGAATGACTGCCGAATCAAACCCATGACATAAGGCAAATCATCAATCGTGGCGAGGCCCATCTCAACATCCCCATTACCCCAACGGCCAAGGTCAGTAACATTCACACACAGCCCTTTGGGGTCATCAATCTCGTGGAAAGCCATGTTTAGTGATAGGCGAAGCCGCTTGGCTTGTGGCACAACATCGACAAAATTAGTCTCTGCTTTGTACGCCACGTACAGCTTCAGAAACTCTTCGTTTACACAGGGATCGAGTGCGAGAACCTCTTTCCGCAATGCTTCAAACAATACACGCATCGGGCCGGACGAAAGATGCGGATGATCGGCGATGCTATAGGCTGGATTCTCCTTGCCAGCAGCAGGTCGGTACGCATCCAGGATGTCTGCCGGTAGTTGCGGTGAACTCCATACCTTGGCTGCCTCATCCGCAAGCCTTTTGGCTCGTAGTTTGATGGCATCCTCATTCCATACCGAAACTTTACCCAGCCCAATATTGAGTTTGAGCGGGCTGTGTGCAAAGCCGACCAAGTTGCCATCCTTATCCATTACTTCGTCTCGTTTATAGGAAAACGGGTGATCACTATATTCGCTGTTGTATCCGGTCAGCGTCAAATTGCCCAATGTATGTAGCCATGTTTCTTGAATACGTTGCCAGTCAGCTCCCAGCTCTGCCTGCCACTCATTGGACAAGTTTTTGTTTTGGGGAAGTATGTGTTCGATGGTGTAGTCTTCAACAACCACTCGTTCCTTTCTGCCATGATTCTCCAAACGGCGCAGCCAGAAACTCTTACTGCGGAAATTGTAAATATCTTTTATCTTTAAATCGCGCTGAAATTCTTCATCTCCGGGAAATCGCCGGTAAGAAGGCAGCAACAAGAATGCGGCCTGTAAACTTTCCAGATAGCGATCTTTCTTAAGTGTTTTGGAAAGTCCTGCAAAGGTCTTGTTCATTGAGTTGGTTGGTACCGCACATATAGCACGTCGAAAAACATAACTTTCCACCGTGCGGACAATTGTGTTCAGCTCGTCCGCTGTGATGCGTCGCTGCTTATAGTCATGGTAAGCATCCAGTAAAAATGGGTAGGAGACTTCAACTTTCAGCTCGCGCAGGTCATGAAAGGCTTGTTTGAGCATGTTGTCCTGCTCTTTGCCCAATGCCATGGCGCAGTAGTAGGTGGCAAATATGTGGATGTCGGCCACCAGATCACGAGTGTCACCTTTAAGACCTCTGGCATATTGCTTGAACGCAACATAGACTTCGCGCACGTTCGGAATATCACCAGTTTTAGCGGTAAGGTAATGACGCATAAATGCATCGAAATGTACCGCATAGGCTCCCTGCCCAAAGCCTTTTTCCATCGGACGCCAGTATGTCTTATACAGCTCCGTCTGCAACTTCGGCTCTAGGCCCATGAGTATGAAATTACGGATCAAGTCGGCTTGTGTTAATTCACGACCGGTGGAATTCATGCTCTCAAAAATGAGCTGCGGGTTGTCTTGCTCTCGGTCAAGAGAAACATCCACTATCACCAGCTTGGCGATGCCTTTACATATTGCTTCCAGTTCATTTTTATGCAGATTGATCAATTCCTTAAACAGTTCAAAATTCTCGGTTATGCGTAGGCTTTTTTCTGCCAGTGTGGGGGGCGGCTGCAGGATAGCCAGCAAGGTTTCCTTGTCTGTTTCAGAGAGCAGCAGCTTGAAATGTTTCTCGCCCTCTTCGTCTTGGTTGATCAAATAGTAGTGGCGCAGTTTCCTGGCCGAGAAGCTATCCAGCAATTCAGTAATCTTGTGTTCTTCAAAATGATGGGCCAATGCCGCGATCAGCAAAGTGCAGGTGGTCAGGCGCTGCTGACCGTCAATGACGAGTAGCGGCTCTCGGCTAATGACCGAAGACAGCGAACGCTCGACATAAACGATGGAACCGATGAAATGGCCTTTGACAGCGTTATCACGTCCAGCCCGCATCAAATCAGCCCATAACTGGCGGCATTCTTCAGCAGTCCAGGAATAGTTACGCTGATAAATAGGGATAACGAACTGCGGCGACTTTTGCAGAAATTTGAGCAGATTGGCTTGTGTCGCTATCATTTATTTACCTCAGAGGTTGGATGCGGCTTGGTTTAGCATTGCCTGCAATTGTTTTATTTCAAGATTCAACGCCACTTGGCGGGCGAGTTGTTTTTCTTTGGATGCCGCCGCCCTTAGTGTGGCAATCTTCTGCTCGATCTCCCGGCAGGCCAACAGGCTTGCGCGCCGTGCTACTGACTGTTCGTCCGTCTGGCTTTGAGCAAACGCTCCGGTAATTTGTGCTGCCTGAAAAGCCGCTAGTGTATCCAACCAGCCCTGATAGAGCACCTTCAAATTATCACGCTGCTGGCGGGTAATGGATAAAGCCTGAAGGAAGGCTGAAAGAATATCAGGCGCGGTTATTGGATCATTCAAAGCCACACCTACCGATTCACCATCCAGCACCACCTTGCCAGCTTCGTTTTGCGCCCAGCGGATGTGTGCCATTGAGACGATCAATTTATCCTCTATCGTCAGTATCAACATTAGTGGATAAGGTATTGCCCGGTGCGTCAATTCGGCAATGCGGGTGGCTTTGGCATCTGGCCGCAAGGCGATGTGCAATACGGCAACTTCGAGGTATTCCCGCGCTTCATCTCGATACTCGGGCACGGCGATGGTTGAAGGTTTCAGCGTGGCCACCCACTGGATTTCTTCGATGCCTTCGGTGATGTTGCGCTTGTCGGCGGCAGTAGGTGCGCCGTTTTCCACCAATAGCTTTTTGGGTATGCGCTGATCTACACGGCAACTGACAGGCAGTTCCAATGCGGCAATCAGGTCTTGCACTGTCATTAAACAACCTCCGGCAGCACAATCAGAAATGCCACCACTTCAAAATCGTTGCTCCCGGCAAACTCGCCCTTCATTGCATGAGTGCCGCCCGGTGAAAACAGGCTGGCGACTGCCCGCTCTTCGCTCTTGCCCACAATAGAGGCCACTGCCGCCGCAAGCAGTTTCTGGGCATGGCGCATGTCTTCGCCTTGCTTGGTTTCCTTATCGAAACGCGCACACGCTGTGGCATCCGGCAAGTCTCGCCCCAGGCTCAAGCGTTTGAGGCGATCCAAGATGCGCTTGGCTTGGGTGTAGGGTAGCAACACTCTGCCGTCCTCACCAACATGCACGAGGTAGTGCGGTGCCAGCGGATAGCCAGAATCCGCTATCTTTTCTGCGGCTGCGCCTTCTGCACGCAGGCAGAACACGATGCCTGACGGAATGTCGGCATCTTCGCTGGTGGTGACTGCACATGCGCCTAACGGTATCTCTTCCAGCTTACCCGGATGCGCTTTGAAATACTGAGCAAGGTCGATGCGGAAATCGGTAAGCGTGAGGTCGGTGATGGAGACGCCGGCAGAGAGGTCTTCCAGATCAATCACGGTGTCTTGCAGTTTGAGCAGTTGCTTGCGGCGGTATTCCAAATCATTCATCTGGTTGCCGGATTGCTGTTCGATGAGGTTTTCTTCGCCGGTGGCGGAAATATCCAGCAGCACCATGCGCCCGCTGACGCGCTGTTCGAGATTGATGTATTCATCCAGCTCCATGTTGGGCCAGAAGTTGACGAGCTGGATGCGCTGGTTGGGTGAGCCGATGCGATCTATCCGGCCAAAGCGCTGAATAATGCGCACCGGGTTCCAGTGAATGTCGTAATTGATAAGCCAGTCGCAGTCCTGAAGGTTTTGCCCTTCCGAGATGCAGTCGGTGGCAATCAGCAAGTCCAGCGTGCCTTCGTGAGCCAGTTCTTCCGGACGCTCTTTGGAGCGCGGTGAAAAGGATGTAAGGATGGTGGCCAAATCTTTGCGCAATCCCGGAATGGTGGTCTGGTTGCGTCCTGAGCCCGTGACCAGCGCCGTCTCAATGCCAAGTTCCTTTTTCGCCCAACCGGAGATTTGCTCGTAAAGATATTGGGCCGTATCGCTGAAGGCAGTGAAGACGATGATTTTTCGGTTGCCTTCATTGATTGGGTTGCGGCATTTGTTCTGGATCATTTCGCGCAATGCCTGTAACTTGGCATCCCGGTCCGGGTCAACCTGCATGGCAGCACCCAACAAGGTGGCGAGGCGGTTACGGTCTTCGATCAGGTCTTGCTTCCATCGGATGAGGTCAACATCGCCCAGCAACACTTTGACTTTTCTTCCTACCAGCAAGCTCTCAAAGGTTGGATCTTCTATGTCCACATCGGTAATATCCAGCTCTTCTATTTCTTCAGTATGGGCTTCAATGCGCTCCAGCATCGCTTCGACATCTTTCAGTTGCCGCTGAACGGTAAGCCGAAATGAAGACACGGCACTTTCCATGCGCTTGAGCACATTGACGCGCAACAGGTGAATCAGGCTTTCCTCACGATCGACTTGGCGGAAGAAGCTCTCACCACCGCGAATTTGGGTGCTGTATTTTGCATCGTAAGCGGCTTGCTTGTGCGGCAGCACGTAGCGCAACGGTGCGTAGCTGGCCAGATTCAGACGGCGAATTTCAAGGTTGATGTCGCGAATGGAGCGGAATTCACCTGCACGATCCACGTCCGCCTTGATGTTGATAGGCGGCAGACGATCCGGGAAACGCCCTGTTTCACTGATGCCGTAGTATTTTTCAATGTGCCTGCGCGAACGGGCGATGGTCAGATGATCCAGCAGGGTGAAGTAATCAAAGCCGAGCATCTCAATCAACCGCCCCGGGGTCTTTTCCGCTTCATCCAATTCTAGCCAACGGTTGAATTGCTTTTGCGCCAGGCGCGTAGTGCTATCAATACTGGCTATGCCATGATCGAACAGCGCAGTGTCGTCGCCCTCGGTGACAAATGCGATCTGGTTCTTCAGGTCGGCCAGCCGGTTATTGACAGGTGTTGCCGAGAGCATGAGCACGCGGGTCTTTACCCCTTCCTTGATGATGCGGCGCATCAGCCGGTCGTAGCGCGACTCCTTTTCTTTGTGCGTTGCCTTGTTACGGAAGTTGTGAGACTCATCAATCACAACCAAGTCGTAGTTTCCCCAGTTCACATGGGAAAGATCGATGTCGCCGGAGTGCCCTCCGTCACGCGAAAGATCAGTGTGATTCAACACGTCATAGTTGAAGCGATCGGCTGCGAGGCTATTGCGTTTGTCGTTGGTCTTGTAGAGTGTCCAGTTGTCGCGCAGCCGCTTGGGGCACAAGACCAGCACACGATCATTGCGTAGCTCGTGGTATTTGATGATGGCCAGCGCCTCGAAGGTTTTCCCTAAACCCACGCTATCTGCAATGATGCACCCACCAAAGCGATTGAGCTTATCTATCGCGCCCACTACACCGTCACGTTGGAATTTGTAGAGCTTCTTCCATACCAGTGTGTTGCGGATGCCAGTAGCAGATTTGACGATGCGGTCTTCGTCCATCTCGTCGCCGCTGCTCTGGAACAAATGGTGCAGCATCAACACATAGATGCTGTAAGGATCACGGTGATCGGAAATTGACTTGAGCTTTGCCAGCAAAGCGGCTTGGGCTTCAGGTTGTTCCTTCAGATTATTCCACTGCGCATCAAACCACTGACTGAGCATTTTGCTTTCTTCGGTGGTTTCCGATGCTTGGATAAGGTTAAGCGGGTTACCCGGCGTGATGCCCAGCCCATCCGTGCTGAAAGAAAACGAGCCAACGATAGCCAACTGCGAATTGCCAATAGCGTCTCGCAACACCGCAGTCCCTTGTGGAACAGCTCCGTTTACTCGACGTAACTCAACCTTGCTTTTAATCCACTGTGCAAGCCGTAGTGCCAGCCAACGTGTTTGAAGGCGATTGCGCGAAGCACGGTCATGCTCCGTACCGAATAATTTCAGATCATGCTCTTCGCTAGGAAGTAACAGGCGAGATTTTTGTATCGAGGAAAGTTCGTCCAGCAGTTCGGAAAAAGCAAACAAGGACAGGGATGAAGTCGCCATGTCCATGCTGCCGCCTTGCTGCAACAGGGGCTTGATTAAATCGAGAGTGCGTTCAGTGCCCGCGTTGCGTAGAAATTTCATACTGAGCGCCCGATTTTTTCTGCCATGCCGCCAACAATGCTTTTGTTCAGATTTATCACCAAGCCTTCTCCCCAAGTTCTTGTTGGTTTGTGCGGGTCGAATAATAACCTCTTTGGAGGTGGCGGGTAGCTTACCGTGCCATTCTTGATTGACGTGGCTACTGGATTAAGCGAGGCATTTCCGAAACGTGTAATGGATAACCACTAACCGCTTACTGCGTGTGATCCCCCGTGTCCCGAACAACAAGCCGCTAGCTCCACCGGATTTCAGGAAACGGACTGGACAGCTTCATCGTCCAGTCCAGTTTCCTGAACACCGGAGACAAGCGGAGCGCGTCAGCCAAAACCAGACATAGGGCAAGGGTGCCCAGTCTGCCAGCCGGTTCTGGTTTTGACGTGGATTTTGATTCTGGCAACCGCAGGGCGCAGGGGCACCGATTCGCACAGTCTCATCGTGCGAATTGGGGATGAGCGACAAGCGAAATCCTCCTGTAGCGCAAGCGGAAGGATTGGGGGAGCCGCTCGAATTTGAGCGTCTTGTAAGCGGCTTCATCGCGCACCAAGACCGAAAATCGAGTGGGGGCGCAAGCCCCGGAAGTCCCCGAAGCGGGGGACAGTTTCATCGTCCGCGAGCGCTCGGGCAACCTGATTCAAGACGGTTTTGAGCACAGCGAAAAATCGACGTCTGAATCGGGTTGCCCGAGCGCGCAGCGCGGTTTTTCGGGGACTTCCGCGCAGTTGATCTGCTCGGGTTGAGCGACAGCGAGAAGTGGCGCTTCCCAGCCACGTCCCTAGAGATGCTTTAATGCTTGGGAGGCGCGGCCTTTGGCGCTATGCCATGCCTTTCGATTCCCCGCGCTGAACGCAGCTCGGAACGGGGAGCAGCAAGGCATGAAGATGCCGTGGTTAGATGCGATGGGAGCGATGCCGTGAGTGTCGAATGTATACCAACATTCGCAACACCCACGGCATCATTCACAGGGAGAGATCAATTATCGCATTGCTGACCGGGTTTCCCAGATTAATGTCCGGATTTTTCAACTTGCGGATATCCAGAAGGATGAATCGGCTGCGATGATATGCTGATATTTTTACGAAGACTCCGTCCATCTTGATCGCCTCGACAGATTTAAAGACCCGTTGCAGCGCAGCCAGGTGCGGGGTGAAAAAATAGACCTTTGAGTAATGCCCCTTCACCATTTGGTGAATATGCCCGGCCACCATATCCGTCATGCGGGGTTTTGATTTTATGTTGAGCTCAATTTCCACCGCAACCCTACACCCGTCCGGCATGGTGGCCAGACCGTCTGGAATTGTGTTCAAACGCTTGGAGTTCTCCCCTCGAAGGAGTTTGTCTGGCACCCAGTTCGTCCAACCGTTGCGCTGCTGCATGACTATCCTGACAAATTGACAATCCAGATGATGAGCCAAAAAACCGGGCTTCGTCCGTCCTACTCTGAACTCATTGCACTTTAGATTGGCAGATTCAGTCAGTGCGAGGCCGTGCACAGTGATTCCATACAATTTCAGTTTTGAAAACGGTACCGCCTTCGTGTCCACCCTCAATATCTGTTCAGCAACAAGGCGCTTCAACATCGGCTGAACGGTTTGTTCGCTTATTTGCAACAGCTCTGCCGCCATGGCAACGGTGGTGAACACCTCGCCGGACGCAAGGAAGTCCAGCAGCACTGCACGTTTATGAGCGGCGCGCTCAATTTTTTCCGTGTAGGTCATTTTCAGCGCCGGGTGTAATTTTGTACTCATGTTTGTCTCTCTCTGGTAGACGGGTTTAAAAGTTTTGCGCACCTGGATCGTTCTCACGAATGGAGCGCTAGCGACACCCCTTTGCCCCCGGCAAGCCGAAGGCGCAGACGGTGCATAGGGGACGCAAGCGGCTTGCCGCGTTGCGGTTCGTGTACCTCTGTGCGTGGCGTACCTCCCAATGGTTCAAGCCGCACAGGCGGATTGTCCTTAATGTGGGAGGGGGAGCCGCCGAAGGTGGGGGAACCCCAAGGGGGTGCCCCGCACTTGTCGCTCATTTGGAATTTTCGGACAGACACTGCTAGTAAAAGTAAGGTAAAAAAAGGTAAAGGGCGGTTCGCCTCGCTGAATGCATGTGTTGGAGCGGGTTTCAGCGGGGCTGGCGGAACGCTATCCCGATGAAGAGGAACGCTATCCCGATAAAGCGGAACGCTATCCCGATGCCCCCGGAACGCTATCCCGATGGTTACAGTTTCTTCCATGCGGCCTGCTCCTTTCCCTTTGTGCTGAACTCGATTCGCCCTTTGGCGATGATCTTCAACCGCTCAAGTTCTCGCATGGCGCTGTTCAATGCATTCTTAAACTTTCGCATGGGACTGGCGTACTGCATTTTTTCTTTGAGCCAATCTAGCGCGTGCTGCTGCTCCGCGTTTGAGGACGTGGCCACGAGGCGCTGGAGCGCCTTGGCCATGTCCTGCCCGCGTCCAATCAGCAAACGCTTCTGCCAGTCGATCAGGGCATATTCCCGGTTGTCAAACAGCACCTGCCATTGCGGGTCCAGGGTGTAGGTGTATGCCTCCACATTCGCGTCATAGTCAAAGCCAGCAAGGATATGGAATGCCTTGGTATCGCCGATACGGTACTTGGTCGATCCGTCCGTCTTCTTCGCCTCGATGATGAGCGTAGCAGCCGTCAGGATTTTCATACGACGGTGCAACCACTCGTAATCGTGCTTCCCGGTACTGCGGTTCATTGCCCGCAGGAAAGCGGCTCGGTTGATTGTCACCGGCTGGCCAAGTGCCGCCTGCCGAGCCTCGAACATCAGTTGCAGCAGAATGTCGGCATCGGCCTCGTCCAGTTGCTCACCCCAGTATTCGAGGACGCCATCCTTCCGCGATACCAGCACCGTCCCGCCGTGCATCTTCCTGTGGCCTCTGGCGATCGGCGCACACAAAGAGGATCTGGCTAACAGGTTGGGCATGGCTCTCATGAATTCGTCCATCCCCGGCAGGAACATCTGGATCGGCGTGGACGCTTTCTGCTTTGCCTTGTTGGCGGAGCGTTCTCGCCCCTCTATTTCTTGCTTTGTGATAAACGGAAACGGATCGGCACGACGAACAGCGGCATTAACCGTTGAAGTGTTTTGTCTCATGAGATCAGCCTCAAGAAACTAATTCAAGGGTATTTGCTTTCTGCTGCGCTGGTGGAGGCGCTGGATTATTATCGCGAAGCTGGATGCGCGAATTCATCCAAGCGTAGACTTCAGATTCGACCCAACGGGCTCCGGATTGTCTGCCTGCAGCAGATATTTTGATGGGCTTTGGAAATCCCTGCTTTTGGAGGGTGTATATGCTGGTTTTTTTCAGACCTGTGATGCCGCTGACGGCCATCAAATTAAGGAAACGCAATTGTTGTTCACTCATTTTCATTTTTCCTGAAAATGGGTGAGGCAGACCGTGCTATTTTGACGGCATTGTCGGCTTTGTCAAGTATATTATTATATTAATCAATATGTTGTAATATATGGGCGTGTTTATACAAAAACTCTGATGATGCTTGGGAAAGGTGTCTGCCTCATCCCGTTCTGGCCACATATCCATGTGGTCAGAACCACATACCAATGTGGTCAAGGAATCTTGGTTAAACACAGTCATATAAAAACGCTCGCGAACGATACCATTGCATTTACTTATAAAAACGCGCTCGGGCGATACTGAGACTGTCAGACGCGCAGACCGTCCAGGCGCGGATTTTGGTGTGATTCCGATTTCTGGATCACATCATATGAGTGAGTGAGGGTAATATTGTGGGTAACGCGTCTGTATCATTGACCTAAAGCCAATAGCAGCGCGGCTGTACGGGTGCCGCCGTCCCACCAACAAACAAAAACGACACCCTTGCGGTGTCGTTTTTGTTTGTTGTGTCGCGATTGCACGGGAATCGAATCCGTGTCCGGAACGGACGCGGGGTGGAGGGCGTTAAACA
>Ga0307375_10001139_pt1 | contig 29840 bp, 26 predicted proteins | sample TR1MG_FD_202531 | JGI IMG/M metagenome (GOLD analysis project Ga0307375, IMG submission 202531) | Soil microbial communities from Risofladan, Vaasa, Finland - TR-1 | ecosystem: Environmental > Terrestrial > Soil > Coastal area > Acid sulfate soil | place: Finland: Risofladan, Vaasa | collected... | reverse complement strand
TTTGTCTGTTAGCGTTATTTGTATTTCTCTTAAATCAGCTTCTGGGTCTGCAAAAGGTAATATTCTAATTTCTCTTTTCTCTAAATCTCCGATTAACATCACGTGCATTCCTTCTGCTATTCCAATTGTCTCTCGTAATGATGCTGGCATTGTGATTCTTCCTCGGGAATCAACGTTTACTATTTCTACTACTCTCATTTTATTTTTCCTCTATTTATTCTGGTCTTTCACTAATAAAAAAATGCTGATGATATGATTGTAAAAATAGCTTTTAGTGCTATTTCATGAGTTGGATTTTTACATGTTTTTACCAGTAAAAAGTAATAATCTTATTAAGAAATATTTGATGTTGCCGAAGTATATGCTAAAATTTAATAGTCTTTGGAAAGCCCTTTGCTGGCGCTGGTTCTAATTACCTTCTAAATGACGAAAGTTTTGGCATTAGTTTTTTTTAACCGTTTTTAGGAGGATTCTGATTGTTTTCACAGATGATATTAGGCCAAAGAAATAAGCAAGAAAAAAACAACCAAAAAAACAGCTTTTCGCTGAAAGACTTCTTCCTACAGAGAGAAACCTCCATTGAAAAAACGGCTTTATTCCTCGCACAGGAGAAGAACTGTTCGCAAGGAGGTTACCTAATGGGATTAACTAAAATTCAATTAGATGAAAATGACTTACCAAAACAATGGTATAATATTGTACCAGATTTGCCTAAACAATTGGCTCCTCCCTTACATCCTTTCAAGAAGACACCTTTAGGTCCAGAGGATTTAGCACCGCTCTTTCCTATGGAACTAATTAAACAAGAAGTAAGCCAGGAGCGTTTTATAGATATTCCAGAAGAAATTCGAGATATCTATTGTCTCTGGAGACCCTCTCCTCTTTATCGTGCTAAGAGACTTGAAAAGGCTCTTAATACTCCTGCTGAAATCTACTACAAATGGGAAGGAGTTAGTCCTCCTGGAAGCCATAAACCCAATACTGCTGTAGCACAGGCTTATTACAATATGAAAGAAGGAGTAGAACGATTAACAACTGAAACAGGTGCAGGGCAATGGGGATCCGCTCTTGCTTTTGCATGCAAATTGTTTGATCTTGAGTGTATGGTGTACATGGTTCGAGCAAGTTACGACCAAAAACCATATCGAAAAATGATGATGCATACTTGGGGAGCAACTATTGTTCCAAGTCCAAGTGAACGTACCGAAAGTGGAAGAAAGTTCCTTGAAAAGGATCCAAATAGTCCGGGAAGTCTGGGAATAGCGATTAGTGAAGCAGTAGAGGATGCAATGAAGAACGAAAATACAAAATATTCTCTTGGAAGTGTTTTAAATCACGTCATGTTACACCAATCAATAATTGGGTTGGAAGCAAAGAAGCAATTTGAAACCATAGATCAATACCCGGATTCCATCTATTGCTGTGTTGGTGGAGGAAGTAATTTTGGAGGATTTGCATTTCCATTTATTGCTGACAAACTCACTGGTACAAAGAAGAATCTCAAAATAACTGCTTGTGAACCTACTGCTTGTCCTTCTCTTTCTAAGGGATTATATGCTTACGATTATGGCGATACAGCTCAATTAGCACCAATTATCAAGATGTTTACTTTAGGTCACGGATTTATTCCTTCACCAATTCATGCTGGTGGTCTTAGATATCATGGAGCATCACCTGTAATTTCTTTACTACACAAACAAGGCATTATTGATGCACAAGCGTATCAACAAAACAGCACTTTTGAAGCAGCAGTTCTTTTTGCCCAAACCGAAGGATTCCTTATAGCACCTGAAAGTGCTCATGCAGTTCGAGCTGTAATAGATGAAGCATTAGAATGCAAAAAAACAAACGAAAATCGGATTATTGTATTTAATAACAGTGGACATGGACATTTTGATCTTGCAGCATACGAAGCATTCTATGAGAAACAATTAGTGGATTATGCTTATCCAAAGGAAATGGTCGAGAAAGCAATTTCTCAGTTACCACAAGTGTAACTATTTCCTTTTTTTCTTTTTTCAGTAAAAAAATGAAAAGAAGAGTTTTTTAATCATTATCTAGATTTTAACGAATAGTAATGATTGTTTGGATGAATCTTCATGGAAGAATTTTACGAGAGCATACGATTGTTAAGTTACGGGTTATTTTTGCTCTGTTCTAAGAAGGGTAACAAATTTAATGGTTTAATTGTAAATACTGTTTTCCAGGTTACTTCTAAACCACAAATGGTTGCTGTCAGTATCTGCAAGGATAATTTAACTCATGATTATATTATGGATAGTAAAGTTTTCACAGCATCTATTTTAGAACAAGACACTCCCATGAAATTCATTGGTCGATTTGGATTTCATACTGGTAAAGATTATGATAAATTCAAAGATCCCTTAAATTATGAAATTTTTATTACTGGTGCGCCGATAATAATGGATAATTCTTTGGGCTATTTAGAATCCGTTGTAAAAGATTGGGTAGATTGCGGTACTCACACTCTTTTTGTTGGTAAGGTTGTTGGAGGAGCTGTAACAAAGATTGGTGAACCTTTAACTTATGCTTATTATCATAATGTGAAGAAAGGGAAAGCGCCAAAAAATGCTCCTACATATTTTGGTTTTCCTGAATTAGTAAAAAGTGAATGAGCTACAAGTGCTCTTTCAATTCTTTTCTATTTTTGAAGTGAGTTGCTTTAGTAAAGATTATTTTATGCATGTCTCAGAGCAAATTCTATTTCAATATACAAGTCTGTTACATCTAAAACTTGTTGTAATGATTTCAATTTCTTTTGAAGCTCTTCAGTTGTCATATCTATTGAGATTATTTTCTTATCATTTAACCATTCCACTTTTCTTCGATAAGCAGTATCACTAAAAATTTTCATTTCATTATAATAAGCTGGTCCAATAACACGACCAATATAAAAACCACCTTCAGCTGGAACAAGTACGTAATTTCCTTCACCCATTTCTCTAATAAATCGCCAAAAATCCCCTGTAATTTGACCAGCACGACGTTTAGTATCCTCTTTTGGAAAATATTCTTTTTGCACTATTTCACGAAAGTCTTCCTTGGTTAATTTTTCATTCAATAATCCTTCTGCTTTTGACCATCCGATCATTATTTCGTTTTCTGTTAGCATTTTTTCCTCTTTGCCAGATACCCGGACAATGAATGCCTTTCGAGCACTTGCAGTGTAAATATTTGTTTCCATTCTTATTCCTTCTATAGAAATTGTTAATATAAATGAAGTATCCAACGTTTTTATATAAAACTTTTAGTCTGAATTATGCTTTCCAACTAATCCTAAAGAGTGAAGTGACGATAAGGCAATCTTTTTATTCTATCTCGCAGAGTTGTACAGTTATACTCTAAATATTGGGGTTTGGAAGATGATTAAAAATAAATTACAAATAATTTTATCCCTATTTTTGATTGCGTTGTTTCCCTTAGCAACGACCCTAACCTTCCAAGCAACAGGATCTCAAAATGACATCTTGTTTCCAAACATTACTACGAGTGGTGTTGGAAATTTTGTAGAAGATTTTACTACTGATACTTTTAAGGATCCTGGAACAACTGCTTGGGGTTGGGGAACGGGAACTGTTACGAATACAAGAAACTTTTCTTGGACACAATTGGATTACTTTGAAACAAATGATCCTGTTGTGGATTTAGATATTCAAGGAAGAAAAATTTATGCTGGTTTGTATAACTCCACAGCAGGACCTGATTCAATTATAACTTTGGATATTAGCAATCCATCTGATATTAAAAAATTAGGTGAAGATTCAGATTGGATTGAAACATTGTCAGTAGATGTTATTGGAGATATTCTCTTCACAGGACAAGTAACCATTATAGGATATTCAATAGTATTATTTGATGTCTCAGATCCCTATAACATTTTTGATCCAAATGGAGTAGGATTACTTGATGGTTATGTTACTGATATAGAGACAAATGGATATTTAGCATACTTTACTAACTATAATGCAACAGGTGGTAAATCGCTTCGAATTCTTGATGCAAATGACCCAACTTCATTAAATTTAATTACTTGTGACTGGGAGGTAAATAGATCTTTAGGTTTAGATGTTCAAGGACAAATGGTTTATGTTGCTGCAAGTGATGATGGATTCTATGTTCTAAATGCTTCAAACAAAAACACTCCCGTTGAAACTGATCATTTACCATTAGCTGGTAATGTTACTGATGTGGTTGTTGATGGTCATATAGCTTATGTTGCTGCTGGTTCAGCAGGGATTTATACTATCGATGTAAGAGATCCAACAGATATATCAGTTATGGGGCATTATGATACACCTGGTAGTGCTATAGATTTAGTTTTACAAGGAAATACCTTATTTGTAGCAGATGGCTCAGGTGGAGTGCAAGTATTAGATGTTGCCGATCCGAATAATCCTTCCTTTGTTACTGCTCAAATATCATCACCATTTACTTATTGTGTTGATCTCTTTGGTGGAATATTAGTTGTTGGTACTGAAGGAGGAATTTTCACATTCAATATTTGTGCTGGTTTAGGAATAACTAATCTAGCAAATTATGCCTATCTAAATACATTTTCAACTTTTCAGGTATGGGATGTTAGAGTTCAAGGAGATATTGCATATATTGCTGGTGGTTCTGATGGATTAATAACTTTGAATATTCGGGATCCAAATAATCCTATATTACTTGACAATGATTCTAAAGGTGCCACTCCCTTCTATCGGAAACTTGAAGTCAAAGGGGATTTTGCTTACATAGCAGATTATGGTAATGCATTTCGTGTTTATGATATTAGCGACCCCACGGATATTAAACAGACTGATTTTTCTGGTCTTTCGTATCCAACGGATGTGGCTGTATCGGGAGATATGGCTTGGATTGCAGATGGTCCTTTTGGAGTTTATTACTTTGACATATCTGATCCATTTAGTATTTCATACATCAACTTCTTTGACATTTTTGATAATGTGACATCTCTATGGGTACAAGGTTATAACCTATACGTTGCTGAATGGATAGGAGGAACTTCAGCAAGTCTTCATACTTATGATATTAGTGATAGTATGTCTGTTACACCAACGTTATTATACAGTAGAACTAGATATGCCTACAATTATGATGTACAAGTTGATGGTGATTTATTATACCTTGCAGGAGCAACTGATGGAAATGGAATGTGGATTTACAATGTTTCAGATCCTACAACAATGACGATTTCAGATTACGTTATTCGAGACTCTTATGGTGTTTGGGGTTTTGGTCCGTATGTCTTAAGTGCTGATAATGGACAGGGTGTCTCAATAATCAATGCAACAAATCAAAATTCCATTTTTACTAACAGTGTCTATTCTGATGCAACTTCTGCATTACAAGTTACAACAAGTGGTGATTATACCTTTGTAGCAAATAGATCTTCTCTAGTCATTTTAAGACATTTTGAGAGTGCAGGAGACACCTATGTCGCGGGAACTAAAATTGCTCAATCCACAAAAATAAGTGATGATCCTAGACGGCTTATAACAAGTGCAACGCTTAATACTGATCATTATGTTCCCCCCGGAACTGTGGTCGAATACTTCATGTCTGCTGATGGTGGTCTTCATTGGGAAGCAGTAACACCTGGTGTAGCTCATGATTTTGTTGTTATTGGTTATGATTTACGTTGGCGAGCTGAAATAACTGGTCCAAAAGATCGAAGTGTCCATATTTATGAAATAACTATTGATTATGAATTCAATTTAGCACCAACAGAACCTGATTTAACTGATCCGGGTGATACTAACTTTCTTGGATCAGTCAAACTAAAATGGAACGAAAGCACAGATGCAGATGGAACCATTGATCATTATGATGTTGAGGTAAGTGATAGTTCTAGTTTCACTACAATTCTTAAAAATTACACTACAACAAAAACGAGTAAAGGCATTTATCCTCTAAAACCAGGCATCTATTACTTCCGTGTACGTGCTGTAGATGATGGTGATGCTATCAGTGACTGGAGCACAGCAGATATAGAAGTTACCTTTAACCTTCTGGGACCAATGTGGCTTGGAATTATTGGTGGAGGATTACTAGTTTTAATCGCTCTAATAGTAATTATATCCGTTGTAGTTCGTCGAAAGAAAAAAGTTAGTACTCGCTGAAGAATTTGAAATGAAACGTTTATTATAACGTCTTCATTTTCTTTTTTTTTTTGTTTTTAGTGATTTTAAAAAGAATCTTTTTATTTAAAAACATCATTTTGTATATTTATACTTCTTTTATTTGGGGTAAAGATAATGAATAAAAAGAAAATACAATTAATTTTATCTTTATTTTTAATTGCGTTATTTCCCTTAACAACGACTCTAACCTTCCAAGCAACAGGATCCCAAAGTGGTATCTTGTTTCCAAACATCACTACAAGTGGTGTTGGAAATTTTGTAGAAGATTTTACTACGGATGTCTTTAAGGATCCTGCAACAACTGCTTGGGGTTGGGGAACTGGAACTATTACAAATGATCGTAATTTTTCATGGAATATTCTAGATCATTATTACACTGAGTCACCTGTTGTTGATGTTGAAGTACAAGGAAGAAAAGCTTACTTAGCGTTGTATAATACAACCACTACTTCAGCAATCTCTATACTCAATATTAATAATCTCTCTGATATAAAGTTACAAGGAATTGAAAATGATCCTTCGTTCACTCTTACTAAAGCAATTGCTGTTGAAGGAGATATTCTTGTTGCTGGACAGCATCATTCTGCAGTTGATAATTCAGTAGTAGTTCTAGATGTCGAAGATCCATTCAATCCTGCTTGGCAATGGGCTTATGGTTTGGATAATTTTATTACTGATATTGAAATTTATGGTCATATTGCATTCTATACATCCTATAATGATACAAATAATCGTTCTTTGCGATTTGTTGATTTAGAAGATCCATTCTCATTATCTCCATTTGTAAAGAGTGCTTGGGATTGTAATCAATCATTGGGACTGGATGTTGTTGGAGGATTAGCATATATTGCAGCTAGCACAGAAGGATTTTACGTTTTAAATATTACGAATAAATTCACTCCGGTTGAAATTGGGTATATTGACACTCCAGGTAATGCTACTGATGTATTGATTGATGGTGGTTTTGCTTACCTAGCAGATGGCCCTGCTGGTGTTCATGTCATTGATATTCGAGACCCCTCAAATCCAACTTTACTTAGTTCTTATGATACACCAGGTCATGCAAGAAAATTAGCTAAACAAGGAAGAACACTTTATGTTGCTGATGGATATGGAGGCATTCAAATCTTTGATGTATTTAATCCTCACCATATTTCATTTGTTTCAGCGATAAATTCTATATCTTATACTTATGATGTTGCTCTATTTGGTGGAGATTTAGTCGTGGGAACACAGAATGGTGTTTACTCCATTAGAATTGGTTATATTGCTAATTTTACAAATTCCTGGTATCCTAATCCATTCAAAGCACCACAAGTCTGGGATGTAAGAGTGGTCAATGATATTGCTTACATTGCTGCAGGTGAAGATGGCGTTTATGCAGTTGATGTAAGAAATCCATTACAACCAATATTATTGGGCAATTACACTTCTGGTCCTGGATATGACATTAGAAAAATAGATATCAATGGTAAGTTCTTATATGCAATTACCTATTTTGGTCCTTTTGTTTTTGATATCTCTGATCCAACAGATATTAAACTGGTTTACTATTCTTTTGGTGTAGGATTCAGTGATATTTTCATTCACGGTGAAATTTTGTATACATCATTTACTACTGGCTTTACTATATGGAATGCCTCTAATAATTTCGCATTTACAATATTAAAAAACTTTATTCCTGGTGATCATGAAAACAATACTGCTATTTGGGTGCAAGGAACGCATGTCTATATGGTCGAAGGACCTACTGGCTCATTAAATCATGAATTCAGTTGCTATGATGTTACAGATTTTACTAGCCCAGTTCTAAGTGATTACAAAGGTCGAACGGCAACAATGTATGATGTTCATGTGGATGGTGATTTATGTTATCTCGGTGCTGGAGGTTGGTTAAGTGTTTATAATGTCTCTGATCCAACAGCAATGACTTATCCAGGATGGGAGACCACTTCATCAATGGGTGTTTGGAGTTTTGGTAGATTTGTTGTAAGTGCTGAAATGTCTAATGGTATACGACTCTATGATATAACAGATGTAACAAATCCGAATTTACTTAGTAATTATTCCGCTCCAAGTGAAGCTATCCAAGTACAAGCTTCAGGTGACTACACTTACGTTGCGAATAAATCATCATTAGTTATTCTTCGACACTTTTATAGTGCTGCTGATACTTACATTACTGGAACCAAAATTGCTCAATCCACAAAAATAAGTGATGATCCTAGACGACTTATAACAAATGCAACATTACATAAGGATGATATAGAACCCTTTGGAACCAATGTTGAATATTTCATGTCTGCTGATGGAGGAGTACATTGGGAATTAGTCATTCCAGGAACAATTCATACATTTGTTAATCCAGGTTATGATTTAAGATGGAAAGCTGAAATAACTGGTCCAAAAGATCTTAGCGTTCATCTTTACGAAATTACGATTGATTATGAATTTAATTTTGCACCAACAGAACCTGATCTAACCGACCCTGGTGATACTAACTTTCTTGGATCAGTCAAACTAAAATGGAACGAAAGCACAGATGCAGATGGAACCATAGATCATTATGATGTTGAGGTAAGTGATAGTTCTAGTTTCACTACAATTGTTAAAAATTACACTACTACAAAAACGAGTCAAGGTATTTATCCTTTAAAACCAGGCACATATTACTTTAGAGTACGAGCTGTGGATGACGAAGGAGCTGTAAGCGATTGGAGCACAGCAGATATAGAAGTTACCTTTAACCTTCTTGGTCCGATGTGGCTTGGAATTATTGGTGGTGGATTAGTAGTTTTAATCGCTTTAATAGTAATCATAACTGTTGTAGTTCGTCGGAAAAAGAAAGTACCTACAAGATAGAAAAAGACGTTTTAAAACGTCTACTCTATTTTTTTTTTTTTTTTTTTTTTTGAATTGTTATCGATGGTAACCTACACCATCTTTTTCTGCTTCTAAATCAACAAAAATACATTCTTTTTTAATTGGTTCAATATTCTCTGAATCAGCATACCAATAATAGTAATCTTTCCAATTACAAGCAGCAGCGACAACACCGTTTTTATCCATTACCATAATTGAAACAGAACCCTTATCTGGTGCTAAATCCTTCATGGATTTTACCGCATTAATTGCCACGTCCTCAGCTGAAGCACCTTTTGAAAGTTCATAAACAGCTATTCGAGCTAAAGAAAGACGAATCACCAGTTCTCCTACTCCTACACATGCTGCAGCACCAAACCTTTTATCTGCAAAATTTCCTGCACCAATTATTGGTGAATCACCTGCTCTCCCAGGGAATTTAAATGAAATTCCACTTGTAGAAACTCCACAACAGATGTTTCCCTCAGAATCCCTTGCAAGGACATTTACTGTTCCTAATTTGTTTTCAATATATCTTCTATACCAAGTCATCAAATCTGAATCTTGTACCATTTTTTGAAACGATTTATAATACCGCTCTTTTGTTTTCATGGTTTCCTCTGTATCATAAGATTTCTCCACTATTCCCTTTTCTTCTAGAAAATCCTTATGTATATCTCGAGCATTTTCTGTGAGTAGATCAGCTTTTTCAAATCCCATCACTTCTGCAAATTGGTCTGCTCCTTCTCCAACTAGTAAAACATGTGGAGTTTCTTCCATAACCTTTCGAGCAATAGAAATAGGATTCTTATGATGTTTTATCCCTGCAACAGCACCAGCTCTGAGAGTTGCACCATCCATAATTGAAGCATCTAATTCTACTTCTCCTAAAAGATTAGGCAATCCACCAGTTCCTACTGTCCAATCGTCTTTATTGTCCTCAACAATTTTTATTGTTTCCTCAATAGCATCAAGAGCGTTTTTTCCTTTTAACAGAAGATCAATTCCGGTCGATAATCCTATATCTGCACGAATAGTTCCAGCAATCACTACTTTTTTCAATATATGATTCATCCTAATTTTTATTCAAAATAACACTAGTTAGTATTTTATTTCAAATTAAATATTCTGGAAATAATGATTGTAAAAATCAATATAACTTAAATCACTCATCAGCACACATCCAAAAAATAGTGCTTTTATTAAATTTTCAAAATTATATCCATTTGGAAAATGCTAAAAGGAACAAAACGAAAATAATACTATCTAAGTGATTTTGTTTAATGCAATAAAGGATAATTACTACTATTAGGATGTTTAAAAATGAAAAATAATAAAGCAGTATTTGTTTTTCTTGTACTTTTTGTTTCTATATTTATTGGCAATCAATTGAGTGGAAAATTCCCAGGTTCCAATAATACGATTTTTACTCAAGCATTAGGTCGTTCATCAAAATGGACCTATACAACAGGTGATGATATTTATTCGTCTCCAACTTTAGCTGATCTTGATTTGGACGGTGAATATGAGATTCTAGTAGTCTCAAAAGATTACTATCTCTATTGTTTGTTTAGCAATGGAACACTTAATTGGAGATATTATCTCGGAGGCAGTTTTTTAAGTGCAAGTCCTACTTCCTCTCCTGCAGTAGCTGATCTCGATAAGGATGGTTCACTGGAAATTATTATTGGATCAAAACAAACAGGTGTTACTGAGAGTAAACTCTATTGTATTGATGCAGAAGGAAATAGTGTATGGAATTATACTGCTTGTGGAGCTATTCTGGGATCAGCTGCAATTGCTGATATAGATGGTGATAGCAATTTAGAAATTCTCTTTGGTTCCTATGATAATAATATTTATTGTCTTAACCATATAGGAAGCAAACAATGGGAAAACTCTACCTCAGGGGCAATTTATTCTACACCGAGTATAAGTGATGTAGATAATGATGGGGATATAGAAGTAATTATCGGATCCAATGACCATAATCTTTATTGTTTTAATAGTATAGGGAATAAAGAATGGGAATCAGATGTTAATGGTAATATATACTCCTCTCCAGCAATTGTTGATCTAGATGGTGACAATGATGAGGAGATAATAATTGGTTCTTGTAATGGTTCAATTTTTTGTATAAATGGTACTGGATACCAAGAATGGTCCTATGGCCCATCTGGAATAATTAATATTTATTCCGCACCTGCAATTGCAGATTTGAATAATGATGGAGATTATGAAATTGTTTATGGATCATTTGATAATTATGTTTATTGTATAGATGATACTGGTACACTAATCTGGAGTTTTCAGACAACAGGAGATACTACAAATTATGTTATAGCTTCACCTGTACTAGGTGATTTAGATAATAATGAAAAACTAGAGGTAATAGTTGGTTCATTTAGTAACTATCTTTATTGCCTTGACAGTGATGGGAATAAATTATGGAGTGAGAATTTGAATGGTGATATCTATTCCTCAGCTGCAATTGGAGATATTGATAATGATGGTGCTTTGGAAGTAGTAGTATGTTCGTTCGATAACCAAATCTACTGTTTTGATATTACTGGAACAAGTGGTTATGATGATTTAATTTGGCCAAGTTTCCATGGTTCAATCTACAATAATGGTAATATGGATGAAGATAGCGATTACATCGATAATGAAATAGAAGAGGAATATTACGGCACAAATGCTCAAAATAATGATTCAGATACAGATGATTTATTGGATTGGGATGAAATTTATTACCTCACAACAGATCCATTGGATTCCGATACAGAAAATGATGGTATGCCTGATGGTTATGAGGTAGCTCAAGGTTTTGATCCTTTGGTGGATGATGGCGGAGATGATGCTGATTTAGATACTCTAACCAATCTAGGGGAGTATCAAAATGGAACAAATCCACATTGGCCAGATAGCGACTATGATGGAATATCAGATGGTGCAGAAGTAATTGATTTTGGAACAAATCCACTCCTAACAGATTCGGATTCTGATGGCATAGATGATTTAGAGGAATTAACAATTGGATCAGATGGTTATGTTTCCGATCCTAATAGTGATGATGGTGATGGAGATGGAATCTTAGATACAGAAGAAGTGGTTACAGGTGCAGATGGCTTTATTACAGATCCACTTAATACAGACACAGATGAAGACGGTATAAACGACAATGTAGAAATCGACACTCATTCATCAGATCCGACTGATTCAGATACAGATAATGATGCGATAAGTGATGGATTGGAATTAATTTTAGGAACAGGAATATTGGATGATGATAGTGATGATGATAATCTCCAAGATGGTGAGGAGGTTTACACGTATGGAACAGATCCTTTGGATGCAGATAGTGATGATGACGGTATAGATGATGATGTGGAAATTGCAGCAGGAACCAATCCTAACTCAGACGACACAGATGGAGATGGTCTAGATGACCTAGAAGAAACCATAGCTGGTAATGATGGTTATATTACTAATCCAAATGACGATGATAGTGATGATGATGGACTTCTTGATGGTGAAGAGTATTTACATGGAACTGATCCAAATGATGATGATAGTGATGATGATACAATCCTAGATAGTGAAGAAGTAATACAAGGAGTAGATGGTTATGTCACAGATCCTAATAATGATGACACAGATTCAGATGGAATGACTGATGATGCTGAAATAGCTAATGGTACTAATCCAAATGATAATGATACAGATAGAGATGGTTTAGATGATCAAGAAGAGGATGTACTTGGAAGTGATGGATACATTACAGATCCCAATGATTCCGATACGGATGATGACGGGCTTCTTGATGGAGAAGAGGATATATACAATACAAATCCTCTTGATACAGATTCAGATGATGATGGTTTGGATGACTATGAAGAAGTTATTCCTGGTTCGGATGGATATGTAACAAATCCTAATGATGACGATAGTGATGATGATGGATTGACAGATAATCAAGAACAATTAAATGGAACGAATCCTAATGATGCAGATAGCGATAACGATAACCTTTCAGATTTTGATGAAGTAAATATTCATTCTACTAACCCTAATGATGTTGATAGTGATAATGATGGTTTGGATGATTATGAAGAGGTAACTTTTGGTTCTGATGGTTATATCACTGATCCAAATGATTCAGACTCAGATAATGATAATCTCTCTGATTTTGAGGAATTAGTTTTTGGTACTAATCCTATTGATGATGATAGTGATGATGATACTATCCTCGATGATGAGGAAGTTGTTGCAGGAACAGATGGATATTTTACTGATCCACTTAATGCTGACACTGATTTCGATGGTCTTGATGATGATTATGAAATTGATACTAGTTTTACTGATCCTACACAAGCAGATACTGATCTAGACGGTTTAGATGATGAAGAGGAAGTAACTCCAGGAGTAGATACTTATCAAACCAATCCTCTCCTCTTTGATACAGATGGAGATGGTTTAGATGATTACCATGAATGGACTAATAGTACCGATCCTACTGATGTTGATTCAGATAATGATGGTTTTACTGATGGTGTGGAAGTAGCTCAAGGATCTGATCCTAATGACGATGCAAGTACTCCCGAAATAGAACTTCCTCCTGAAACTGTTACTGTTACTCCTCCCCCTGAAACCGTCACTGAAACTCCTCCGCCAGTAACAGAAACTCCCCCACCAGAAACAACTACCCAAAATTTTACCTTAACCACCACTCTCGAAAATGGTATTATCTTTGGTGTTTCTGCTCTCTCTGTTGGTATCGTTCTAACAGTTGCAGTTGTTGCTATTCGTAGAAAACGATTAGGTTAAGTAGAAAGAATTGAAGGATAGAGACATCCTTCTCAATTTTTCTTTTATCCCATTGTTATGAATTCTTCTTGTCTTGGAATGAGAAATCTACAGCCATCTTTTGTTACTACTATATCTTCTTCTAATGAAACATAGCCATAATTTTTTGTTTTTACATTCAATTCCAATGTGAAAATCATATTTTCTTCTACTATTCCTTTAGGTATTTCTCCGTATCGTTCCCAGAGGGGTCCTAATAATGTTCCCCCATCGTGTGCTTGTCTTCCCACCTGATGACCTAAAGCGTGTCCGTATTCTTCATACCCTCTTTCTATAACATAATCTCGAGCGATTTTATCTACGTCGAATCCTGTAACGCCTGGTTTGATGAATTCTGCTGCTTTTGTAATTGCTCCATGAACGGTATCAAAAGCATGTTGTAATTCTTCTGGTATTTCAGATTCTTTTCCAAAGAAATACATTCTTTGAATATCTGAACAATACCCATGTAATTTCACTCCGAAATCATAATGGAGTGTATGCCCTTTCTTTACTTTTACTGTTGGTTGAGGTCCTGCATGACCAATTTCTTTATCTGGTCCAGCATCTACTGCAGGACAAGAATTTCTTTGCCAAGATTCAATTACTTTTAATTGATCCATCTCATCATGGAACATTTTCTGAATTTCTGTTTCAACCATTCCTACTTTTACTTTCGAACCTATTCTTTCAAAGATATCCTTAGTCATTACACATGCTTTTGTGATTAATGCTATCTCTGTATTAGATTTTCGTCCTCTTAATTTCTGTATTATTGGTGCAGCACTAACGAATGTCTTTTCTCTTTCAGCTAAAATTTTCTTTATTGTTAGGTACATTCCATAAGTTAATCCATCTGCAGAAACGTCATCTTCTGAGAAGTTAAGAGCGATATTTTTAGGATTAATTTTCTTAATGTAAGCTTTTAATGGCTCTGATATTCCTTCTTTGTAACCAATTACTTCATCCCAGATTCCTTTATCTTTCTCAGCATTAACATCATAATTCCCTACTATAGCTGTTCTTTGGAATGTTCCCTTCACATTCGAAAATACAAAAGCAGAATGCCAAACTACATCTCCTCCAACAATTATATCCATTACAGGTTCCGAAATTTGAGATGTTTCTCGAGTAAAAACAATCCAGCATTCAATATCGCATTCTTTCATTATTGCTGGTAATTGTGCATGTTTTTCTTTAACTATTTTAAGATGAACTTCTCTTGGAGTTTTCGATTCGCTCATTTTTATTCCTTCTAAAATTTAAGAATACTTATTCTCTTATACTAAAAAAACTATTCACAACTTGTATTGTAAACTGTAACAAATATAATTTAGTTTTTTTTCTTTTATTGAAAAAGCATTCTTTTTTTCTTGTATAAATTTTACCAATTTCATACCACTTATATATAAAAAAAGACTATTTTTATTAGAAAAGGTGTCCATTCTTTGAGTGCTATTGTTGACATCATACTAACTATTGCTACTATTTTTATTCCCTTATTTGGTGGTGCGATTACGGTTATTGGTTTTTATTTTAGAGATGTTATGGAAAAAGAACCTAAAAGAGTTGTTTTCAAAACTTTTTTGTGGGGATTATTTTCAGGCGTTATTTTAGTTGCTTTTTCTATTCCTCTTTTCTTTGGTGCTTACAGAATAACTATTCTTTTATCGAAAGAATGGGCTATTGTTCTTTTTATGGTTGCAGTGGTTTTAGTTCAAGCAATCATTGAAGAAACCATTAAGGGACTAATTTTAAGGTATAAGTGTTTCTATTTTATTTGCGAAGTTGATGGATTATTTGATGGATTCTTTTATGGTGCTATTGTTGGAACTGGAGCAGGTGTTATTGATGCTATTGCTTATGCTTTGTTAGCTACTGATTGGTTAGAAGGATTACAGATTGCTCTTATTAGAACGATTCGAATCCCTGGTACTCATGCACTTTTTACTGGCTTTTTGGGATTGTATTGCGCTTGGCATAAATACAAAGATAAAAAATTAATTCCTGGAATTGCTTTTGCAGTTTTACTTCATTCTATATGGAATATTGCAACCTATCTCTTTCATTACTATCTTTCAAATATTACATTTTATGTTGCAAATTTTTCATTTCTATTTGTTTATTTTATAGTTATTTTTGTTTTAAGTACTCTGCTTATTAATTATGACAGAAAACATTTCCCGAAAGGAATACCTGATAAAGAAATGTGTGAAATATAAAAAAAAAGAAAGAAAAAAATCCTCATAATGAGGATGTTTTAATCAAATTTAACGCCACACGCAGAACAGAATTTTTCGCCTTCATCAATTTTGTCGCCACAATTAGTACAGAATTTTAAGGCGTTCTTTGGTTTAACACCCATTTGTGTACCACAGGTAGGACAGAATTTTGCTGCAGGGGAAGTATTTCCACCACATTTTGGGCAAGTAAGAACTGCGTCTTGATCGGCTCTTCCAGAGGATTTTGCTTTATCAGCTTGTCTCATTAGTTCAGGTAAAAGTACCATGCCAGCACCAAGACCAGCACCAGGAGATTTTCCGAGGTGTTCTGAGGATTTTTCAACTGTTTTCAGTGTTATTAATTTATCAGCAGTAACTCCTGATTGCATCCAGAATAATCTATCTCGATATTCCGGTGTAGTGTCTACTCCCATATATTTTAGATCTATGAGATTAATACCCCATCTTGTTAATTGAGGAAAGATCACTTTTTCGATTTCTTCACTTACTTCATCCAATTGTCGCATAACTTGTACTAATTTAAAATCAGACAATTCATCAATTGAAGTTTGAACGAAGAATGATCTCAGATAGTCCATTGCTGCAGCGGAATTATAGATTGTTTGATTGCCAACAATTTCCATTACGAAGGCATTAGGCTCTTTTACTTCCCAGAAATATTCGCCATGGAATTGTAGAGGAGCGAGGTCTTGTGTTTGGCTTCTTCCGCCAAATTTTCCTTTGAAATCACTTGTACTTACAAAAATAACTTCTGCATTGAAGGGAGATCGATCATAACCAACTATTCTTGAAAGAAGCTTGGTAATCAATGGAAGATTCTTTGAAGTAATGAAATGTCTTCCGGGGGGAAGAACATCATAAGCTTTACCTTCCTTGAAAAGGACGGCTGTTTGATTTTGTTTGACAATAATTTGTGATCCCCATTGGATTCTATCGTCTGGGTGTCGATAAACTATGTCTCCGGGCCTAGCGCCCATCCATTCATAAACTTCGGGCAAATTTTTACACCTATTTTTTGTAAAATTAATCTTCAATTCTATTTTGAAGATGTATCTGAGTTATTTCTGTAGGAATAAGTATAAAAATTATTGCCTTGGGAATTGTTTAGTGTATATTTTCAGTTAATATGTGAAAAAGTTAATATTAAACAATATAAATCGACATTATAATATCTTTCAAAAGAGTGAGAGAGTTGACACGATACGATCGACAATTAAGAATTGATGGTTGGAACCAAGAAAAACTGGAGAAAGCTACAGTTCTTATTGCAGGTGTTGGTGCATTAGGTTCATTCATTTCTACTAATATGGCTCTCAGTGGTGTTGGTCGAATTTATTTAGTTGATATGGATACAATAGAAGTTTCCAATCTCAACCGTCAATTTCTCTTTCGAAAGAGGGATGTTCGGAAATACAAAACGGAAGTTGCTGCAAAACGTCTTCGTGAGCTTAATCCGAATATTGAAATTGTTTCTTTCCCCATGCGCCTTGAAGATATTAAGCGTTCAGTTTATGAGCAAACAGATATCATAATTGCTGGTTTAGATTCTTTTGATGCTAGACGATGGCTAAATTCATTAGCAGTTGATCTGAAAAAACCTCTTATAACTGGAGGAATGTTTGGATTAATGGGACATGTTCAGCGGATTATTCCTTATGACACTCCATGTTTTGAATGTCAACCTCTTATTCCTCAAGAAAAATTAAGTCAAGCTTGTTCACCAGTCGGTGAGAAAAGAAAAAATCAGCCTAAAAAGAAAGAGGCTCCTATGCCTGCAGTTGCTACGCTCTCAATGATTATTGGAGGCATTCTAAGTCAGGAAACTCTCAAGTATTTAATGAAGTTAGGTGATCCTCTTGACAACTATCTCTTTTATGATGGATTCACTAACAACACTACTATTATAAAACTTGAGCGTAATTTCAATTGTCCCGTTTGTGGTGGTTTCTATGAATTAAAAGAGGCTACGTTTACTATTGAAGATGGTGAAACAATTGGTGAAATCATTACTCGAGTTGCTTATGCCTTTGGTCTTGCAGAACCAAAACTTATGTTAAAAGGAGTCATTCTAGATAAAGAAATGAAAATCAGCAAAAGCAAACTCAAATCTGGATCCAAACTTTTTGTAATAGATGAACGTCTTGCCAAACCTATTAAACTTATAATTCAAAAACAGTAATTATCAATGAATTATTATTTTCCCAACGTAAAAATAACAAGACTTAAATTGAAAATATGTTCATTTTCACTTAATTAGAGATTTTTTTAGAAAAAAAAATTGCCAATATTAATAGGAGGATTTCGTAGTTGATAGATATTGATTCACAACAATTTTATCAAGGAGTTGTTCAATTATTTGTTCATCTTCACTTTGATTTGTCTACTCCTCTTCTTGGTTGTGGCGGTTGTTTTGATTTAATAGCTAAAAAGAAAGCTTTACTCATTCTAGTTAAAATTTTAGAAAATATAGATAGTCTTCGGGAAGAACAAGCTTTTGAACTTCGCAAACTAGCACAAATGCTTTCAGGATTACCTTTAATTATAGGTCAAAGAATTCGCAATAATGCAACTATTGAAGATGGTGTAGTTTATTCCCGATATGATATTCCAACAATTTCTATTGAGACTTTACAAAATCTTTTGTTAAAACAACTTCCTCCTTTGATTTATGCTCATCGAGGAGGATTCAAAGTAAAATTTGATGGATCTTTACTAAAAGAAAAACGTCTTGAGAAAAATCTCAGCTTAAGTGATCTTGCATCTGAAATTGGAATTTCTAAAAGAACTGTTTATGAATATGAACGAGGATCTATTGATGTTTCATTAGAAACCGCGATGTTAATAGAAGAGTTTCTTGATGAACCACTTACAATGGCAATCAATCTTTTTGAGGAGATGAGGAAGATTGGTTCAGTCTCAATTCCTGAATCATATTCTAATATTCCTCGTAGCGAACTTGAAAGAGATGTTAAGAAACATTTCGATTCTATTGGTCTTCAAGATCAGCTCTGGACTAAAAAAATACCTTTTAGAGTTCTTGCGAAATCTTTACAAAAAAATGACGAGCTTTCTAAGTCAATAACAACTATAACTGGTATATCTCGAGTTTTAACTGGTGAAGATTTTGCTAAAAAACTACAAGTAACTTATAGTGTTTCACAAATTGCTGATGCTAATCCTCTTGTAGTAGTCAGTGGTGATACAAAGCAGACTGAAATTAGCGGTGTGCCTGTTATTTCTGTAGATGAGCTAACAAAAATGAAGAAAAAAAAGAATCTGGATAAATGATTTTTCCATTTTTATTTCACAAAAAATGAGTCTAGACTTGACTGTTCTTGTTCTTCAATTATCTTTCTTACTGTGTCCCAACTTCTTCGTGCTATTGAAGGTAACTTACTCTTCTCCTCATAATAATTCTTCAGAAACTTTATCGTTTTTGGATCATTTGGGTAACCGCTTCCAAAATCCACTCCATATTCTTTTTGTGCTTTAAGAATTTCATTATCTCGAGTAACCTTTGCTATAACTGAAGCAGCAGACACTATAGGATATTTCTTGTCAGCAAAATGTTCAGCTTTTATGTTAGTATTTACTAAATTTTGAAGTGTTAATTCAAAACGTTCTGCATTTGTATCACATGCATCAACAAATGCCTTCTCCCATCGCTTTAAGGAATTTAGAATATCTACAATTGAATTAAGTTCTATCTTATTCAAATTAATTGCATTCATTCTCTGGGTGTCAATTTCTTGAGCTGTGATTTTTACTATTTTATAATCTATTACTTTTTCTAGAATTTCTTGATAAAGTTCCTCTCGTAATTCTCTTTTCAATAATTTTGAATCTGCTAATCCTTTTTGAACTAAAACTTCAATATCATCTTTCTCCATTACTACTCCTGCTAAAACTAATGGACCAAGAACAGGTCCTCTACCTGCTTCATCTATTCCTGCAAGATACATTTCATTCAACTTATCTGTTCATTGTATCATCAAAAAGGTTTTTTCTTTATTCAAGTGTTAATGGCTTTTTTAATTGCTGAAATGATTTTTTCAATTGGAGCATTCGTCTTAATTGCTGTATGTTTAAAGTGCGTTCTTGTTGCAATAAAATTTCCTTTTTGTAATTCTTTAATTACTGTACTTGATTTTGGAGAAATTAGATTAAATTTGTCAGTAATTTGATGTATATCGTAATAAAAAGCAATATCATGGTTGGAATTTTCAGCTTTAACTTCATCCATAATTAATTCAAGCATTTTTTGCATCTTTTTCTTTGTTCCATAATTTGCTTTATCTTCTTGTAATTGTTCTTGAAGTTCAATTACAAAATCCATGTTATACATTTTACCTAACCAAATTGGTCCGCCAATTAAACGTTTATTCTCACATTTAGGACAATCAACACTTAGATGATTTATTATCCCTTTTGCATATTCAATTGAATAACAATTTGTGCAATGAGCTGCATAACCCATCTCATTCATAATGTTCTTTGCTTTTGTAATATTTTTTTCAGCAATAACATAACATCTAATGAAATGATCTGTACTTTGGACAAAAATTGGGTTCATACTCCTTCCATGACGTGCTAATGTTATAGCAGTAAAACCTAATAAAATTCTTACAGCCATTTCATGACCGATCCACGTATGAATTGGTTGTGAAGCGTATTTCCTTAGACAAGCTTTTGGATAGACACCACATTTTGTTGCCATATCAGTCGAAGTGATTGCTAAGAGACCATTTTTGTTTATAGCTTGAGCTGCTGCATCAAGAAAAGGAGCGGGTGTTCCAAAAGGATCAATATCGATTATATCAAATTTCTTACCTGCAGCACTAAAACGCAGCATTAATTCATTTGCATCTTCTTCATATACTTGTGTTTTTTCACTTAAATTGAGTTGAGAAATATTTTCACGGATTAGTTCTACTGCTAGAGGATTTCTATCATTTATTATTACGTTAATATTATCAATTTCTTTTGCTACTCTAACAGATCTTATACCACTACCCGCCATAGGTTCACAGTATAGAAACTCATCCCCTTTATGTTCTTTTTTTAAATAAACACGGAGTAAAGCTAATGCAAAATCACGATTTATTTCCATTCTTTTATTATAAAATACAGGAGCATCAGAAGGAGGAAAACTTGAAGGTGATTTTCTAAAAGCTTCAACATCAGGTACTAGTATAATTGTTTTACCTTCAATTACTTCTACTAAAGGATAATCAATCACTTTTTTCGACTTCCGGATTTTTACCCTTTGGTTTATGTTTTTCTTTAAGGGGTCCTTTTTTCAATCCCTTAGCTATAACATATATTTCTGCACTAGCTTTTCTAGATGCTTTAGGTTTATAGAGATAGACCACTGTAAATAGCTTCTTGATAATACTTATGAAATCTTCAAAGAGGTCACCTTGGAAGAGTTTGCAAACAAATTTACCTCCTTTTTTTAGCACTCCTGAAACGCTTAATTTGAGTGCACTTTCTGATAGAAAAATTTGTCGAGCATGATCAGTACTCCAATTTCCAGATACTTTTGGACTTAGATCGCTTATTACTATATCAACTGGTTCTCCTATGATAGTATTTAATCTCTCAATCAATTTTGGATCTGTGATATCCCCTTGAATGGTGATAACATAATCTAAAGGCTCTATATATTCCAAATCAATTGCATAAACTCTTCCTCTAGAACCAATATATTTCACTGCTATTTGGCTCCATCCTCCTGGAGCTGCACCAAGATCAAGTACTAAATTACCTTGTTTAAAAACAGAGAATTTTTCTTCAATTTGAACCAATTTATAGCTTGCACGAGAACGATAACCTTCTCTCTGTGCTTCACGATAATAGAATTCTCTTTTTCGTTGTCGCTCTCTATGGTCCAAAGTACTTACACCTACTTAAGGTTACATTTTTGTGTTATTAAAAACTAAGGGTCAGTTTAATTTCTCTTTTCAATTCTAGATACATTTTGATAAAATTAGTACAAATGATAAAGGAAAAACTATGAAAGCAATTAGGAAAGCTATTCTTTTTCTTCCTCCTTGTCAGGGTTAGCAAATAACCATTTTGTAAACAATGGACAATCTACTGAAGAAATAGGATTTCCAATATCACATCTATCTAACTCATAGCATGTGAAACAAGGACATCCACCAATATTGTCCCATTGAATTTTCAAGGCGCTTGTTATTGTTTTCACTTCCTTCAAATCATTAAGAAGTCGCTTAACGTAATAGTTCCCGTCATTTGCTCTTATGATTTTGAACTCGTCCCTTACTTTTTTATCTGTCAGCAATTTCTCGAGTTCTTTTTTATTTACAGCTAGAATTTCAACTAAGTCTGTTGCGGGTATTTCTGTTACCCCTCGGCTTTCGAATAGTTCTTGGAGCATTTGTTTAAATTCCTTTGTGATTGCAATCATCGTGTAGACCTCACACGCAAATACATCTGTATCTTAGTACAGTTCTAGAACCAGAGCTTACCTTGAGTATAGGTTTTTTGTTGAGCTGTAACAATATTCAGGTTCTCTTGGTTTCTTCTAGTTTAAGTTATAAGGTAATAATTATACTACGAACTAAGTAAAAAGTGTTACTCGTACAAGTATAAATATTTTTCACTTCTTTTCATAATATTATAAAGTATTTATCATTTTTTATTAAATGGTTTTTTGTTTAAGGCAATTTTGTCGTTAGAATAAATTAAAAAAAATCTCTGAAAATTACCATGTGCCAAAGATTTTTGTGAATCGAGTTGGATAGGCTAGAAGATAGGGAATATATGCATCACCTACTCCTTGAACAATATTCCATAAACCATATGCTGCACCAAAGAGAAGAGCTGTTCTAGGATCTGTTTTTACAGTAATAAATCCGCCAGAAAATAAAGGTATAAACACAAAGAGGTTTAAAGCAAACATTAGCACTAAACGTATTAAAATTGCTCCTAACATTATCCATGAATAATATTTCCTAAGATTTTCAGATGATTCCTCAATTATCGGGAGAATTCTACTTTTAGAGGAATTAAAATTATTGAGTTTAAAAAACATCCAAGGAATGATTATCATTGGTAAAGTAGCTGAGAATTTAGCAATCATACCTAACCAAGCCATATATTCTGGTAAAATCAAAATACCCAAACAACCAGTTATTGTTGCAAGTAAACCACTTCTAATACCAAAAATAATATATGCTACCATCATGGGAATTGCAATTAAATCAAAAATTTTAATGCCCATTCCTGGAAGAGTTGGCATATAGGGATTTATTAATACTGCAAATACAATACTCAAACCGCCTAAAATTGCTCCACCTGCGAGTTCTATTGCTAATGTTTTCCCTTTGAATTCTCGAGTTTCAATTATTTCATCATTTTTAAGTTCATTTTCATTTTTTGGATCTTTTGTTTGAAAACCACTTTTGGTAATACTTTCATCTTCAGTTGAAAGTGAGTCATTTGAGTTTTTTGTTATGGATGAATTCACAAAGGTCACCTTTCTCATATTTGTTGGGGAACAAAGTATTCTATCGGGAATTTACTTTACTTCCACAGATTATAAATAAAAATTGTAGTAACCCAAAAGTGAGTAACGATTCTCAAAATTGATTAGAGATAAGTATAAATTAAAAAATAGAAAAAGTTAGAGAAGAAAGGAAGGAAAGTAAAAAGAAACGAAATTAATCGTCTTCTTCTTCTTCAATATCTTCTTCTTCGGGAGGTTTAAGTTCTCCTCTACCAGGTCTTCTGCGGACTTCAGGAATACGAGCCTCAGCAGCGACTTTCTTTTCTACCAAATAGAGTTCAACGACTCCTTCTTCATCTCTAATTGCTCTAACACGAACTTTTCTTGGAGGTTTTTGAATTCCTCTAGCCCAAATAAATTCATTCAATTCATTATCAATTATGATATCCTCAGCCTTCATGTGACGGAAGATGAATTCCTTCATTATTCTAATAGCTCTTGGAGCTCTTTTAGTTCGAGTTGATAATTTCAGTTTAGGGTAGAAGGGAATTGTGTATATTCGTTCTTCAACTAATTCTTCATCTGCACTCATTGATCGCAGCCTCTTTATTTCAGATTTATTCAATAATTATTACTCTATTACACTTTCAGGGTATTTCTCTGCCAGTGTCTTTTCTTTGGATGTTGTTTAACCTTACCAGAGGTTTTCATTACAACCCAGGTTGGTACTCCTTGTGTTCGTTTGGCAGCTCTTGCCATTCGTAGTTTCTTTCCGAGAGGTATATTTCGGGCCATTTTTTCTTTCCTTCCGTAATTTTTTTTATTTCATTTTCTCTTGAACTCGATAGTACTTTCTCTTTTGCCTGATTGCAGCCTTCTTAAGATTTCAATTAATTGTTCCTCTGTTATTGGTCCTCGTAGTGACCTACTTGAAGCGAGAGAAATTAATTGATTTTCGATACTTTCAGCAAATTCTGGTCTTGCTACTTTTATTCGAGCTAATCGATCTCTAGCTTTTGGCGTTAGAATTTGCCGTAATATCATCGCTTTTTGAGCATCTATTTGAGCCTTTTGCTCTTCTGCTTGGGCATCGCCTTGCCCTTGCGATTCAAGTTCAGCTATTCGACGCTTTCGCAATTCTTCAAGCTCTCGTTCATCAGACATTTCTATCACTTCTAATAAAGTTAGTACTTTTTCAGTTCAGGATATTTATCTTTTATTAGTGATGTAGCAGCTTTATCAAGGATGGATCTTCCTTTTGGTGAAATTGTTCTTCCTCGTCTCTCTGAGGATACAAGCCCTTCTGCTTCTAATTGCTGAAGTGCTTTCCTAATAATTGCACCACTTGCTTTTTGGAAACGTTCAGGAGTACTTCGTCCTCTTTTTAAACCGCCATATTCTTTGCGGAGATGTGAGGTTCCAATTGGTCCACTAACATAGACTTTTCTTAACAAAGATGCACAGCGAACAAACCACCAATCAGCTTGTTGTGGTGCATGTTGTTTAAATGATCCTGTCTTAACGTAGCTTGCCCATTCTGGAGGGGTTATTTTCTTTGATTTCTTTAATTCCTCTGCAACAAGATGTATTAATTCTTGTGCTGGAACATCGTATGCTGTTGGCATGTGATAGTAACCTACCATTTCTTAATTATTTTTTTAAAATGCTAATCACTCACAAATATTCTGTTGACGAGCATCTCATATGATCACTATATTTCTACAGAGAACTATGTGCGTTCTGTATCAATGCAGTTTTTAATCTTTCGTTTGATTTTATATCGATACAAGCATTTTTGCTTGTTTTTAGGAATTTTTAATTGCATTAATTAAATATTTGTATAACTAAAATTTGTTTTTTATTATTTTTTTGTTAATTCAAATAACAAATTTCAATAATTCTAACAAGTTTGTTTGTATGAGAAATAAGATGAATAGAAAAAAAGAGAACGAAACCACAAAAAAAATTGCTTTAGAAAGAATCGAGATACTACTTTTAAAAGCAGATCAAATATATTCTGAGGACGCTCAACTAGCACAAAATTATGGTGAAAGAGCTAGAAAAATTGCTATGAAAGCTAAAATAAAAATTCCTCAAAAATGGAAAATTCGTTATTGTAATAAGTGTAAGACATTCCTCTATCCAGGGATAAATTCTCATACCCGTACCAAATCTGGAAAACCTTCTCGTGTAATAACTTATTGTGATCTCTGTGGGAAAGGAGCTCGTTCTAAAGTTTTATCAAACTAATTTTTTATGAAAGGGATTTTCCCCAATCTAAAGCTACTTATAATGCCATTCAGATATTAGGTCATTAAAAAAGGAATTTTAGGTATAAGTTCATAATTTAAATCCTATTGGTGTGCAATTTGATGGGGACAATCGATTGCCGGAAGATTGTTGTGCTAGGCAATCCAAATGTTGGAAAAACAAGTATTATACAACGTTATGTACACAATCAATTTAACGAGAGTTATGTTGCTACTTTAGGATTCAACATCTATACACGATATATCAATATTGGTGAGAGGAAAATTGGTTTATCTATTTGGGATGTTGGTGGACAAGAAGCTTTTAGAAAATTTGCTTTTCGTTATCTCATAGAAGCAGATGCAGCTATTTTTGTTACCGATGTAACCAGACCTAACACTTTCGATAATATAACTCTCTGGAACGAGAAACTTGAAAAAGTTATAAACAGAAAAATACCAAAAATTATACTCTTTAATAAAATTGATAAAAAACATAATTTGAATCAAATATCTGAGAAATTAACTGAATCTGAAGCAAGAACAGAATTTAATGGAGTCGTTTTTGCCAGTGCTAAAACTGGTCAGAATATTGTTGATATCTTTTCTATGATTGCTAAAATGCTTACATCGTGGGATGAGGAATTTGGAGTTCCAAAAAAGCAGAGAATATTCTTTAATGGTGTTTTTGAAGAAGATAATTTACCAGTAGTTTTCTTTTCAAGTGAAAATTGTACTTGGTGTGCACCGGTTTTTGAGAAAATCAATAATATAGCTAATGAATTACCACTTGAAATAAAAGTAATTGATGTGGAACAAGAAAAAGAAACAGCAGAGAAATATGGAATTATTTCATTACCAACAATTTTAATTGGAACTAAAACAGTTGTTGGAGAATCTGATGAAAAAATTTTGCGATCAATAGTAAATGATGAGCTCGCAAAGCTATATCAAAAATAAAGAACAATATCAACTAAATATTTTTGAGCTAACTTTTATTTGCTAAACTAAAAAGATTAAATAAATTTGCAAAGCAACATAATAAAATACTACAAATGGTGATTATGAAATGAAAATCAAAGAGGGAGATTTTGTTTTAATTTCAGCTTCAAAAGAAAAAAAATGGATGGTAAAAATTGAAAAAGATAAAGAATTCCATACACATAAAGGAGCAATAGCTCATAATGAAATCATTGGATTAGAATTTGGCTCGAGTATAACTAATAATAAAGAAGCAACTTTTTTCCTTTGGAGACCTATTCCTTATGATTATTTAGATGCTGTTGCTCATTCGACTCAAGTAATTTATCAAACCGATATTGCTCAGATAATTTTTTCTGCAGGGATTTGTAGTGGTGTGCAGGTGATTGAAGCAGGAACAGGAAGTGGAGGATTAACTTCTGCTTTAGCTCGGTATGTTTATCCAGGAGGAAAAGTCTATTCTTATGATATAAAAGAAGATCATCAAAACGTAGCAAAAAAGAACTTGAAAAAACTTGGATTAATTGAAAATGTGGAGTTCAAAGTTAGAGATGGAGCACTTGGATTTGATGAAAAAGAAGTTGATGCAGTAATTCTTGATTTACCTAATCCTTGGGATTTAATTGATGCAGCACGAGAAGCACTAATGGGAGGGGGAGTATTAGTGATATTTGTACCAACATATACACAAGTTGATCAAACAATCTCAAAATTAACTGAATCAAGATTTTATCAAATTGAAGCTTTTGAGATAATTAGAAGAGATTTAACAACACGATTAGGTGCAATTAGACCAGTAACAAGAATGGTAGGATTTACAGCTTTTCTTATTGTTTGTAGAAAGGGAATATAAAATCTCTTCTTGAGACTTTTTTCACTATTTAGTATCTATTTATGTACAATATAAATGAAAAAATTTAAGTGAGTACTGTTTATCGTTGGTCTATGAATCTTCCAGATAAACAAAAACAATTTCTTCAATGGTATTCAGCAGTAATTGATTATGCTAACATTGTAGATAATCGTAGTCCAGTTAAAGGTGCAAATGTTATCATGCCTTATGGTTACTCAATTTGGGAGTCAATCGAAAGAAAATTAGATGAGGAATTAAAGCGTACTGGACATAAGAACGCCTACTTTCCATTATTCATCCCTGAGGATTATCTTCAAAGAGAGGCTGAACACTTTGAAGGATTCATCCCGGAAGTTGCTTGGGTAACTCATGCAGGGGATAAACCTTTAGATAGAAAATTAGCTTTACGACCAACTTCTGAGACTATTATGTACGAAATGTTCCATCTTTGGATAAGAAGTCATGGTGATTTACCACTTAAAATTAACCAATTCTGTAATATAATTCGTTTTGATACTAAAGAAACAAAACCATTACTCCGTGATCGAGAATTTTTGTGGTCAGAAGGACATACCTGTCATGCAACAGCTGAGGAAGCAGTAGCTCAAGTAAGAGAATCCATGGATATCTACGAATCAGTCTATAGATTAGCTTGTATGTCATTTCTTATTTTACGCAGACCAAAACATGATACCTTTGCAGGAGCTGTTTATTCTATTGCATATGATTGTCCTCTACCAGATGGCAGAACTTTGCAAATTGGCACAACTCACAATCTTGGTCAAGGATTCAGTAAAGCTTTTGATATAACTTTTCAAGACAAAGATAAACAAAATAAGAACGTTCATCAAACTTGTTATGGATTATCAACAAGACTGATTGCAGCAATTGTTGGTATGCATGGTGATGAGAAAGGATTAATTATTCCTCCTTTTATAGCTCCGACTCAAATAATTATCATACCAATTTACAAAAAAGAACAGAAGGATAAAGTGTTAGCTGAAGCAGATAAAATTAAAAGAGCACTTTCCAAAGCAGGATTAAAAGTTGATATCGATCAAAGAGAAGGATATACACCTGGTTGGAAATTCAATGAATGGGAAGTTAGAGGAATTCCTATTCGATTAGAAATCGGACCTAAGGACATTGAAAAAGAACAAGTGGTATTTGTCAGACGTGACACTGGAGAAAAATCATTTATCCCAGTGAAAGATGCTGCAAAGCAAGCTAAAGGAATCCTAAAAGAAATTCATAAATTCTTACAAAAAAGAGCTGATAAATTGCTCAAAGATAATATTAGCCAACCTAAAGATTATTCAGAACTTCTTGAAATACAAAATACTAAGAGAGGTTTCTGCAGAGCTAATTGGTGTGGTAATAAAGTTTGTGCAGAAAAAGTGAAGGATGAAACTGGAGCAGATATTCGAGGAACTCGAGAAGATATTAAAGAGGAAATTTTTGGCAAGTGTATTGTCTGTGGAGATGAAGCGAAAGAAGTAGTCTACATTGCTCCTGCTTATTAGCAGAGCTTTTTTTTCTCCTTATAATCCCAAATACAAACTTTTAAAGAACACTTTACGTAAAATAGCTTGTTTGTATTATTTATACTTACAAGGATAGAATTACTATGTCAGGAGATCCTGAAATTCAAAAGAAAATATACCAAGTTCTTCGTGAGATTGGTGAATATTCTGATCTTGAAGCATTGGCTGTTGTGAATCGTGAAGGGATGAAAATATCCTTTTTCGCTAAAAAAGGAGCTGATCCCGATCTTTTATCAGCTATTTCTGCAGCTATTCTCTCTACAGGAGAGCAAGCAGTAGGATTGAACGATCACGGTGATTTACTGGAAGTTCTTGTAAGAGGTGAAAAGGGATTTACAATCTTAACAAATGCTGGTGATTATATTCTGATAGGTACTTCATTGGAACTAAATGCAATGGGATTAACTATTAGAGTTCTAAGAAAATATGCTGATAAAGTCCAAGAAATTATTTGTGGAGATAGTGCAGACGAGGTTGGGCCAATAAATTTAGAATAAAAAAAGAGAATGGTATATTAAATGACAGTTCCTTTCGAATTACAAATGATTCATAGGATATCCGGTGTGCAGCTTTTTTCTTACCGCTTTAGAGAGGATATTAAATTAGAACCAACTTTAATTTC
>Ga0307375_10001138_pt1 | contig 29854 bp, 20 predicted proteins | sample TR1MG_FD_202531 | JGI IMG/M metagenome (GOLD analysis project Ga0307375, IMG submission 202531) | Soil microbial communities from Risofladan, Vaasa, Finland - TR-1 | ecosystem: Environmental > Terrestrial > Soil > Coastal area > Acid sulfate soil | place: Finland: Risofladan, Vaasa | collected... | reverse complement strand
TGTAGGGTTCGATCAGTGCCCATAGTTCATCCGTTACCAGCGGTTTGGCCATAGCCGTGCCTCCATGCACAAGGTCCCCTGGCCCAATATCGGCTACATCAATGCCATTCTGTTAGGCGCTCTTAGTTCGCGCAGACGAAACCGCCCGAATTGCGGCAGCCATAGTTCGATCAACTTCCTGCCGGCAGGGAGCTGGGCGAAGCAGAAAGCGTCGCGGCCGGCCATGGGAGTCGAGCGGAACAGCTTGCCGTCGCAGCACAAGTCCAGCGGAGCCAACTCCGGGTCCGGCTCGATCGACCCGGCCACCGCGTCGGTATCGCTGTACAGGGCGATCCGTACGCCGGCCGGCATGGCGGCGCGCTCGGCCAGCGCCTCCGGCGGAAACAGGGCCAAATGCTCGTGCGGCAAGCGCCACGGCATTACCCATTCATCGCTGCGCTCCAGCGATATCGCGCCTTGCCAAGTGAGTCGGTCGTCGTCAGGTCGAAGCATCAACGCCACTTCGCCCTCCTTCGGTGACACATCGTCCATATGCCTTACGCCGGGCAGGAAACACCACTATCGTCCTGACCGATGTCGGCGGCTCCGTCGCCACGCGTCCCTGCGCGCCGATGCGACATCGTAACGTGACCCATCCACGCCGCAAGAGCAGCATGGCGCCCGTATCGTGACCGAACGTTCGGTGCTATGCACAGCTCTGCAGGTCGAGGGCGAACGATGGGCAACTTTGCCGTTCAGGCAGATCAGGCGTACACTGGGCCGCAGCAAAGGCGTTACGGGCAGTCAGAACGGCTCCGCAGTGCTGTCGAGGATGGCCATGGGCGAACGGGACACAGACGCGAGTGAGCGATTGGCCAAACAGGTCCAATTCCTCCTGGAGGTCGACAAACTCAAACAGGTATATCGGCAAACGTACCTGCTCGATCAGTCGCGCAAGGAGAACGACGCCGAGCACTCGTGGCACATCGCGCTGATGGCCGTCGTGCTTTGCGAGCACGCCGCCGAGTCGGACGTCGACCTGCTTCGCGTGCTGAAGATGCTGCTGATGCACGACCTGGTGGAGATCGACGCGGGCGACACCTTCTGCTACGACAAAGCTGCCCAACAGAGCAAGCTTCAGCGCGAACGCGCCGCGGCTGACCGTATCTTCAACATGCTTCCTGCTGACCAGGCCGCGGAGTACCGGGCGCTTTGGGAGGAGTTTGAGGCCGCCACGAGCGCCGAAGCCCGCTTTGCAGCCGCGTTGGACCGGCTTCAGCCTCTGACGCACAACTGCATGACCCAGGGGCGCGCCTGGCGGGAACACGGCGTGACGGAGGATCAGGTGTTGTCCAGGAACCGCCACATCGCCGACGGCTCGCCCGCGCTGTGGCGTCACGCCGAGAGCATGGTTCGAAACGCCGTCGAGCAAGGCCACCTGGCGCGCTCAACCGACTGAGCGATCATCGCTCAAGCCCGCAGCCATGAAGCCAATCGAGTTCGCTGTGACAGGCGCGGCGACTCAGCCGGCGGGGTGGAACTGCGGCAGGTGGGCGCGGTGGGCCTCGAACAGTTCGTCGATCACCATCTCGATCACGTCCAGGTCTCGATGAGCGGGGTGGGCCATCGCCGCCTGAAGCACGAGCTTGCGATCGCCGCTGATGGCTGCATCGACGGTCAGCTTGCCGAACGCGTAGGCGTCGCGCACCATTCCCTCGACGCTGAACGGCAGTGGCCCCGCCGCCACCGGCATCGCACCGCTGCTGCCCAGAAGGCACCCGACCTCCACCACCGCATCGTCCGGCAGGTTGGGCACGGCACCGTTATTGACGACGTTGGCGGTTTCGAGCATGCCGGTGTTGTTGGCCATCGCGTTGAGCGCGCCGATCGCCTGATCGCCGTGCGCCGCGTCCTCCTCATCGTGCGGGGCGATCGAAGCGGTTCCTGAAGTGAGTTGCCGGCGTATCTGTTCGCGTTTTTCGGCGCCGAGCTTCTGCAACCACGTGGAGCGATGCTCGAAGTCCACCTGGAGGTGATGGTCCATCAGCTTCCGCAGGTTGTAGTAGTAGCGAGCGTAGTAGACCGATCCGGGCAGGATGCCGTAGTAGCGGTACAACCGGCAGGCGTCGGCCTCGACGGTGTTCACAACCGGGTCGCCGTCGATGTTCTCGTAGCCCGATGACCGCGACAGATCGACGGCATCGATCAACTCGTCCATGATCTCGTACAGATCGCGCCCCTCATGATAGAGCTTGAGGCACCAGGTGTGATGATTCACGCCCGCCGTGTAGGCTTCGATCTCGCCCGCGCGGATGGTCGGCAGCTTGAGAAGCTTAGCCGCCAGCCACTTCACGCCCCACACACCGTCGCACAGGCCGAGCGTGCGGTCGTGACCCGCGCGCAGCGTCGCATCGACCACCATGTTGGTCGGATTCGTGTAGTTGATCAGCCACGCCTTCGGGCAGCGCCGTCGAATGGCCTCGGCGATCTGCACGACCACGGGAATGCATCGCAAGGCCATGAACACGCCGCCCACCCCGACCGTCTCGATCCCCAGTTCGCGATACTTCTCCGGGATCGTCTCGTCCAGGTAGCGACCCTCGAGCCCTCCGGGGCGGATGCACGACAACACGAAATCCGCTCCGGCCAGCGCCTCGTCGAGATCCATTGTGTACGAGAAGTTCAGCGGGATGTCCTCATTCTTCGCTCCCGCCCGGCCCCATTCACACATCAACTGGACCGCCGGTTCGTTGACGTCGGTCAGTACGACATCGCTGCCGGCCAGCGTGCCCTGTTGAGCGTAGCGGGCCAGGCTGGCGAACATCGAGGTCATGTAGGCCGAACCGCCGCCGATAATGCAAATCCTGACAGCAGGCATGGAACCGTCCTTCCAATAGGATCTTGCCCATCGCACGTCTGTGGGCGACGCGCCACAATAGCAACACGGCTTCTCGACGGTCAACCATCGCAGCCGGCGCCGGCAGGCGCAGCGTTTGCACGGAGTTCGTACAACTGCTGCGGCTGGTCGATCCCGCGGATGGTAACGGTCTGCCAACGTTGCGTGTTGAACGACGCCGGTAGAGCTTGGGCCACAGAGTCACTGACGAGGATCTCGCCGCGCTTGGTGAACTCCTCGATGCGGGCTGCCATGTTGACGGTGTCGCCGACCACCGTGTAGTTGGCACGCCGGGTGGTGCCGATGTGTCCCGCGGCGGCGGGGCCGCAATGAATGCCGATTCCACAGTCGATGGGCGCCTGCCCGCGCGCCGCGCGCCGCGCGTTCAGATGCTTCAAGGCTTGCTTGATGCCCATTGCCGCGTCGGCCGCCCGAACGGCGTGGTCCTCCTGTGTCAGCGGAGCGCCGAAGACAGCCATCAGCTCGTCGCCCACGAACTTATCGATGAACCCGTCACAATCGAACACGGCCGAGGCGATCGCGTCGAAGTATTCGTTGAGCATGGCGGCCACAGCTTCGGGGGCCATTTGCGTCGACGTGGCGGTGAAGCCCCGCACGTCGCAGAACAGCACCGAGACCTCGCGGACCTCCGTGCGTGCGATCCTCGCCGGATCGCTCTTGATCGCCGCCAACACGTGCGATGAAACGCTTCGCCCGAAGAGCGATTCGATTTGCCGATTACGTTGAGACAAACGTCGCGCGCTGGTCAGCGCGACCACAAGCTGTACACCCAAGGAGACGAGCGTCATCACCCCGATCGTCGCCAGCAGCGGTACCATCGGCAGCACCGCCGCCCGTTGGAAACTGATCCGACACGCGAACAGCCACCCGCCCACAAACAGCACAATGCCCGCGACGAAGTACCCCCCCAGCCCTGCCCAGCCGTAGCGCCCCGCCCACCAGTCGCGAAGGTTCAAAAAGTACCAGCCGGTTGCCGAGGCGACGAGCACCACCAGCAGCGCAACCGATCCGCGGCGCGAGGCCCAATCGGTGAGCGGTCGGTCCCGAAGGATCATGTCGATGACGTTCGCATGGTAGTAGACACCGGGAATGTGCCTGTCAGTGAAAGGCATGGCAAAGTGATCCTCGAGCGACCGCGCCTCGCCGATCAACACCACCGCCCCGTCCACCGGACCGAGGTCGCACTGTCCGCGAACCACGTCGGCGAAGTCGTACGTGACAAACCCCTCACCGGGGCCGGCGGCATAGTTAACCAGTTGACCGTACCGGACCACACGATCGCCCAGGCGGGCCGCCCCGGTCGCCGGCAACTCCAGCGCCGGCATGCTCCGACCAGCCTGCATCGCCTCCTCGGCGAGCAGCAAATACGTCAGCACAAACGGGAAGTGCGGAATACGAATGGTCGAGCCGTCCTCGCCGACCAGCAGATCCAGGTTCGGCAGATCCGGCAGCCGACGGAGGACGCCGTCCGGATCGGGCTGGACCGCCAGCGACCCCTCATCCGACTCGGCCTCGAGAAAGACCGGCGGCGCGCGCATGTATACGTCGTCGGCCACGGCCACGCCCAGCACCACGTTCGTCCCGGCGATCACATCGGCAAGACGGCGGTCGATTTGCGGATCGCCACGGCCCTGGAGCCAGAAATCCAGGCCAATCGCAATGGCCCCGGCGTCGGCCAACCGATCGATCGCGTCGTCCAGGTGCTCACGAAGATCGAAACGCATGTCGGGCTGGGTCAGCGCTCGGCGGCTGCATTCGTTGATATGCACGATCGCGATCCGAGGATCCGGCTGTAGAGGCCCTCGGCAGCGGAACCGCCAGTCGATGCTCAGGCGTTCCAGCGCGTCCGGCTCGCCGATCAGCACGGGGACGGCGCACAGTACGCCGAGCAGCGGCGGCATGAGAAAACGGATTGTCCGTCGTTGCCTTGCGCTCAGAACCGGACGGTCGCGGAGATACGATTCGGGTCCGTGGTCAGCGCCGTTCATGGATGCGCCCGCGCATGGGCTCGGCCCGACCAGTCGGACACCGGCAGCCGACCCTCGCTACCGGCGGCCGGAGCGTCTACCACGATCAGAACTTGGGCGTTCTTCAGAGCGCTGGCTGCCTCGGGTGAACTGCGAAGCCGCTGGGCGTCCTCTTGTGTGAGCACGAGCTGAGTCTTCTGCCCGCCAGCGATTTCAGCCACGCGAACAGCCATTCGACGCTTGGCGCGCCGCCTGCTCGGCGCGGTAGATGGGTCGTCTGTTGGCTGCGACGTCGCTTCCTGCTGCCCGACACGGTTGTCGCCAGGCGGCTCCTGCGGGGCAGCGGAGGCGAGCATAAACCAGACTCGCCTGTTCGACTCTACAGCCGCCTGCAACTGCTCAAAATCAAGGGCCGACTCCACGTATCGCGCGGGTGGGCCCCGCTGCGCCACGTCCCGAGACAGCGTGCTCAGGTCATAGAGCACCTTCCCGTCGGTATCCAGAATCTCAGCGAAAAGACAGGGCGACAGCTTACGTCCCCGCGCGTCAAGCACAAGGACGAAATCCGACACGTCGGCCGTACTGACGACCAGCGCGAGTCGACGACCCGCCGAACGGGCGAGTCGGGCGCGATGACTCGACAGAAACAGAGACGACAACCCGCCCACACCCCACAACGGAACACGCAGCGTCACCTTGCACTCCGGCGGATCAGCGTCGACCAGCCAGTGTGTTTCAACCACCTTGTGCCCGCGCAGCCATCCCCGAACACGCACGAGACCGTCTCGCACTTGCCCGACGCGCCCGTTTGCGTCGATGCGAATGCCCTCGGCCATGGCCAGGGCGTTGCGGGCCGCAATCACCTCGCCTGCCCGCCGGGCCATCAGACGTTCCTGTTCGCTCGAACCCGTCGCCCGCCCGATGCCCTCGGCCAGGATGTAGCCGTTCGCCCAGTCGATCTGGCCTGCCTCAACCGGTTCAAAATGGTCCTGGAAACCACCCGTCAATACGAGAGCGTCGTTGTGGCCGGGTTGTTCAGCCTGAATCGAGACGGTCAGCAATACTACCGCGGCGACGACAGCCCCGATGCGACACGCAGTGTTACGGTCTGGCGTCTGAAACATATGCCACCCCCGTCGGTCAATCCGCCCGTCGACAATACAACGCAACGCGGTACAGCGTTCCCAGCCCCTTACCCGCCGCACAGGCGACAGACTTGGAATGACCACGGGGAGCCATCTTCACAGAACCCGCCCCCGGTGGCAAGGTTCCTCCGCTACGAGACGGGCGGCAGCCCCACAAACAAGCGGCTCTCGGTGTGCTGAAGAGGATCGATCTCGCCCGCCGCAGCCGCACGGGCGAACACGGCTCCCGGCCGATCAGATCGCATTGCTCGCGACAACACATTGAAGCCTTTCGGGTGATCCCACTCGCCCATCCCATACGCGCCCCGGACGGCATCCATGGCCACGCGACCAAGCGCCTGGCGAGCGCTGGCCATGCAGGCGTATAGCTCCTGCGGCGAAAGCCCCTCCACCAGCCCGCGACGCACATTGACCGTCTGACCGCGCGCGTCCGTCACGGGACCCCGCCCGGCAACCAGCGCGCAGAGCCAGCCGATCGCACCGCGCGCCTCGCTCTTGACCGCCAGAAGCTGCGGTCCCAGATCGTCGTCCTCATAGTCCGTGCGCGCCGCCAGTTCCTCGCCGATCTCGGCCCGGTACTGCTGCCAGCGGTCAGTATCCTCGTCCCTGGGAAACGGCGGACGCTTGATGCCCTCACCTGCGAACGGGCTGATGGACGCGCCGGACTCGCGCGTCACTTCAAAACCGCGGCGCATCAGACGATCGATAGCCGCCAGTGTCTTATCCGCCCCGTCACGCCGAAGCAGACCGGACATCGCTTCGGTGAGTGACGCCCGTGTGACGAACCCATCGGGCGCCCGCACCTCGGTGCCCGCAAGCTCCGTCACTTCCGCAAGGCCGCCCGGTGTCAGGCTGAGCCAGGCCAGGCCCCAGACCGCATCCTGATTCAGCGCCAGCCATCTGATGAGGCGCGGGTCTCGCTGCAAATGACCCGCAAACGACAGCCGCTCCCGGGCGTCTCGCTGGCCGGCCTCGGTAACGGGCAGAAAAACAGCAGCCTGATCGCCGTCGAAATCGGCGTTCATCGGCAGCGTCGCCAGAGGATGAATGCGGATCACCCGATCGGGGATTCGCACCGGACGAAACGCCAGAAATGAGGTAGGCAGAATCGTGGGCGCGCGGTGGATGACCACCCAATATTCCGCCGTCAACTCGTCGAGTATGCGTGTGGCTGCGTTGCTGCGGCTGTGAACTTCTCGGTCGTCGCCCAGCCGCCGCGCGACCAGCGGGCCGAACAACGTCCACGCGATGTCCTCGGGCAGGCCGACCTGGTCGATCTGAAGTTCACCCCCAGGGGAGATCACCGCGCGCCCAGTGAACAGTGTCCGACCGCTCCAGGCCAAGCCACCCGCCGGCAGGACGGCGTCCAGATAGGCCGTCAAGCGTGCCTCCAAAAGCCGCACCGCCCGCATGCGAACGCTATCGGGCGCCCGGGTGTCAAGCAGACGCCGCAGACGGTCGTTCGCCTCGGCCAGGAGTCGATACTCGGGCAGATCCTGCATCATCCCGACGCGTTTCAGCTTGCAGTCTTGATGCCAGGGGTGTGCGACCGGCTGGGCCAGATCGAGTGTGTCACCCTCAGGCTGCTCGAACCCGAAGCTTACCCTCTCGCCGTCGAAATCCGCCTTGATGCCCGCTACGGCCAACTGTTTCCTCAGCCTTGCGAACGCCGGCGTCGGCGGCTCGGCCTGGCCGACGGCACCAGCCGCAACCCGCGCCGCAAGCGTGTCTGCATCGGCGCGTTCAGCAGATCGAGTGTTGATATGCTCCAGCAGAAAGTCGAACGCCTCGGCATCACGCAGTCCCCAGACTTCCGGCTGCCCGACTATCTGTCCGCCGGGCGGCGAGACGTGGGCGTGGATCTTCACTCGCGCCAGGTGATGGGTCACCCCCCAGTAGACCCATCCGACCGTGCTGCGGCGCGGCAGGGCCTTGCCGCCTCGACTCAGCGTAAGCGCCTCCATGCCACAGTCAGCCAGCCCGACGGCCATAAGGCGCTGGCGTAGCTGATCGGCGCTCGGCGCCTGGAACGGTGGCATGATCGCGACCCGCCCTTCAGCCCGGGCGATGCGCCCCATGACGGCCTCGCGGATCTGGCCGAAGTTCATGCGGGTGTGGCAGCCGAGGAAGTTGAACACCAGTTCGACGGGCGTGCCGTCAGGAAGATGCGGCATCTTTTCATCGGGTAGAATGCGCGAGACCGTGCCCTTCGTGCCGTGACGGTTGCTCAACTTGTCGCCTGGCTCGATGGGATGCTCGAAGCCAAACCGCTTGACGGCCGACTCACTGAGCACGATCGCGTCCTCGTACGTGTCCGGCCCAAGCGATACGAAAGCGGTCAGAAGGTTCCGCCCGCACCAGAACCGGCGAGCATCCGGCTCGTTGCCGCTCTGCACCAGCGCCGGTTCCGGCTCGGGAGGCACGACCCATTGCCGCATCATGTTGCAGCCCATCAACAGACGGTTCGGATCGTCGTGCTCCACGAACGGCAGCATCGATGCCGTCAGGCCAAGCGCTGCTTCGGGCCGATCGTCCACGACCAACAGCCGCCCGTCCCGGATCTGGGCACCCGTAGCCACGTGCAAGATGCGACCGATGTTCACGCCTTCGAGAGTCTCGAAGGGGCACGTACGCCCCATCTGACCTGGCGCGAGCACCTGTTGACGATCTGGAATCACAATGCGCCGCAGATGAGCCCGACGAGCAAGCCAGTTCTCGTCGTCGCGGACGATGGCCGTCATCACCTCCCCGTTGCCGCCCGGCGTGTCGCCCTCTGCGAAGAATTCCTCGATCCACGAATTCAGCGGCAGCCACGAGCGAACCAACGCTTCATCCCAGGGCAGCCCGTCCGGCGCGTCGCCCAGCCGTCGCTCGACGAAGTCATAAAGCTGTTCGCCTACACATCGAATCTCGGCCTCCTCCAGTTGCTCGCAGGACGCTTGCGGAACCACGACAACCCGCCGATCTTCAATCTGAAACACGCCGTCGTCGTCGGGCCTGGGTATGTCTGTGTACGTCACCGCAACGTCGCCGGCCGCCAGAGCGAGTCTGACACAGCACGTCTGCTCTGCCGTCGGTTCGACGGTGTACCCCCCGAGCGGCAGGCGTGATGCGAGAAGCTCGGGCAACCGAGTTGCCATCAACTGCTCGAACGATGCCTTGTGCCATGGAGACGATGAACGAGTAGCCATCAGCCATCCTCCCAATCCGGTTCCATCTCCCGCCAAGCGCGAGCCAGCCGCCGTACGGCGTAGTGAAGCCGCGACTTGACCGTACCCTCGGGAATGCCCAGCGCTTCGGACGCCTGTCGCACGGTCATCTGCTCCTCGTAGACCAATCGACACACCTCACGCATCGGGTCGGACAGTTCGCCGACAAGGTGCTGCAAAAGCTCGCGCCGCTCGGCCAGCTCGGCCGCCTCATCCGGTCCCAACGCCGACTCGTCGATCATCCATCCGGGAGCAGCAATTCCCTGGTCCTCACAGTCAGGGTCATGCCCACCATCGAGAACCCGCTGCCGTCGGCGCCGCCTCGCCCGCAGGGCGTTGAGTGCCAGGTTTGTGGCTATCTGAAGCAACCATGCCTGTACCGTGCCTCTCCCCGACCACTGGTCGGCGCGCATCCACACCCTTAAGAACACGTCCTGTGCCACGTCCTCAGCCACACCATGGTCTCGGACGACCCGAACCACTCGACGCCGTACGCTCGCTTCGAAACGAGCCACGAGAGCATCGAACGCGGCCACGTCCCCGTTCTGAATCGCCGTCAGAAGCTGCTGGTCGGATCGCACGCTCGGCGTCCTCTACTCGGTGTGACACCATAGGGTAGGCGAGAGTTCACGGGCGAGCCGCCTCTTTTTGTCCGGCTCCTACCCGGCCCCCCGGCCGGCCCGCCATAGGCCCTCGGCCCTCAAAGCCGCCCACGCAAAGGGGTGGCGCCGCGGATCGCGGCCTGCCGGCCGGGCTTGGGAGGCTCGGCAGATTCTGTAGAATACCGCTTGAGGGCCCCGATGCTTATCAGATAGAACAGCCGTCTGTGTGTCCCCTTGGCGCCCCGGGCCGGCCGCTTTCGCCTTTGATGGAGATGCAGTGAGTATATCACAGTCGATGATCCCGGATCGATCGGTCAGCCTCAACCTTAACGTACGCGGCATGGGTCTGTCGGCCACGCTCGATATCAATGAGCGATGTCGCCAACTCCAGCAGCAGGACCGCACGGTGTACAAGCTCGGCCTGGGCCAAAGCCCTTTTCCCGTGCCTGCCCCCGTGGTGGAAGCCCTGCGAGTGGCGGCGCCGGAAAAGGACTACCTGCCCGTTCTCGGATTGCCCGCGCTGCGCGAGGCGGTCGCCGAGTTCCATCGCCGGCACGACCAGATCCCCTTCCATCCCGACGGCGTGATCATCGGGCCCGGCTCGAAGGAGCTGATGTTTCTGGTCCAACTGGCCTACTACGGACAGATCATCGTGCCCAGCCCGTGTTGGGTTTCCTACTTGCCGCAGGCGCGGGTCATCGGCCGAACCGACAAAATCATTCCCAAGTCATTCGGAAATAGGTGGCGACTGACTGCCGAGCAACTGACCGAATCGTTCGAGCGCGACAACGACGACTACCGGCCTCGGCTGCTGGTGCTGAATTACCCCAACAACCCCTCCGGCCAGACGCACACCGCCGACGAGCTAAACGAGATCGCCGAAGTTGCCCGCCGCTTTCGCGCCATCATCCTGTCCGATGAGATCTATGGGCCGCTGCATCATCGAGGCCAGCACGTCTCGATTGCCAGGTTCTACCCGGAAGGGACGATCGTCAGTTCAGGTTTGTCAAAGTGGTGCGGCGCCGGCGGCTGGCGACTGGGTACGTTCTACTTCCCGCCCGATCTGTACTGGCTGCGCGACGCCATGGCGGCGGTGGCCAGCGAAACGTACACCTCCGTCAGTGCGCCCATCCAGCATGCAGCGGTCCACGCTTTTCACGCCGACGTCCGGATCGAGCGGTATCTGTGGCACGCGCGGAGGATTCTCGCCGCCTTGGGCCGCCAGTGCGCCGAGATCCTCATCCAGGTGGGGCTGCGCGTGCACGGGCCGGTCGGTGCGTTTTATCTGTACGTCGACTTCTCACCGCTGCGCAGACAGTTGGCCAGTCGCGGGATTACCGAGGGCCGTACGCTCACAACACGGCTGCTGGAAGAGACCGGCGTGGCCATTCTGCCCGCCGTCTGCTTTGCCCGCCCGCCAGAGGAGCTGGCCGCCCGATTGGCCTACGTCGACTTCGACGGCGATCAGGCGTTGGCCGCCAGCGAGAACATCCCGCTACACGAGCCGTTGCCACCCGATTTCACCCAGAACCGGTGCGAGCGCGTGCTGGTCGGCGTCCAACGCATGGCCGAATGGGTTGCGGGCAAAGCCTGATGCTCTCGCCGACCTGCGTTGACCTCGGCGATCGATCGGCCCCCGATACCTGCGCCTGCTTGGCTGCGTGACCGATACGAAAGATCGGCCGTTCACGCCGAAGTTTCCGGGACTTATCCGGCAGTACTCCCTCGCTAAGGCTTGGCTGGCGCCCGTTGGCCCATGTGGCTCTTTACGACACTGTAATCCGCCGTCGTGACGCGGCCGTCGCCGTTGAGGTCGTAGCGGGCGTCGGTGTACTCACCCATGTGGTTTTTGACCTCCAAGTAGTCACCCGTCGTAACTCGACCGCTGTTGTTCGCGTCACCGCGAAACGTGCATACATCAAGACTGAAGGGCTCGACCTCGAATGTTGCGGTGGGCGTAATCCGATACCATATTTCGTTTGGCAACTGTGCGCCACGCTCGGTCGCCATCAACGTGGCGCCGGCGGGATCATTCGGGTCTATCGCATAGTCGAATGAACTTGCCACATCGGGCCCGGCAGGTAACGTCATGACGGTGAGTGGATCGCCGGTTGGCGGCAGTTCGATGCTTCGATCGAACAGAAGTCTGATCACGTTGTACTGCTCCTTCGCGAGCGTGCCGTCCGGTGGTGGGTCGCATTGCGCAGGGAGCAACGTCGGGTTCGTTGCCGCCGCAATCGTAGCCGCCACGTCCTCGCGCAGCCGGAAGAAGTCAAGCGTGCTCATGCCCGAGTAGCTCTCACCTGAGCCATCGGCATATCTCTGCTGAAGTGCCCGCGTAACCGCCTCGCGGTCCCAATCGGCGAAATGCTCCGCCAGGTGCGTGAGGTACTCGATGTCCTGCTGGCCGCGACGCATCATCTTCAGACGCACGCTGGCGACCGCCCCGTCGTACGTACCGTACCCCGGAACGCTTTCGCCGGAATAGACGATTGACAGCTCCGGATAGTTGGGCGGCGGGTTGTTGTACCAATTGGTTTGGAAGTTGTCCCAGTATGGCAGCGCACCATCGACTCTCCACGCCCAGACCTGAAGGAACCGCCGCGAGTTGGTCAGGTTGCTGCCGGACGGCGAGTTGCCGCCGCCGTAATACCACCAGTCATCTTCGGGGAAGCTGAGCTGACGTCCAGCAATCATGCCCCGATATTCGGTCACCTGGCTGCACACCCAGTGGTTGATGCGATTATCGAGCTGTCCCCGATGCATGCCGACACGCGTAGAGATGTCCACGCGGAAGTGGAACTTCACGTCCGGCGCCGTCGCGGCTGCGTCGGCCGCACCGTCGGAGTAAATCTGCTGGAAATACCCCAGCGCCGCCATGCACTCGCCCTCGCTCGGCTCGTCGAGGTTCCAAAACTGAGAGTGCGGGTTGGTCGCACTGCCCCAGAAATACTTGTTGTTCAGGTAGATCTGGAAATAAGTGTCGGTCCATCCACTGGCCTGGGCGCGTTGGGCGAAGTCGGCCACGACGTTCCGCACGCCCGTTTCGTAGGCCACCGGGTACGAATCCGGCGCCGGCGCGATTTCCAGAAACTCGGCCGGCGGATAGGTCGAACCGGTGTTGGGATCCGCCCCCCCCGGCCAGAGGGTGTACCAGTACACTCCACCGAGCCCGCCGGGAATCTCGTCGAACCAGAAGTAGGAGCTGAGCGGCCACGACTCGAAGACCGGCAGGTAGAACTCGGGGATTGGCGTATTCTCGCCCGGACCGTGATAGCCCATCGCCGCAGTGAACGCCGAACCGTCCAGATACCGTGCATACTGGCTTTCGAACGTATCCCAGCCATTGGGGTCGAGGTGAGTGGTCGCACCCGACCCGACAAGTGTCGGGGTCCGCTGCCAGTCGACCCTCGGGCTGAAGTCCGAGTTGAGCGTGTGGCTGTTCGGCACGGTGTTGACATTGGCCCGATGCTTATGACCGAGCTGATGGTACCGCAGGGAGATATCCAGATAGCGCGGCCAGTCGCCGCTGCCCGCCCAGTCCCACGGCTCGTGGTAGCCGTTCAGATCCACCACGAAGCCGAACTCATCCGGCAGCGCCCAGTCGCGCACGAGAAGCTCCAGGTCGACTGCGAGCGGCGAGCCGAGTTCGTCGGCATCCACCGTCACCACCCCCGTGTACGTGCCAGCCGACGCGCCGCGCGGAACGTAGACGTCGACCCAGACCGACTGGTTGGTCTGGCCGCTGATGGCATTGGTGGGGTCAGGAAGCGTAAACGTCGCGGGGAACGGATCGAACAGTGGGATGCACGCGTCCGCATAGTAGGCGCCGGACGGCACGTACCAGCACCGAAACAGCTCGACGTTCGGCGACGATGGGATGGTGGCTCCGCCAGGCCCGGTCAGGTCGCCCACCGAGACCGACACGTTGTTGAGCGTGCCGACCAGCTTCTCCAGAATCAGTTGGAAAGCCACCACTTCGTTGGCTGCCGCCCGGAGCGCCACCTTGTTGTTGACCGCATCCCAGGCCGGGTTGCCCTTCTTATAGCCGTCGGCGCCGGAGCCGGTGTAGCCGTCCTCGATCCGGTTTCCGGTGACGGGGTTGACCTTCGTGTCGTCGGTGCACACCCAGTAGCGCAGTACCCCCGGCACCGAGCGCACCTGCGCCGCGGGCCCGGGCTCGACAAACCCATCGTCCTCGAAAGGCACCACTGCCTGCGCGGACGGAAGCGTCAGCGAGGTTGTGACGATGGCTGTGTCGTTGCCCGCCTGATCGTACGCCCGCACCGCGAAGTGGTACGTGGCCGCCGGGGTCAGGCCCTCTACGAGCATCTGCTGCATGTCACCGGACGATAGCGGTCGCGGAATCCGCCAGCGATCCACCAACGTGGCCGAGTCGAAATTGCCCTCGGTGATCGCACTGCCGGAATAGCGCACGTCGTACCCGAATGCGCGGCCGCTCGGTCCGCCGTCGCCCGGTGCGGCCCAACTCAATACGACTTGCCCATTCCATTCGCCCGCCTCGGCCGTCAGACCGGCCAGAGCGTCGGGCGGCGTCGAGTCGGTGATGCCCCCGACCAGATACAACTTGGGGGCGACCGGCCCGGGGCTGCCCCACTGGTCGCGCGTGTACACGGTGTTGTTCTGAAGGCGGTAGCCACGCGTGTCCGAAAGCGTCAGCCCATACTGATCGAGAAGCAGACCGTGGATCACGTCGGGGTCCACCGCGATGCGATAAAACGTCTTGTCCCCCCCGGGCGTGCTGGCGGTGTACTTCGTGAAGCCCTGGTCGGCCGGGTGAGCATAGCTGGCCAGCGAGCCATTGTTGCCGTATGTGGCCGACGTGAAATCGCTGCCCGGGTACGTCCACCAATCCTCCGACGCCGGGTTGTTCTCGTCAGCCGGACGCTGCCGCCAACGCCAGCAGCACTCCCCCACGTCGGCATCGGTCCAGGCGCTGGTCTGGTTGCCCTCTTCCCACGGGACGTTGATCGTGCAGAGGTCGGCTGCATACAGCTCCGATGAGCTGGAGGAGCAGACGTGCAGCTCGGCGTCGGTGATCGTCCAGCCGGCCAGACTCGACAGGTCAAAGTCCATAATGACCATTTCCTGGCTGCTCTTGCACCGAATCGAGCCGGCCTTGCCTCGATTGAAAAGCTGCTCACTGGAGACGCTAGAGAACCCCGCGTCCTTGGTGGCCGTGAACGTCAAAACATTCGGATCATTCGGATCCAGGAAACCGAAGGCCGGTGTCGCGATTGAAGCAAGGAGCGCCAGACATCCAAGTGTGGTTCGGGCAAACATGTCTTTCACCTCCACAGGCGGGTCAGGTTTCCACGTGCGCCGACCCCCCAGTCGACACCTACCACTAACGATACCAGAAACGGCCCCTCTACGCAATCACCGCGCGCCCTCTACTGTAGACCCAGACCGGTTCGCGCATGGTGTGCCAGTGGGCAAACTCTGTCGCGGGCTTAGGTTCCGGCCGACCTCGACATGCCGCCGAGACTGTACACCGGCCGGCGGACGGGCATAATGGGCATTGTCCGCAATGTTGGATTGCCCTATCGGCGAACGCGTCTTGCAGAGCGTGAAAGGATCGCAGATGTTCAACCACTCTCTTGTTCGAACCACGGTGCCGGCGCTCGTGGCGGGCGTCATCGGGGGCGTCGCATCGACCTGGGTGGTCTCCGGGTCGGCAACATCATTCGCATCAACATCGGCGCCGGTGTGCCCAAGCACCACGACCAATCAAGCATCGACCACTCGGCCGGCAGCCATCGCCGCCAGTCAGTTTGCCCTGACCGACGACGCCGGCAACACCCTCGCCACGCTTGCGGTCGATGCAGCCGGGCAGCCGCGCCTGGTGCTGCGCAGCCAATGCGGCACGAGCCGTATCGAACTGGGTGTGTTCTCGATCCTCAGCGAAGACCCCGACAGCGCGGCCGATGACAAGATCGATCCGTATCCCTTCGTTGCCCTGTATCACAAGGACAACGCGCGGGTCATGCTGCACTTCGACGGGCTGGAACTGCAAGACGAGAAGGGAGCGACACGCGTCTCGCTGGGCATGGGCCGTGGCGGCCTTCCCGCGCTGGAGCTTTTCGGACCGGACGGCTGGCCTCTATGGACCGCGCCGTGAGCCGTGTCTACGGCTTGGGCGGGGCGCGGCGAGCCATGTTGGCCTTGACCACCAGGTAATCGCTCGTCGTGACGCGGCCGCTGCCATTCACGTCGCAGCTTGCATCTGTGTACTGTCCCATGTGGTCCTTCACTTCCCCGTAGTCGGCCGTAGTCACCCGCCCACTACCGTTGGCATCACCGAACACCGTACACACATCGAGCGAGAACGCCGCTACACGAAAATCAACTGAAGGCGTAATGGCATATCAGGTCAGGTCGCTCAGCCTGGCCCCTTCCCGAACCGCCTTCAGCGTTGACCCGCTCGGATCGTCCGGATCGACGGCGTAGCTGAAGCAACCACTGACGGCAGAAGTATGTCTAACTTATTATAACACAAAGACTTGTGTGTCAGGGACATGCTCCGGCCAAGGGCTTGGCCAATGTTTCATCACACTCGTTCGCTTCTGCCGATCGGCCTGGCCTATTGGGTCCGCTAAATTGCCCATGGCCAAGTGGTCGATACACCCATCGGACGGCTCGCCCGATAGAGGGATTGGCTTGATCTGGTTGTGGGCTTTGCTGGCGGCGGCAGGCTGCTTGGCTGCGTTGACCTTCATGTCGCTGCTGGGCAAGACCAAGCAATGCTGTGACGACCTTCTGCACCGACGCTGGCAGGTGCGGCAGCGCGAGCAGCGGCGTGAGGCCCAGACGCGGGCCCGCAGTAAGGCCAAGACTTCAGAACCGCCCATTGCCCCCGAACGGCCCAAGCCAGTCGCCCCGTCCATGGCCGAACCCGTCGCTGTTGCCGAGTGACCGGCCTTCTTACGTCGCATCGGCTCTTCTATCGTACCTTCGTGGCGAGTCAGCGTAGGCCGGTAGCCGATCCGCCAGTCTCGGCGTCGACACTATCCCCCCCGCTCAGCCGGATCGCCCTCCACCGGCGCGGTCAGGCGCTTCTGGTGACGCCGACAATGTAGGCTATCCAGGCGTCTTCCACCTCGACGCGTTCGCGTTGCCGAAACACGCCGTTGCCCTCGCCGTCCTCGTCGGTGCCCTCCCAGTACACCTGGGCGTCGGCAAAGCCACTCTCCAGCAAGGCGTCGCGCAGCTCGGGCAGCGTCCACAGCCGCCAATCATACGTAAACGCCCGCTTGATCCGTGACCCGTCCGGGAAGTCAAACCGTATGTGGTTGAGCGCCTCATTCGTGATGGGGTTGTATCGGGCCTGGTCCCACACATAGGTGAAACCCTCCTTGCGGGTGGGGTCCTTCTTGGGCCGCTGCGCGTCGGGCCCGCCGTAGATGTCCATGACCATGATCCCGCGATCGGCAAGCGACCGCCGGCAGCGGCGCAGATACCGCACAAGCACAGCACGCTGCTTGAACACGCAGAACGAGAAATTGAGCGACAGGATCACATCCACAGGCCGCGTCGCCACCGCCAGCACATCCTGCTGGATCAGTTCGACGCGTTCGGCCTGACTCGGGCGGAGCTTCGCCAAGTAGTGTCGGCGACCCCAATCGAGCGGCACCGGATCGAGGTCCACGCCGATCGCCCGGTTGTCCGGCCCCGACCGGACCCATGCACAACAGATGGCGGCCGTCCCGCAGAAGTCCTCGCGGACCCGGATCGGGCACGAGCCGTTCTGCTTGCGGTACACCCGGCGGGCAAATCTCACTTCCGCCTCGGGGTCCTGCACCGCCTTGGCGTAAAGCTCGTACCTGTCTGCCGTCTTGGCCGTCCATTTTCTTTTCTTACTTTTAGCCATTACACGTCCGATCTGTCTAGGTTAGGGCCAACTTTCACCATAGCAGAAGCTTCGGGATGAGGCGACCGCTCGACCAGAATCGCCTGAAGCGGTGCCTCCGCCTACACTGGCCACTATAATGAGTTTGAGACGGCTGCCGCCGTCAAGTGGTGCTGACGCATCAGGGCGGGTACCTTATGCCTGCGGCGAGATGGGCGGCACGTGAATTCGTCTGACAGACAAGGCTGAAACCATGGCCAAACAAGAATCCCTCGCCAAAGACGATCCGTACGTGGGCGTCGACATCGGCGGTACGAAGATTCAGGCTTCGCTGGTCCGCGAGTCCGGGACGATCGCAGGACATCGGCGCTGTCGCACGCCGCGCGACGCCGAACCCCAGGCCACGCTTCAAGCGATCTGCCAGACGGTGGACGAGCTACTGCAAGAGCACGGCCTGGCGCCGAAGGCGCTGGCGGCCATGGGCGTTGCCGTGGCGGCGGTGGTCGACCCGGATCGGGGCCGCATCGTCGCCACTCCCAATATGAACCTTGGCGGTATGGTGATCGTGCCGCCGCTGGCGGAGCACTTCGGCATACCCGTCGCCCTCGGCAACGATACAAATCTATCCACACTCGGCGAGAAGTGGCTGGGCGCCGGCCGCGACGCCGACAGTGTCATGGGCATCTTCGTCGGTACGGGCATCGGCGGGGGCTTCGTTACGCAACATGGGCTGTGGCGGGGCCACCGCGAACTCGGGGCCGAAATCGGCCACATGATTATGGAGATACGGGGCCCGCGGTGCGGGTGCGGCAATTGCGGCTGCCTCGAGGCCCTGGCCAGTCGAACGGCCATCCAGCGCGACATCCGCGACGCGGTGGCTGCCGGCAGACCGACCGTGCTGACCGAGATGCTGGATGGCGACCTGAGCATCATCCGTAGCGGTGCCCTGAAGCGCGCCTTGGCCAGCGAAGACGCGTTGGTCGGCGAGGTCCTCCGTCACGCGGCGGAAGTTCTCGGCCACGCGTGCCTGACGGTACGACATGTGCTCGATCCTGAAGTGCTCGTGCTCGGCGGCGGGGTCATGGAAGCTTGTGGCGACTTCATGTTCCCCTTCGTGGAACGTATTGTGAACGGCGATCCCTATCCCGGTACGCCGGAGAGCGGCAGGATCGTTCTTTCCTCGCTGGGCGACGACGCGGGGGTCCTGGGCGCCGTCGCGTTGGCTCGCGAGCACATTGGTCGAAGTCCTTTCGGCAGGCCTATGGCGGCAGGCGTGGCCTCGCCCTCGATCAATCGATGCGAGTTTGGGCGAATCACCGTGGGCACCAAGACGTATGACGGCGACGTGTACATCCGCGCGAACGGCAAGGTCAAACCCCGTAAGAAGAAGCTGGCCAAGCGGCTATACGGCGACAGCCACGTGATCGGCCCCGAGGAGGCCGCAAAGGTCTGCAAAGGCGCACCTGAAGTGTTGTTCGTGGGTGCAGGACACTCCAGTTGCGTCGAGCTGAACCCTGAAGCCGAACAGTACCTCCGTCACCGCGGCGTGGCCTGTCAGGTCTTGCCCACCCCCCAGGCGGTTGACGCCTACAACGCCTGCCGCCAGCGCAAAGCCGCCTTGATCCACGTCACGTGTTAGCCATTGCCCGGATTGCCCATGCGAGCGAACACCCCGGCTCCAGGTAGCCCGTACCGCACAAGCGGTTCTATTCCAGTTTGATCTTCGAGACGTCGCACATCGCCTCAGGAAACTCCATGCCCCACTCTTCCATCACCTCGACCAGGATTTGCGAGACGGCAAGATTGCGGAACCATTTCCTGTTGGACGGGATAGCGAACCAGGGAGCGTGCGCCGTGCTGCATTGACGCAGCACGTCCTGGTAGGCCCTCATGTAGTCCTTCCAGTGCCGCCGTTCCTTAAAATCCTGCGGATTCACCTTCCAATGTTTGGTGGGATCCTCCAGGCGTGCTCGGAACCGTGTGAGTTGCTCATCCTTGCTGATGTGCAGATAGAACTTGAGAATGTGCACGCCGTGCGAGGCCAGCATCTTCTCGAAGTCGTTGATCTGCTCGTAGCGGCGCGACCAGAGCGACTCGTCGACGAGTTTGCGCACGCGGACGATCAGCACGTCCTCATAGTGCGATCGATTGAAGATGCCGATCTGGCCCTTGCGCGGCGTGGCCCGATGAATCCGCCAGAGGAAATCGTGCGCCAGCTCTTCCTCGCTCGGCGCCTTGAACGACACCACCCGGCAGCTCTGCGGATTCAGTGGGCCCATGACGTGTCGAATCGTGCCGTCCTTGCCGGCCGCGTCCATCGCCTGAAGCACGATCAGGACGGACCGCTTGTTTTCGGCATAGAGCAGGTATTGCAGCTCGGACAGTCGCTTGAGGTTCTCCTTCATTACCGGCTTGGCCTGCTTCTTGCGGTCGAAGCCCGCTGTGTCGTCCGGTTCCCACTCGTTCAGATTCACGTCACCCCCCGGCTTGACCATGAAGCGCTCGCTGAAATTCATACCACTGACTCCTTCGACGACGTCTGTAGCGCCGGGCTTGTGATGTCGCCCGGACAGGGAGCCTTTGCCGCCGTCTCACAGACCGCAGCACCTACTTCTGTGGCCGCGTCAACGGGCGAAAGCGTGACTTGACCTGTTGGGCCGAACGGGCCGCCTCCATCGCGTCCTGGTAGAGTACCTCTTGCGCCCGCACGGCTTTGCCGCTCCGCGGCACATTTTCGTAGGTTCCGTCCGGCAGCAAACGGCGGGCCTTGACGTTGTCGGCAAAGAACGTCTCCAGGATGCTCACGGCACGTCGAACGAGGCGTGGATCCTTCAATGGGAACAGCAACTCCAATCGCCGATCCAGGTTGCGCTCCATCCAGTCTGCGCTGCTGAGGTAGACCTCTTCATGGCCGCCGTTGCGGAAGTAGAAGACGCGAGCATGTTCGAGGAACCGATCGACGATCGATCGGACCTCGATGTTCTCCGACACACCCTTCAGGCCCGGGCGGAGACAGCAGATGCCTCGCACGTTCAGCATGACCTTCACGCCCGCCTGTCCGGCGCGGTACAAGGCCTGGCAAATGCGCTTGTCCTGAAGCGAATTGACCTTGGCCATGATGAGGCCCGGCTGGTCCGGAGTCGAAGCCCGGATCTCCCTGTCGATCAGATCGACAAACCGGTTCCGCAGACCTGTTGGCGCGATGGTCAGCGAGGAAAAGCCTACCGCCTCCGAGTAGCCGGTCAGCACGTTAAAGAAGGCCGCCACCTCGCCGGCCAGATCGCGGTCACTCGTCATCAGGCCGATGTCCGAATAGACCCTTGCCGTTCCGTCGTTGTAGTTGCCGGTCGACAGATGCACGTACCGGCGAATGCGAGGACCCTCTCGCCGCACGATCAACAACGCCTTGGCGTGGGTCTTCAGTCCGGCAATGCCGTAGATCACGTGGCAGCCCGCATCCTCGAGCCGGCGCGCCCACTCGACGTTCCGGGCCTCATCGAAACGAGCCTTCAACTCGATCAGTACCGTTACTTCCTTGCCGTTCTCTGCCGCCGTCTCCAGCGCGTGGACAATCGGGGAGTCGCCGCTGGTGCGATACAACGTCTGTTTGATCGCCAGCACGTTGGATTCCTCAGCCGCCTGACTCACCATCTTTACCACCGGCTCGAAGCTCTCGTAGGGATGAAACAGCATCACGTCGTGGTCCTGAATCGTCTCCCACAGGTCTTCGCTGCCGATCAGGTCTCGCGGCGGCTGTGGCGGCCATTCCGGGATCTTCAGCGACTCGAATCCTGAACGATTGGCGATCTCCATCAGACCGGTTGCGTCCAGCAGGCCGTCAACCTCGTACACGTCTTCGGGCCGAAGCTCGAGCGATCGAACCAGCCAGTCCCTCAGCCGACCGTCGGGACTCGCCGAGATCTTCAGCCGAACCGCTGCACGGCGCCGGCGTGCCAGAACCGCCTCCTCGACCGCGTGAAGCAGGTCGGCGGCCTCGTCCTCCTGGATGGCCACGTCGGCGTCGCGCGTCACGCGGAACACAGTCGTCGCCAGCACGCGGCCCTCCGGGCACAGCAGCCCCACGTTTTCGGCAATGACGTCTTCCAGCGGAACGAGATTGACGCCCTCTTCGGCGGGGATGGTGATGAACCGCGGAAGCAGGCCGGGCACCGGGACCGCCACGATCTTCTCCGACGCCGACTCGCCACGGCCAAACCTGATCACCGCCGCCACGTTCAGTTGCAGACTCGGCAGCAGCGACGCGCGGTCCAACTCTTCCACCGCCAGCGGCGTCAGAACAGCGGAGATCTCCGACGAGAAGTGCGACCGCAGGAAACGCCTCTGCGCCGCCGTCCAGTCGCGCGGCTGCAATACCCAAAGCCCGTGTTCCCGTAGCGCGGCCAGCACCTCTCGAATGCCCGCCGTTTGCTCATCCGCCATGCGACGAACACGCTCGGAGATGCGCGTGAGTTGCTGACCGGCCGTCAACCCGCTCGGGTCGCGCCTCCGTACGCCCGCCGCACGCTGCTGCATGAGGCCGGCAACACGAATCAGAAAAAACTCGTCCAGGTTCGAGCTGACGATCGCCAGAAACTTAAGTCGTTCCAGCCGCGGCAGGTCGTCCGACAGACCCTCTCGCAGGACTCGATCGTTAAACTCCAGCCAACTCAGTTCCCGGTTGATGAACAGTTCCGGCGAGTTGAACTCTTCGCGAGCCATATTGCCACCGACTCTACACTGACTGATGGGTTCCGCAAGCCGTTCGCCCACCGACCCGACCGGGCCGTGTATCGCCCTGGTCGATCGACAGGTCCCTCCTGCTTCTCCTACTTCACCGTGCGGGCTCGCGCCGGCTGCGCTTCCTCCACATGCACCTTCAAGCCGTAAATGTCCTCGAAGAGATCGCCTTTGGCCGCGACCTGCCTTCGCTCGAGCGTCAGATCGGCCGCCCCTGCCACCGAGAGAATCAGATTCTCGTCGCGTCGCTCGCACTGGATGTCCCGAACCTGCTGGCCGTGACCCCGGTCGAGCGCGTCGGCCACGCGCAGCAAGGCCGCCAGTTTGCTCACGACCATGCGCGTCTCGCGCGGCATGGCCATGTAGTCAACGTGCGTCGGCTTCGGGCAGGCGCGCCGGTGGTACCGAGCCACGTGGGCGACGACCAGCAGTTCGTCGCGCGTGAGGCCGAAAACCTCGGAATTCGCAATCAGATAATAGCTGTGCTTATGGTGCGCCCGACTGCTGACAAACCCGCCCACCTCATGCAGCAGCCCCGCCGTTCGCAAGAGAAGGCGATGCCGGCCACCCAATCCGTGCTCGCCCTGCAACTCGTCAAACAGACGAACAGACAAGTCGGCCACGTGCCGCGCGTGCTTCAGGTCGACGCGATATTTCTCCGCAATCGCCGTCGCCGAGTGGATCACCCCTTTCGAAACCGACTCATCCTCCTGTCCCGTCACGCTTCGCACCAGATCAAGCAACAGGCCGTCACGCATCGATACGTGCGAGACGATGATCTGCTCGGCTCCGGTTGCATGCAGCAGCGACTGATACACCACCAGAGCGGGGTCAAGCGTCTCGGCGTCGGCAAAAGGCAGGCCATACATTTTGGCCAGCTCCTCAGTTGTATGGCGCTGGCACTTCGCCACAAGTTTGTCGAAGTCCGATCGGGCAATGGCGGAGAGGTCGCCCGACCCGGTCGACTTGCCCACCTGCCGAGCGGCAAAGCGCGCGTCTCCCCCGACCGCAACAAACGTGCGAATCCTCTTAAGATGCAACTCACTCTGAAGGCTGGCGACAATGTTGGCAATCTGATCGCGCAACAACTCGGCAGAACGATCGGGCGAGTCTTCCGTGGTCGAAAGCATCTCCTGCAAACGGATCGAACCCAGGTTCAGATTCTGAGACGCGGCAATTTCGCCTTTGCGCAGCACAGTCAGCACTGTGCTCCCGCCGCCCACCTCGCAAATGAGCGCGCTCCTGCGAGCCAGCCCAAAGCCCCTGCCCAAATCATGCCGCACGGCCGTCACCGTCAGACGGCTTTCCTCCGACGTGTCAATCACCGCAACGTCCAGACCCGTGGCCATCAGCACGCGGTCCAGAAACGTGTCCACATTCGCCGCTTCGCGCACCGCGGTAGTAGCTACTGCGCGCACGTGCTGGGCGCCGTACGTCCGCAGAACCCGCTGGTAATCCCGCAGGATCGCAACGGCCGCACGCACCGTCTGCCTGCTAAGCTGCCCACGCCGGAACGTGTCTTGCCCCAGGCGAACCGCCCGCTGCAAATGCTCCAGAATCTCGAGTTCGCCGTCCGGCAGGACCTGGGCGATCGCCATGCGAATGGCGTTCGAGCCGATATCAATGGCCGCAACGATACTCGCCGGCTGTTCTTTTGACGGCACGGCGGCTTGACCGTCGTCTCGGACATCGCCACGTCCGTCGCCACGATCGATTTCCGATGCTCCCACGAAATATGCTCCTCGCCGTCAGCGTCTCGCTGCAACAGGCTCGATAATGATTTTCCGGGTAAAGACCGACTCGAGCAAATCAGCTTTCTCGCTCGCCGCCAGTATCTCCTCGTCGGCTGGCCCGTTGACTGCGCAACGTATCACCACGCGCTCCGCCGACACCTCGCACCGCAGGTCACGCACAGCGTTCACGTGCGTGCGATCGAGACCGTCAGCCACCCGCAGAATTCCGCCCAGCACCCACACCCGCCGCCGGTCCTCACCGTCCAGACGGGCAAAGTCCTCATGACCGTCCTGCGGAAGCGCTTTGCGATGGTATCGTGCGATCAGTCCCACAAGCAGCCGCTCGCGGTCCGTCAGCGGCAGCGATTCGCCCTGGAGAATCATACGCAGGGCCGCCTTATGATGACCGGCCTTGCCATGCGCCCATCCAATGTCGTGCAACAGCCCCCCACAATGCAACAGGAATCGCTCCCGAGAACCCATCTTGTGCAGCGACTGCAGCGAGTCGAACAATAAAAGGGCCAACCGTGTCACCTGATGTGAGTGCCCCCGTTCGTATTGACACTCGTCGGCAAAGGCCAGAACCGCTTCGAGCACCGCACGTTCGTCGTTCGGGCAAGCCGGTCTGGCAGACTGCCGACTCGCGCTCTGGTCAGGAAGCGGCTTGCTCACTCGCACAATCCTCTTGGGCTTCGCCGCCAGGCTCTTCGCCCTGCTCAGCTTTGTCGATGTGAGAATCGAGTGTCTGGATCAATCGCTCCCAGATCTGCGCATCCTGAATCTCGCCCCAGCGCCGCTTCAGTTCTGCGAACGCTTGCTGGCGGACCTCTTGCTGGTGCTCCAGAAGGTAGTCGATTCCCGGCGCGAGACGTTTGAAGGGCCGACTGTGACCGAAGTATTGCCGCGCACGCTCCTGTTCCTCGTCGCGAAACCTTTGAAAATCCTCGGTCCAGACGTCGCTGTCATGAATGGCGCCCAGGAGTGTCTGCACCTGCTTGACGGCTGTGACGGTCTCATCCACCGTGTCTTGGTAAACGGGCTTAAACAACTCCATCGTGTACCGCAGACGCTTGGCCGACACACGCATTCGATGGTGTCGCCGCCGATCGGCGGGATCCGCCAGACTGCCCTGATACCCCATTAGCTTATACAACCGACGAACGATGTTCTCGCGAGCCTGTGCGAAGGCAAACGGGCTGGGGGCAAACGCCACCCCGTCTTCCTGCCCGGCCAACACCTGATCGGTAACCGATCGAATCTCCTTAAGCGCGCCGCTGCCTTCCAGGCGGTCCAGACCCCGGATCACGCGCGGCTGAAGCGCCTCGCGCCGTTGCCGCAGCCGAAGCAGAAGGCGCGCCACCCCCGCTCGGCAGGGCCGTCTCTCCTCAGGCAACTCCGCCAGGATCTGCTGGATGTATTGCACCTGCACGTCCATGTCTCGAGCCGACCCGAGCGCAACGGTGAACTGCCGTATCTGCTTCCGCCACTTCCTGAACGTCCTGCCCGGCCAGCAATCGCGAAAGGTGCTCAAGGCGGCCCGCAGGCGTCGCGACGCCACCCGCGCCTGATGAAGACATTCCACATCCTCGCCCGTCCGGGTGCCCTCGATTTGACGCAAGAGTGCCTTGGCCTGCTTACGGATGTTCCGCGCCGCCAGCACCCCGTAGCTTGGGTCGATAGACTGCTTCATGCTCTGGCCCGACACAGCAACCCGCCGCCCAGGAGCCTTGCCTCGGCCGGCTCGATGGGTTGCTAGCCCTGTGCGCTCACCGCCCGTCGGCAACTTTGCCTGTCCCGGTCTAACCGGCCCATCGCCGGACATCGCGGCAGGCGACGCCTCGCAGGAGTAACCCGGCACGCCTCAACGACGACCACGCTGGGCTTCGGGCGGCTCCGCGACCGACTGCAATTCCATTATATGTAAAGACTTACGCAGAGGAGCCGCCGCGCACAGACGGCAACCACGAACGCTAACACGCCGATCCGAGTGTGTCAACCGACCACGCCCAGCCCGCCGGCCAGGACGGCTAGCGCCGCACGGGAGGTGGTCGCCAAGCCGCTTCGCCGCGAGACAACTGTCTATTGACACGCTCTGATGGCCGACTATTAATGGGCGACAGGGCGATTAGCTCAGTTGGCTAGAGCGCCTGCTCGACATGCAGGAGGTCACTGGTTCAAGTCCAGTATCGCCCAGTTTTCATTTCTGTACGAATGCAGAGCTTCACGTAGCAGTACCGAGCCGGGTTTGATCGGCGCGCACGATTGGCCTCGACCGGTCCGCTGGGAGCATCGCTCGACTACAACCGCGACTCGGGTCGGGCGGGTTGGCCGGTCCGGGCGGAGGCGTAGATGGCGTCCATCAGCTCGCTGTGGATGATGCCGTTGACCGGGCCGGTACGCGCCTGGTCGCGCCCCAGGATCGCGTCAATGAAGTTGTCCGCCGGCTGAAGCGGCTTGCCGGTGATGGGCGGATACTTGACCTTGTCGCGGCCTTGCCACACGGTGATCGAACTGCCGCCCCACCCGTCGATTTCGACGCGCCCGTTGTCGAAGATAAAGACCATATGGCTGCCGTTGGAGGGGCAGTTGCCACTGACGAGCATGCTGGCCAGGACGCCGCTGCGAAATCGGACGATAAAGACCGAGTTGATGTCGACCGGGGCGCCGCAGTTGGCGACGTACGCGCACACTTCTTCGACCGGGCTCTCGACCGACCAGCAGAGACTGTTGAGCAGGTGAGCCCCCGAATCGTAGGCCTGCCCGCCGCCGGAAAGCTTGGGATCCTGTCGCCACGTATCGAGGGTGCCGTTCAGCCAGCCCTGCGACAGATAGCCCTGCACCATCTCCAGCCGCCCCAGCGTGCCGTTGCGGATGACTTCACGGAGATAGAAGAACTCCGGGGTGCACGAGGTGTTGTAGGCGACCATGAAGACCTTACCGGTCTGGTCGACCTTGTCCCTGAGGCGGTAGGCATGGTCGGTGGAGGTGACCATGGGTTTTTCCATCAGGACGTGGCAGCCGGCCTCCAGGGCGGCCGTGCCCTGCTCGAAGTGGAGCGTGTGCGGGGTGCTGATGACCACGGCGTCGGGGCGGTGGTCGGCGTACATTCTGGCCGGGTCGGTGTAGACGGCCGGCCGCGGTGAGTAGTCCGGGATGGTCTTGTCGATCCAAACGTCTACGATGGATTCAGCCAGGTCGCAACCGGCGACGATGAGTGTGTCGGAGTTGCTGGCCGCCAGGGCGCGGGAGTGCTTGCCGGCGATGCCACCGCAACCGAGAAACGCTACCTTCAGCTTGGCCATGCGTTGTGTCCTTTCACAGCACGGGTGTACAGAAGGGCGGAATGATACCACAGATCGCCGCCACTTCAACAAACCGCCAGCCCCGTCCGCCAAGCCCGCCCGATGGGTGCTCTGGCCTGCGGCGATTGGGGCGTTAAGATGTCTCGCCGCTCGACCCAAAGGACAGAGTCGAGGCGGCAGGTGGCAAGGCGGACGGATCTGTGGCGATCCACATCCGCACTTGCGGTGGCCAGACAGCTCGCTGGAGCGGTGTAGATGAGTGAATTGCGTCTGGAAGAGTTCGTCATGCCGGCGGCCAATTTGGGTCCGCCCAGCCCGCTCGTGCCGTTTGTTGTCGACACCGCCAACCTCGTCACGGTCGACGCCGTCGACGACAACGTCCCCCCGGAAGAGGCGAGGCACGTTGGCTATGGGTACGTGGACGGCTGTCTGCCCTACCTGGTCCAGGACGAGTACGACCGGCAGCGGCGTCCCCGGTCGTTCCGCGCCGCGGTTCTGGAGAATGAAATCCTCAGGGCCACGTTCCTGCCTGAATTGGGCGGCCGGCTGTGGTCGCTGATCCACAAACCCGACGGACGGGAGCTGCTCTTCGCCAACTCGATCTTCCAGCCGGCCAACCTGGGCATTCGCGACGCCTGGTTCAGCGGCGGGGTGGAGTGGAACTTCTGCTGGATCGGACATACGCCCTTTACCTGCTCGCCGCTCTTCGCGGGGCGTGCCGCTTTGGACGACGGAACGCCCGTGCTTCGCATGTGGGAGTGGGAGCGCGTCCGCCAGATGCCCTACCAGATCGACGCCTACCTGCCCGACGGATCGCCGGTGCTCTACGTCCGCGTGCGCCTGGTCAACGGCGACGATCGCACCGTTCCGGTCTACTGGTGGTCCAACATTGCGGTGACCGAAACGGCCGACACGCGAGTTCTGGCGCCGTGCGACTCGACCCTGACGTTCAACTACGCCGGCAAGCTGTCGCTGGCTTCGTATCCTTACAGGGACGATCGGGATTTAAGCTACCCGACCCAATCGCCGCATGCGGCCGACTTCTTCTTTCGCATTCCCAAAGGCGAGTACCCCTGGGTGGCGTCGGTGGACGGCGGCGGGAAGGGCTTTTTTCACGCGTCGAACGAGCAGTTGAACGGGAGGAAGGTGTGGGTCTTCGGTATGGGCGCGGGCGGACGGCAGTGGCAGAACTTCCTCAATCCAGGACACGCGTACATCGAAATCCAGGGCGGCCTGACGCGCATCCAGTCGCAGTGCCTGCCCATGCCGCCCCACACCCAGTGGGAATGGGTGGAGGCATTCGGCCCGGTCGAGGCAGACCCGGCCACCGCCCATGGCAAGGATTGGTCGGCTGCCTGGAAGGACGCGCAGAAGCGAATTGAAGCGACCGTCTCTCGAAAGCACCTGGACATGGAGTTGGCCCGCACCGAGGCCATGGCGCGGCGGGCACCGGACGAGGTTCTACACCGAGGCTCGGGGTGGGGAGCGATGGAGCGGCTTCGGCGGCAGCGCGGCGACGAGCCGCCCATCGAGCCGTCCTCGGTCGTGTTCGACGACGACAGCCTGTCGCAGGAGCAGGCGCCGTGGCTGGAGCTGTTACGCACCGGCACATTCCCGGAGGCCGACTCGCGCGAGGCACCGGCGTCCTACATGGTTCAAGATCAATGGCGGGCCATGCTCGAAGACGCCATCGAGTCGGGCCGCAGCAACCATTGGTCGGCCTGGCTGCACCTGGGCATCATGCACGTTGCGCACAAGCGGTATGACGAGGCCCGCGGCGCGTGGGAGAAATCGGTGTCGCTGCGACCGTCAGCGTGGGCGTATCGGCACCTTGCCGTTCTGGCCGAGCTTGAAGATCGTCACGACGAGTCGGCGCGCTTGTACCTCCAGGCCGTCGAGTGTGCCCCGGGCTACGGACGTCTGATCATCGAGTGCGGCAAGGCGCTCGTGCGGGCCGCCCAGCACCAGAAGTGGCTGACGTTACTCGAACAGCTCGATGGAACCGTGCGAAGCATTGGGCGCGTGCGTTTGCTTGAGGCGCAGGCGGCGCTGTCTTTGGACGATATCGAGCGCGCCGGATCGATTCTGGAGGATGATCTGGTGGTAACCGACGCCCGTGAGGGCGAGGACGGTCCGGCGCATCTTTGGTATAGGTACCAGGCCAAACGGCTCGCCGCTGCCGAGGGGATACCGCTGGACGAACAGCTCGAAAAGCGCGTTCGGCGTGAAATCCCGCCGCCGTCCTATCTCGACTTTCGTCTCGGTGACTAGTGCTTCATGACATTTGAACATGTGGGTAAAGACGTTTCAGCTTAATTCGGGCGTCAGCGGTGGTGAACTGCCAGTCTACGCCGCGTTGGCGCCGGTTGCGGTTTTCGGTCCAAGGCGTCACC
>Ga0307375_10001133_pt1 | contig 30003 bp, 29 predicted proteins | sample TR1MG_FD_202531 | JGI IMG/M metagenome (GOLD analysis project Ga0307375, IMG submission 202531) | Soil microbial communities from Risofladan, Vaasa, Finland - TR-1 | ecosystem: Environmental > Terrestrial > Soil > Coastal area > Acid sulfate soil | place: Finland: Risofladan, Vaasa | collected... | reverse complement strand
CTGTGGCACCCCGTAGCGCTTGGCCATTCTGACGGCCGCCGCCCATAAGACCTTGGGGATACGCGCGCCGTGGGGACGGCTCTCCCGCCAGCGTTGGAAGAGCGATTGGGTCTGCTCTAGGGTCTCGTCGCCATCCCGTCCTGGTTCCGCCTCTCTCGTCTTGTTCATTCGCTGCGTTCCTTATCGGTTGGAGTACGCAGTGGACGTTAGCAGGGACAAAAAACCATTTCCTGCATGCTTACCGGAAGGACACGATGCTCGGGATGCATGCGCGGAATCGCTCCCAGAAACAGTCCCAGTTCTTAAACGCGCTCCGCACCTCCCACCGCCGCAGCCATCGCGCCTGGGTCTTGAAGGATGAGTTCGAGCGCATCTGGCACTTCACATATGTCGGTGCGGCCAAGCAGTTCCTGAAGCGCTGGATGACGGCCGCCCTCGCCCTGCGTCCAAGGGAAAGAAGCCGACTACTCTCGCTGAAGACCTTTGTGACCACCGTGCGTAATCACTTTGACAAACATCCTCTCCTTCATGGGACGCCCGCTCACCCATGCCGTGGGCGAAGGCATCAACCGCTTGCTCAAGATCGTGAAGAACCGGGGCTCGGGATTCCGGGGTTTGGAGCCCTTCGCTGACCTGATCTTCCTTACGATTGGAGACCTCGATATCCTCAGCGCTGATTCCTTCCGATTTACGTACGTTGTGAGGACTGAGGAAAACACTATGAAGCTAGGGAATCTGAGGGTTTTAGTGGTGGGGAGATCCGGATATAGCCGAATATCTGTACACTGGCCTTAGGGTGGTCCTCCAGTCTTATGAAAAACGCAGAAAGGGCGGGAACGCCATGAGCAGGGCCCACCGGAAGTATGCCTCGTTTAAGACCAAGGCGGTCTGAGAGGTTTTGCAGAGCGAGAAGACCATCCACGAGATCGCCGCAAAATACCAGGTCTCCATTTAAGGTCACCCCGTGGTGCTATTGGCTAAAGCTATTCGATTCGTCCTTCCGCGTACCGGTTTGTAAAGTGCTACGATGGGGATATTGCAGTCCATGTCCTGGGCGGGGCAGGAGGTCCGTGAGTTGACCCATGGTAGAAATGTCTTCTTCTGACTTTAAGAAAAGCCACCGCCATTTGCACATGGCCTATGGGCTGTCATTGGTGTCCGCGACCAATGGCGAGATTTGCTGCCATACAGGTTCGGGAGGCCTCATCTACGATGTCAGGAGAATGGCGGCGTGGCCGGTCTTTAGAAAGACCAAAAATAACAGAGCGATGAGATCGCGATTAGAGATAATGATCGGAATCTCGTGATTGAGGGCAGCCGCGCGCCGTCGCGCAGGATGTTCGTCGCTAAATAGAGTGGTCGCTTTAGGGGTGTGGCCAACCGAACGTGTCTCGCTTTTGCTCTTTGTGTGACCGATGGCGCCAATGAGGTGTTGCTGATACGCGCCATAGCGGTTTTATGGATATAAAAACCAAGCCCCAAAAGACGGATGAATACGCCAAGCTCGTGCCCTAAGATTGATCCCGGTGTTTGGAGTATGGTTATGAGAAACAGTTTGGCGGTCGTCTCGTTATCGGTCGTGTTGGCGCTAGGATTGATTCTTTCCGCTTGCAATTCGTCTCATGGGAGTCATAGCACCGGCACGGCGCCAGCGCCTGGGATCCCGGTGACCAGTCCCGCTCCGATCTCCGCCCCTACAGCTCCTACCAAGTCGGGCGCCCCGAGTTGCGCGGCGCCCACGGCGTGGGCTTTTGTCACAAATGGCGGCACCGGCGACATTGCGACGTATGCCGTCAGCGACGGCCAGTTGTCGCAAGCCCCCACCAGCGCCACTGTAACTCAGGCAGGGTCGTCACCGCGGTGGATCGCGCTTAACAAAGGGTTCGCGTACGTCGCCAATATGGGCTTTAACGATGTATCGACCTACACCGTCAGCCAGGGTACCCTCTCAGCCGCCCCGGTCAGCACGACCGCCGCCATTTCCGGAACTTCTCCAAATAAGATCATCGTCAATAGCGCAGGCACGATGGCCTACGTCGGCAATCTCGCGGGCGGAGATGTGTCCGTCTACAGTATCCAAAATGGCGTCCTGGGAACCGATCCTGTCAGCACAACGACCCCAGTATCCGGGTATGATGTCGCCGGTATTATCCTAGGCCCCTCCGAGCAACACCTCTATGTCGTCTATTTTATCAGCTCTGGTTCGTCCGGTGATGGCTATGTGGCCTCTTATACGGTCAGCGAGGGGGTTCCCGCGATGACCCCTTTCAGTACCACCGCGATCATACCCAACACCAATCCGATGGGTATTGCCATGAGCGTATCGGGGCAGTATCTCTATGTGGTCAATACCGGCACAGGCAATATTTCAACCTATGGGATCACGCAAGGCGTCCTCTCGAAGCAACCGCTGACGATGACAACCGCCGTCAATGGATCAAACCCTTTCATAGACGCGGTGGACCCCTCCGGGGACTACTTGTATGTCGCCAATCAGGGCGCGGACACCATCGCTTCTTATCAGATCACGAATGGGATCCCGGCCCCCACCCCATTGAGCGCCACGCAACCAGTGGCCGGTTCCGCGCCGTTTTGCGTCGTTGTAGGGGCGTGTGGTCGGTTTGTCTATGTGACCAACGAAAAAGGGGGCGCGGTGGTGTCTTATGCGATCACGAAGGGAGTGCTGTCGGCGACGCCCCTGCGCACAACGACCGTCGGAGTCGGCTCTCGACCCGTGTGGCTTGCGCTTGCCCCGTAATGGGCTGGTTTGGTCAGAGAGATCTTGGCGGCGAGCGGGGAAAGATGTGCCGGCCCCTTGGACCCTGACCGTAGTCTTACCTCTGCAGAAATGTGTCTTTTGGGGCCGCAGCGGCCTTTAAGCGATCGCAATCGATCCGTTTAGAGTCTGTGTTTCTCTGCGTTTGAAGCGGTAAGTTGTCGCTATAAAGCCAATAATTCTCAATGTCGTGGAAACACTATTGCACCAAGACAAGACCATTTGTAGGACAGATGACGGGTGACGCGCCATTACCGTTATTCTATAGTGACGGGAGTGCGGAGTAATCGGTAGTGATTACAGATGGCCGGGCTTTCATGGGCCGATTGTCGTCGGCGGTCTCCTGGTCTTACGGGGCGCTCTTCGATGGCCGCGCGGCGGGGTTCACGAAGGGGTGAGGTCTTGTCCATGGCAAGGGGTCCCGCCAAGGCCTTGAGGGCTCTCTGATCAGATGGCTCCCGATCGAAAGTCCGGATCTTCGTGGATCCATCCAGCTTAGGGTCCATGAGTGGATGTTGGACGACGGCATTGACTTTGTGAGCATCACCTATCAGGCCCCCGGCTGGTCACAGCCTCACCGAGTGGCTGGTATCCGTCAACATAGCGAAAGACGCGCAACCGCCACAGGCAAGACCCTCTCCTTATTCGCAGACGACCCCCAGTGGGGCCAGTATCGATTCGCCGCCCTGGTGACCGATTTGGATCTCCCCGCCGTTGAGATCTGGCGCAGTTATCGCGGGCGGGTGGACTGTGAGAACCGCATCAAGGAATTAAAGTACGACTTCGCTGCTGACAGCTTTTGTCTGGATGATTTCTGGGCCACCGAGGCCTCTCTCAATACCGTCCTTCTGGCTTACAACCTGATGAGCCTCTTTCGCCAGGCAGTACTACGGTCCAGCGTCCTCCAAAGCGGTGGCAAAGATGCCCAACACACCCTGAGACCCTTCGCACCAAACTCTTTGCCAAGGCCGGTTACACCACCACCGAAGGCCGTAAGGACATTTTGAAACTCGCGTTGCTCGGCCATAAATCGACGCGTATCACCGACCACTATTCGGCGACGGAACTGAGTCAGCTCATCGAGGCGGCCAATCGAGTCTGCGGGGTGGAGTCCCGCAAAAGTCTCGCACTTGTTTTGTTGAAACCGAAGGCTGTGGGAAAGTGTGCTGTAACTACTGGATTATAGGGAGGATTTTGGTCGGGGCGATAGGATTTGCACCTCCGACTACCTGAGCCCCATTCAAGCGGATTCAATGTAGCTCATTGTTTTTATTGCATAGTACCGGGATGCTCGTGACCGATTTTGCAGGGTTTGCACAACAATACAGGACCCATCCACGCAAAAGTCCCGCATAAAACTGCCTGTTCCCGCAGTCGGGAGATTCTTCGCCATAGCCAATACAATAGGCGTGCAATCAATGGCGTACAGCGGGAATAGGCCCGGAACTCCGAGGGAGCATCGGGACGCGGTATGGACGCCGACCATATTTGTTTATTCAGGTGGTCGACTCGGCCCGCAAGCAGTACCAGCCCTCGTTCTAGTCTCTTCTGTTGGCCTGGTCCGCTGTGTATTATAATGACCATTATTCTGGTCAATGAGGCTTTCTTATGGAGACCATCAGTCTGGCCGAGGCCAAAGCGCGGTTGAGCGAAATCTTGAACGAGGTCGAGGCGGGCGGGGAGGTGGTTATTACACGCCACGGCAAGCCGGTCGCGCGTGTGGTGTCAGCACATGGCCCGCTCAAACCTTTGCCGTCCTTGGCGGCCTTTCGGGCAAGCCTTCCCCGAGCACGGGCCTCGAGCGCGGAGCTCCTGCGCGTTTTGCGCGACGAGGGCTATTGATTGCTCTATCTCGACACGAGTTTCGTGGCCCCCCTGGTCATACCTGAAGAGTCGAGCGACGCAGTGGAGGCGTTTCTTCGGGACTGCGAAGACGAACTTGCCACGTCCCAATGGACCCGGGTAGAGTTGGCAAGTCTTGTGTCGCGGCGTGTGCGTATGGGCGAATTCGACGAAGCGCAGGCGGAGGCCATTCGCAAGACCTTCGAGCAGCTCTTGGTGCAGTCGTTTGTTCTCCTCGCCCCGAGCGTCGCCGATTTCGTGACGGCCGCGCAGCTTCTGACTCCAGCGGATACGGGGCTTCGTGCCGGAGACGCGCTGCATCTCGCCGTAGCCACAAACCACGGAGCGAAGAGGGTCTACACGCTCGACCGGGGCTTGCTGAAGGCAGGGGAGCGGCTTAAGGTACCCGTAAGTTCGGGAATTCGCTGGTAGCGGATTCGCGCAAGGCGCGAATCTTGTCCTATCGAGGGGCTTTGATTTGTCGGATGCGAGCGATTGCAGCCTTTGGCGGCAATGAAGTTTCCGCGTATCCAGTCCCAATACGTAGTCCGGGGACTGGAAGCATGCCTCTGCTGCATGGCTTACGGAAACTGGTCGCAAGGCGTAGCTCCAACCCGTTAAAGCTTCAATGTGTACGCCAAGCCCCCAACGCCTCCTCGTTTCCGTGAACGCGCAGACTAGCCACTGCGAACCTCATGGCGCCTCTCGATGGGACAGGTGGGGCGACTAAGTTTCTGGTTGCGGCGTTCCTCTGACGGCCCTAGACCCAGTAGCAGTATCGGCGGGACGGTCAAAAACGACGCGTATCAGTAAAAGCAGCGCGTGGCCCTGATGGCCGGTAGGGCAACGACAGGACCGGAAAGAGTGGTGCCTCAAGGGAGATGAACCAGGACTTGCTCGGCCATAAATCGACGCGTATCACCGACCACTATTCGGCGACGGAACTGAGTCAGCTCATCGAGGCGGCCAATCGGGTCTTCGGGGTGGAGTCCCGCAAAAGTCTCGCGCTTGTTTTGTTGAAACCGAAGGCTGTGGGAAAGTGTGCTGTAACTACTGGATTATAGGGAGGATTTTGGTCGGGGCGAGAGGATTTGAACCTCCGACCACCTGAACCCCATTCAGGTGCGCTACCAGGCTGCGCTACGCCCCGTTCCGGCAAGCATCATACCGTAAGCCTCTTTTGTATCAAAGCGTCTACGCAACTATCTTCGCCTCGCCAGCCATGAAGGCTTAGAATGCGCCAATGTTAACGATCCGCGATCTCTGGTTTAGGCTGGGTGCAGAAGAGCTTTTCTGTGGCGTCTCATGTGAAGTCTTTCGAGGGCATAGGGTCGGCCTTGTCGGGCGCAATGGATCTGGGAAATCGACCCTTCTTAAGATCATAAGTCAGGGCGCTGAACCGGATGTGGGTACAGTAGAGCTCTCGGGCCAAGTGCGTGTGGTGAGTGTTTCGCAAGACATCCCTGATACGGACTCTTCGGTCCTGTCGTTTACCTTGGATGGTGACGAGGAGTTGCGGGGCCTCGAAGCGCGCCTCGCAAGAGAGCCTCATGATGAGGGGTATTTCGCGGCGCAAGTGCGTTACGAGGCAATTCAAGGCTTTGCGGCCCCGGCGCGCGCAAGCCAGCTTCTTGCGGGCCTTGGGTTTGCGGAAAGTGATCTTGTAAGGCCCGTGAAGGTCTTAAGCGGCGGTTGGCGCATGCGCCTTAATCTCGCGCGTGCGCTCATGGGGCGGGCCGATCTCTTACTGCTCGATGAGCCTACGAACCATCTTGATCTCGAGGCGATTGCCTGGCTTGAGCAATATCTAGCGCGTTTTGAGGGAGCTCTACTGGTAGTCTCCCATGACCGCGATTTCCTAAATACCGTCGTCAATCGCATTGCCTACATTCATGATCGGGTTCTGACCTTGTACACGGGCTCTTATGACGCGTTTGTCGAACGCCGCGGCGCGGAGGTGGCGCAGCAGCAAGTGACTTATGCGCGCCAACAGGCACGGATCGCAGACCTTGAGCGTTTTGTGACGCGGTTTCGCGCAAAGGCCAGCAAGGCTCGTCAAGCCCAAAGTCGATTGAAAACGCTAGAACGCATGGAGCGTATCGCCAAAGTGCAAGGGGACGTGCTTTACACCCTGCCTCTGCCTAGCCCCGAGCGCGCCCCAGATACCCTGATTTCGTTGCGGGACGTGACTTTTGCCTACCCGGAGCGGGCACCCTTGTTCGCCGGTGTTCGTTTGAGTATTGCCCCAGGCGATCGATTAGCGGTCATAGGTCCAAATGGTGCCGGTAAATCCACCTTTTTGAAGGTCCTTCTCGGACAATTGGATCCTTCGGTCGGCGTACGTAGCGTAGGTCCCGGCGTCACGCTCGGCTATTTTGCTCAACACCAGCTTGAACAACTCGACCCCAATATTCGGCCACTTGAGTATCTGGTGGCCCTTGATAAAGGGGCCTCCCCGCAGGCCCTGCGCGACTACCTGGGTCGGTTTGGTTTTGGGGCAAGCGTGATGGACCGCCCCGTAAAGGGGTTTTCGGGCGGGGAAAAAAGTCGCCTCGTATTGGCAGGACTTTCCTGGCTGCGACCGCACGTGCTTCTTTTGGATGAGCCCACAAACCATTTGGATCTCGAAATGCGTGAGGCCTTGATGTACGCCCTGCAAGACTATACGGGGGCCTTGGTGCTCGTTTCCCATGATCGGCACTTGATCCGTTCCTGCGCCGATGCTCTGTGGCTTGTGGCGGACGGTCAAGCGCGCGAGTTTACGGGCGATCTCGATGATTACCAACGCGAGATGGTCGCGCGCCGTGTCGCGCCGGTTCCCGCGAAGCCGAAGCCGGACCCAAGGCGGCAGGCGGTATCACCCAAAACCTATCTCAAGGAACAAAAGGCGATCGAGGCGCGGCTTGCGGGCTATGAGGCGCGGCTTGCGGAAATCGATGGAATACTAGGTGATGCCCTGGCTTATCGGCAGGGCGGCGACAAGCTGAAGGCCCTGCAAAAGGAGCGGCACACGATTGCCAATCTTCGCGTGCAGGACGAGGAGCAGTGGTTAGCGCTGGAGGAGAAGGTGCATGCCTTGCAATCTGGCCTACGCTAAGTCCTTCGGAGTATGCCCAGGAACCCAATGACCACCCTCTGCGGTCAGTTCCTTTTTCCAAAACGGGGCGCGCGTCTTTAAGATATCCACGATCGCCTGACAGCCCGCAAAGGCCTCGGCCCGATGGGCGGCCCACACCGTCACAAGCACGATGCGTTCATCTGGGAGGAGGCGACCGAACCTATGGATGACGAGGACCTCTAGGAGGTGGTAATCGGTTTGCGCCTGGGCGGCGATGCGTCGAAGTTCGGCCACCGTCATTTCGGGATAATGTTCGATTTCAAGACCCGTGATACCGTGTCCCTCAGACGCGTCCCGTACCGTTCCCACGAAACTTACGCGAGCCCCCGCGCCCTTGATAGCGAGGGCTTGCGCCTCGCGCTCCGGGTCAAAGTCCTCGGCCTGCAGTCGGACGATCACTACCCGCCGCTCACAGGAGGGAAGAAGGCGATTTCATCGCCGTCTCGGACGGCGCTTCCCAACGAGGCGTGTTCCAGATTGATGGCGACGAGAAGGGGTCTGGGGAGGTCCTCTAGCCGGCCACCTGCGACCGCCGCCAAGACGTCGGCTGCGGTGAGCGCGCCTTCGGGGGGCGCGAACATAAGGGTCTCGTGCCCTAGAATCTCCCGGATCCCCGCAAAGCAACGAATCGTCATCATGGGCTAGCCTCCGAGCCTCATCATATATACGGGCGCTGCACGTTCCGGCTCGTCGTTGAAGGTATGGCGTTCGGGCTTTTCGTGCCAGACCTTGTCGCGGATGAGATCGGCTAAGGCCTCTTTGGAGAGCCCCTTGCGTAGCGGACCCAAGAGGTCCATCCCGTCATTTTGCCCGAGACAATAGACGAGTCGACCCGTGGAGGTGAGCCGTAGACGATTGCATGTGGCGCAAAAGTTTTGACTAATCGGGCTAATAAACCCCACTTTGCTGGTACTGCCCGCGATCCGGAAATGCCTCGCCGGGCCTTCGTCTGCAGCACGAGCCGTGGGAATCAGGGTATGAGACTGACTGATCCATTCCTGGGCTTCAGTGACGCTCACATAGCTTTCGGCACGGCTGCTTGTGCCGGCGACCCCAAGCGGCATGGTTTCGATAAATTGGATATCAAATCCCTCGCGGAGCGCGAAGTCGAGCAAGGCCGGGATCTCGCAAAGATTCTCGTCGCGCAATAAGACGACATTGAGCTTGATATGCGGGATCACGTCGCGCGCCAAAAAAAGGCCTCGTAATACGCGCGCCAAGTCGCCACCGCGGGTGATGCGCGCGAAGCGCTCAGCGCTTAGGCTATCAAGGCTCATGTTGATCCTCTTTAGCCCGGCCCCCGCAAGTGGACGCGCAAGCTTATCCAACAGATAGCCATTCGTGCTTACGCTCAGTTTCGCGACACCCAGAGCGTGGGCGTGCGCCACCCGCTCCAAAAGCCAGGGGTAAAGGAGGGGTTCGCCCCCGGTAAAACGCATATGACCGATGCCAAGTTCGTAAAAAATGGTCAATAGCCGGTCGAGTTCAGCGGGTGTCATATGGTCTTTGCGCGCAAAGCGGGGCGTGCCCTGTGCGGGCGAACAGTACTGGCAGCGCAGGTTGCAATGCTCAGTCAAAGACACGCGCAAATAGGAGATCTGCCGTCCGAAGCGGTCCCCGAGAGCGGTCGTGGCACCCTCTACAAATGGCAGGGCTGTCGAGATATCAGGTGCGATGCCAGGTTCCAGAGCGACCCCCTTCTTTGTGCAGCAGGCGGATACCGCTCATGATCATACCGCGGTCTATGGCCTTGCACATATCGTAGATAGTAAGAAGCCCGATGCTGACCGCCGTCAGGGCCTCCATCTCGACGCCGGTTACATGTTGGGTACGGACTGTCACGCAACACCGCAATCGGTTGTTGCCTACGAATTCCCACAAGACATCCATACCCGAGATTGGTACCTGATGGCAGAGCGGGATGAGAGACTCCGTGCGTTTGGCGGCCTGTATGGCCGCAATGCGCGCGACTCCCAGGACGTCCCCTTTGCGCGCTGTGCCCGCTTGCACAATCGCGACCGTATCGGCCGCCATCTCGATAAAGCCCTCGGCTATGGCTACACGGTGCGTAACGGGCTTGTCGCTCACGTCCACCATATGGGCCTGACCCAAGGCGTCGAAATGGGTCAGGCCGTCTTTTTCGGGTTCCTTGCGGTGCGCTATGGGTAGGTTCCTCTCAAAGCCCAATACGCCTCACTATAGCCGGTATCTTCCATTACCCCCTAGCGTTTCTCAAAGCTCGGGACCAGACGACTTGCCGCCTGAGCGGTTTTGGGATTCGTCTTAAGCGCCGGGTGCATCATGGGCATAGAGGACGGCATCCGCCCGTGGTAGAGGTTCACCACATGTTGAGCTTCGACAAAGAAAAGGTAGCGCTCCATGCCAATCCCAACAAAGGCCGCCAACGGAGCCATGAGGGCAAAGATCCCAATGGGTTCGTGGAGGCCCAGGATCAAGATCCCGGCGGGAATCATAAACCCAAGAATATAGACGGCGATCTTAAAGCGGGTCGCGGTCAGCGGCGTAATGCAGTTGCTAAACTCGCGTGTAAGGAAGGTCCCAAAGGTATGTCCCTGATCTAAGAGACGAACCTTGCCGCGGCTAAATCCGGTCGCGGTTTGCAGGGTTGTGCCGCTTGGCTTGCCTATCCAGAAGTAATAGATGGCCTTCATGACGCCGGCTGCGATCAAAAGGGCAATGGACATGCCGATCAAGGTCTTATCAGGGCCTTTTACCATAAGCCTCATGGTGGCGAGTATGGTGGTTCCTAACGCTAGGCCCAAAATATAGAAGTTTGCCGGCACAAGCGGGGTGTGCCATTGACGGATGGTGCGCAGACAGGCGTAGATCATCCCCTGACAAAAAATCGTAATCAGGGCCACGATTGCAGCGCCGTTGGCAAGAATAAGGGCAACCAACCCTTGGTTCGTGTTCATGAAAAACACCCAGCCCAAATACGCTATCGCAAGCGGGTAAAAGAGCACGGCGAAGATCCCTTCCCGGGCAAGCCAGGAAGTGCGCCAGCGCGCAAAGGCCCGCCAGGCGTTTTTGGGGTTGGCAAGATGGGCGGTAGACGAGATCATGCCGATTGTCACCAAGAGCAGAGCCAGAACCACCGCTATGGCGGTGCGTAAGGGGCTGAACCCTCCATCGATGTGGAAGTCATTGACTGCCGCGACCACCGCCATAAGGCCGAAACCGCTCCCCGAGAACAGTGTTAAAAAGATAACAGCGAGTGATGGATTCATAAAGCCTCCTTCAGATTTATCGTTCGACGACGCGGTTGACCCACTCTTTCACTTTATGCGCAAGCGAGGGTCGGGCAAGGTCGTTAGTGGGAATCGCAGGCCGCGTCCGTGGCGGCAGGTACTGATTGGTTGGGTTGTAATTGAGCTCAGGCATGAGCGAATACCCGCCGCGATCGCGCACGGTCCGGCTTACGGTGCTCTCGCTATCATCGAGATCGCCAAAGAGGCGGGCGTGAGCCGGGCAAGCCAATACGCAGGCTGGCTGACGTTCCTCGATAGGGAGCTCTTGATCGTAAATCCGATCGACACACAGCGTGCATTTTTTCATGGTCCCCGATTCGTGATCGAGTTCGCGCGCGCCATAGGGGCAGGCCCAGGAGCAATAATTGCACCCCATGCATTTGTCCTGATCGACCAAGACGATTCCGTCCTCCGGCCTTTTGTAGGAAGCGCCCGTGGGACAGACGGTCACGCACTCGGCGTTCTCGCAGTGCATGCACGACATCGGGAAATTGATCGTCTTGTTGTTCGGGTAATCGCCCACCTCGTAATGGCGAACGCGGTTAAACCACACGCCCGAGGGTTCTTTTCCGTACGGATCATAATCCGTAAGGGGTGCCGTAATGGAACTCGCATTCCATTCCTTGCAGGCCGTGGCGCACGCATGGCACCCAACGCAGGTATCTAAGTCTATAACGAGTCCTAAACGCATCGTCTCTCCTCGCCCTATGACTTGGCGCGCGTGCTATAGCGCAAAATGTCGGGCTTTGGCGGCGCGCCCGGCAGGGGCGTCACGTTTGCGAAAGTGGGCCATACGCCTTCCTCGCCGGGGGCGGCTTTGGTCACCTTCACCATAAGGTCATACCAAGCCGCTTGGCCGGTGATGGGGTCCGAGTTGGTCAGCCGTCGTTCGCCGGTCTTCTCCGGTAGCAATTCGGAAATGAGGTGATTCATCAAAAAGCCTTGGGTCGCCTCGGGCGCATCGGGCTTCAAGCCCCAGGTTCCGGATTGCTTCCCTATGCCGTTCCAGGTCCACACGGTGTCTTCTTGGCAGCCTTCTATGAGCCGCACTTGGACGCGAATCTTGCCGTTGTGGGATTCGACCCACACCCAGTCTTCATCGTGGATCCCCAGGCTCTCGCCTTTGGCGCGATTCATATAGAGATGGTTTTGGGCGATGATTTGCCGAAGCCACGCATTCTGAGAGTCCCATGAGTGGTACATCATCATGGGGCGCTGGTTGACGGCAAAGAAGGGGTACTCCTTCTTGTCGATGCGTTGCTGTTCCAGCGGCTCATAGAAGTCCGGCAACGGATCGAAGTAGGTCGCAAGCCGCTTTTGATCGACCGGATCCTTCGGCTGCGGACCATCGTAGAGACCGAGACCTGCCAAACGGAAGCGTTGAATGGCCTCCGAATAGAGTTCGATCATGATGGGATTGGCGGTCGCGTTGAAACCGGCCTCCTTCGCAAATTCCAGATACTCTTTATTGGCGAACCGGAAATAGCGCAGCGGTTTGGGTAGATGATGCTGGAAGAATCCCTGGTTCTCTATGTATCGTTCCCATTGATTGGGATTGGGTTCGCCACGCAGCGACTTGCTGCCATCGACCCCACGCCAGCCAGCCAGGAATCCGATACCGGGCGAGCGTTCGTAGTTGATGATGAAGTCTTTGTATCCTTTGTATTTGGGCGTTCCGTCGGCGTTAGTGAAAACCGGCAACTTAAGGCGCGAGCCAAGATCGATCAGGACCTCCTGCCAGGGCCTCACGTTACGATCGAGTTCCAGGAGGGGGTGCCTAATGGAATCGCAGATTGCGTCGGGTTCGGAGATCGGTCGGTCCAGCAACGAGATGGCGTCATAGCGTTCGAGGTACGTCGTATCCGGTAACACGAGATCTGCGAAATGGACGGTCTCCGAGTGAAAGGCATCGGCCACCACCAAAAACGGAATCTTGTATTCGCCGTCAGGACCCTTGGCGCGCAACATGTCTTGAATGTTCGCCGTGTTCATAGACGAGTTCCAAGCCATATTGGCCATAAAGAATATCAAGGTATCGATGGGGTAGGGGTCCCCATTGACCGCGTTTGTGATCACCATGTGCATAAGACCATGGTTGGCGATCGGCGCTTCCCAGGAATAGGCCTTGTCGATTCGTAACGGGCGCCCCTCATCGTCTATCACGAGATCCTCGGGCGCTGTCGGAAAACCGAGCGGATGGGCGTCAAGGGGGGTGTTGGGCGCGCTGTGCTTGGCGGGCTTTCCTGGGGCTGGAACCGGGCGTGGATAGGGGGCCTTGGCGCGGAATCCCCCCGGGCAATCGATCGTGCCAAGCAGGATCTGCAGCAGATGGATAGCGCGCGCGGCCTGGAAGCCGTTGGAATGCGCGGATACGCCGCGCATGGCATGCATGGATACGGGCCGGCCGATGAACTTATTGTGTTTGCGTCCCGCCCAGTCGGTCCACTCGACGTCGATTTCGATGGTCTCTTTGAAGGCCACATGGGCCATCTCAAGCGCCAATCGTTCAATCGTGCTAGCCGGTATACCGCAAATTTTGGCGGCATTGGCGGGCGAAAAACGCTGATCGAGATAGCGCTCCGTCAACAAGGTCATGACGGTCTTGACCATGCGCCCATCGGGGGCCGTGTGTTCCCCAAAAAGGGCCGGGTGGCAAGAGGCGTCCATACCGTTCACAAACGCCTCTTTCTTTAAATCCCAGACCAGTGGCTGTCCCTGCTCGTCACGATAGATCAGCCCATCACCTTTCTGCCCCGGCGTTTGGACGACCAAGAAAGCCGAGTTGGTGTAGCGGATCAGGAAGTCCCAATCAAAGAGTTCACGCGATAGCAACACATGGATCATAGAGAGGGCGAGCATGGCGTCCGTGCCGGGACGGATGGGCACCCATTCATCGGCTACCGCCTGGTACCCGGTACGCGCAGGATTGATCCCGACAAATTTCCCGCCGCGACTTTTCAGTTTCTCGATACCGATTTTCATGGGGTTGGAGTTGTGATCTTCCGCCACGCCCCATAACATGAAGTACTTGGTCCGATCCCAGTCGGGGTCGCCAAATTCCCAGAAGGCGTAACCAAGCGTATAAAGACCGGCTGCGGCCATATTCACTGAACAAAAACCACCGTGCGCAGACCAGTTCAGTGTGCCAAACTGTTCCGCCCATAGGCGTGACAGGGCCTGCATTTGATCGCGGCCCGTGAAGAACGCCAGCTTGTTGGGGTCGGTTGCGCGAATATGGGCTAGGCGCTTGGCGAGCATGTCCAGCGCCTCATCCCAAGAGATCTCGATAAATTCACCGGCGCCACGTTCGGTGCCGGGTTTACGCATTAATGGATTTTGCAGGCGCGCGGGGGAACACTGCTTCATGATGCCGGCAGACCCCTTGGCGCAAAGTACGCCTTTGTTGATGGGGTGGTTGCGGTTACCCTGAATGAACCGGACTCTGTTGTCCTCGATCGTGACTTTTATGCCGCAGCGGCAGGCGCACATATAGCATGTGGAGTACTTGATCTCCTGCTTACTGTGATCCTCGGTCTTTATTGCTGCGGACATGTATGCTCCCGGTTAAGGATATCGACGCGTTCAACTTAAAACTCTTTTCGGTCAAACACTATTGAATTGTTTTGATAGCGGAATAAGAATCAGACGGTTATTTCGCGGCCTTATGGCGGATATTCCGGAAATTTATATATCGTACCGAAAGACGTGTTGAAAATGGGGTACTCATGAGCGGGATGGATCATGCAATTTGTGCGCTATAAGAGGCCTCGTGGCCGGGGAGAACGTCTCGCGGTCAGGACGTCTGAGGGGACGTTTGATCTGAGGGCCAGTTACGAGCGTTTCGTGCAAGCGGGCGAGGCGCCTATAAGAGGTCTTGCGGGTGCGCTGAAGCGAGGTAGTCTGTGTCGTTTTCTAAAAGTGCCAGAAAAAACGCGGTTTTTGACCTTATTGCGGGAGTCTGGTCCGCGGTATGGGGTACGCGTGGAAGATGAAGATCAGGAAGATCAGATCGTTTTGTGTGCACCACTCCACGACCCAGGTCGTTTTATAGGCGTGGGTCTCAATTATCGGGATCATGCCCGCGAAATCGGCCAGAGCATCCCTTCTTATCCACCGCTTTTTGCGAAATGGGTAAACAGCATTAACGGGCCCTATGACCCCATCGACTACCCTCTGAACACGCAGGCACTGGATTATGAGATCGAACTCGGAATCGTGATCGGTACGCGCGCGACCCGTGTCCCGGTGGCAAGCGCCCTTCAGTATGTGTTCGGTTACACTATCATTAACGACGTGAGCGCCCGTGATCTCCAATTTCAGACGAGCCAATGGCTTGCTGGCAAGATTGGCGATGGGTTTGCGCCTTTGGGTCCCGTTATCACAGAGAGGGCCGATATTGCGTCACCGCAAGATCTCACGCTGCAAACCTGGGTGAATGGAGAGCTTCGCCAAAACGGCAATACCCGGGATATGGTGTATGGTCTCGCGGCCCTTGTGAGTTATTTATCCCATCTCATAACGCTCGAACCCGGCGATATCATCGCCAGCGGAACGCCAGCCGGTGTGGGTATGAGCCAGGATCCGCCACGCTATCTGAGGCCGGGCGATGTGGTACGTATGAGCATCATGGGGCTTGGGACGATCGAAAATCTCGTCCGCGCCCCACGATCACGTCATAAGGCTAAGGCATGGCCTTTCGAGTTTGACAGGTGAGGACATCGAGCCAGAATGACCCGTCTTCTTCAACCGCCAACGCTTGGCGCACCTCTGAGGGTGCATCCGTCAATAATTGACTTATGACGGCAATGCGCTCCGGCGACGTTTGTGAGCGTTCCACCCACTCGCGGAACGCCAAACGGACACGGAAAACATCGCAGTGCTCAAGGGCAAGGCCCTGCTGCCCGAGGATTGCCATCCAATCTTGAACTCGGTAATTGCGGACATGGCTTGTGTCGCGCAAAAGCTCTATCGCTTGGAGGTGGGTGTCTAGAAGCGGCGCATCGTGCCCTATCGAGTCGGTGAGCACAAATACCCCGCCGGGCTTCAAGACCCGGGCAATCTCGGCAATGCCTTCTCGAACATCGCGCCAGTGATGGGCGCTGTAGCGACAACTGACAAGATCCATGCTCGCGTCTGGAAACGGTAAGTGGGTAGCCGGCGCTTCGTGCACCTCAATGTGCCCAAAGTGGCGCTTACGGGCGTCCTCGACCACGATCTTTAACATGGCGGAACTCGCGTCGACTGCGTGTACCTTTTTGCAGAACGGGGCCATAGCGAAGCTGGCGTGTCCCGGGCCACACCCCACATCAAGGGCTCTGGTCGGGGCAAGCCGCTCGGCCACCGCATGCAAGAACGCGAGGTCCGGGCCTTGCGCGTGAACGGTACTGACGCGGTAACGCTCGGCGGTGCTATCAAATTGTTGGGTAACGTGTTGGTCGTGCGACATGGTGTGTCTCCTAGAGGATGAGGAGAGGCCATAATAGGGCCTTAGTATACTGGTACAAGATGGGCAGATATACTGGTATATAGACTCACAGGGAAAGGCCTATGCTGACCCAACACAAGGAACTCGGGCGGTTTTTGCGGACACTGCGGGAACGAACGCTGCCACGATCCCAGAATCCCGGAACCCGTAAGCGTAGGACACCGGGCTTGCGTCGTGAGGAGCTTGCCGACCTCTGCGGGATCAGTGCGACTTGGTATACGTGGATAGAGCAGGGCCGAGCCCCCTCGGTATCGCACGACGTTTTGACGCGCCTAGCCCACGCCCTTCAATGTACAGACGCCGAGCGCCGCTACCTGTGGGAGATCGCGGGGTTGGGGTCCTTGCGTGGTGCCTACCTCTCGCCGCAGGCGCCCCCGGCCATCGTATCGGTCCTTCACCGCATTGAGGCCCCCGCCTACTGTCTTGGGCGGTATTGGGATGCGTTGGCTTGGAATGGGCTCGCGGAAAGTCTTTTCCCTGACTGGCTGGGCGCTTGCGCCCATGACCGCAATTTATTGAGCTTTGTATTTTGTGAGCCGAGTGCGCGCACCCTTATCGTGGATTGGGAGCTTCGGGCACGCCGACTGGTTGCCGAATTCGCCGCTGATGCGGGCGATTTAGGAGGGGATCATCAATATCAGGAGCTCGTGGATCGCCTGAGTGCCCGCAGTGAGGAGTTTCACCGCTATTGGCGGCACCAAGAGGTCTCGTTCCGAGAGCCCACCGTAAAGCACTTTCATCATCCTCAATCTGGGCTGGTTTCTTACGAGCAAACCACGTTCGCACCACTTGCTCAGCGTGATCTGAAGCTCGTGGTTCTGAACCCTGAAGCCCGTCCGTAAAACAAAACACGGGTGACGCCCAAGAAGCCGTCACCCGTCTCGCATCTAACGGCGCTTGCGGCTCGCGGCCTTTTTCTTTACGGGTGCGGCCTTAGGGGCCACCCTAGAAGTCGCTTTGGGCGCGGTCTTTTCCGTAGGTCCGCCGCTCAAATTGTCTCCCAGAAACTCCAGTAATTCGCTGATTGTGACTAGAACTGGCGCGTAGCGAATCGACCGTCCTTCGCGCGTGGGCTTGATAAGACCAGCCTGCGTGAGCTGTGATAAGTGGAAAGAGGATGTTGCCGGGGCAAGTTTCAGCCTCATGGCAATCTGGCCTGCGACAAGCCCGTCTGGGCCTACTTTAACTAATAGCCGGACAATACCGAGACGAGTTTCTTGTGCAAGCGCTGTGAGTGCTCGTGTTGCCGCTGTAATCTTCATAGTCATCGATTGGGTTTACCTTAGAAGTTTAAGTCAATCTACAAAGACAACGCTTTTCTGTTATGGTTCCATAGCTGTGCGCTGCCCGTCCGCTGTATCAAAAAATGTGGAGCTAAGCACTCATTATACTACGTTTAGGCGAAGATGGCAGCAGATTTTTGATGTAAAGGCCAAATTATCCGCAACGCGTCATTTCGCGTGGAAACGTGAACGGGTAAATAACCAACAAACGCCCACAGAAAGTATGGTGATAGGGCTATTCGAAAGGGCCGCGCGAACGATTTTACCCGAAGCGGGCGTCACGGGTCGTTTGAGTTGGTGTTGGATAGGGCACGAAGATCGTGATGAGGCGGGAAGATCATTGAGGACCCACTTCCATGGATTGTGGGGGAGGGAGAATGGCGCATGGATAGCGGGCGTGAGAGATGTTTGAAGTCGGTACGGGTGGCCGCGGAGAAAGCTGCGGAAACGATACTTCAGCACTATCAGAGCACCATTTCTGTGGACTGGAGGGGCGATTGAGCCCCGTAACTCCCGCCGATTGCGCCGCCCACGAGGCCATCTTGACGGTATTTAAGGGTATTAAGGGTATTAAACCACGCCTTATCTCTGAGGCCTTGGATGAGGGTGGGGATGTGGTGGCTCGGCGTTACGGGTCGATAGATCCCCTACACGGCTCAAAGGAGTACGTTGCGCGTTCCGGCGCATTTGTTGTTAACGTGGCTTTAGTTGAGGATGGGCGGGTTGGTGCTAGGGGTTGCGCGGGTGCCGGTTACCGGTGAATCGTACTTTGCTGTTAAGGGTGCTGGGGCGCCCAAAAATGAGCGGGCCCTGCTGTCATGTGCGTCAGGGTCTTTCCAGGGGGTTGGGTCCGGCGTGTGGGAAGCGCCCGCCCTGGTATCTAAGCCTGTGCCGCCTGTGCCGGTTGTTATCCTGGGCAATGGGGTCAATTGACGGGCAGTAGTAATGCCTCCGGTGCTCAAACCGCGTACGCCCGAGTCGCTTCGGTGGGTTGGTCTCATGAAGTGGTCCGATAGTGCCTGCTTTCCACAGGCACTATCGCCGGTCTCACTGGCTGCGGATAAGAAGCACGGGTAGCGATGCGCTTCGCGTTACGCCTTCGGCGACGCTTCCCAGAAAGAAGTGCCCGACCCCATGTCGACCGTGCGTCCCTACTATAATGAGATCGGCCGGCCAACGCTTGGCCTCGTCTACGATCACATTGGCGACGCGTTCTGCCATGGTCTGGAGAAGGGTCGTTGTAGCGGTGATGCCAGCTGCCTTTGCCTGCGCGAGCCCGTCCTCCATGATTTTTTGGCCCGCCTCGGTAAAGATCTTGTCGATCTCGTCACCCTCAATCCAGTCGGCATAGTCACGGACCATAGGGGCCTTGTCGATAACATGGATGAGACGCAACTGGGCCTTCTGGTCCTTAGTCAATGCAATAGCCTCTTGTAAGGCGCGGTCGGAGGTGGGACTGCCGTCAATGGCTATGAGAATGCGCGCATACATGATGTGGGTCTCCCTCTGCGGTTTGGATAGGCTTGGGTCCATTATAGCCGAGTGTCGTGAGAGGAACGAGAGGCTGAGCGTCTTATAATTGTATCAACCCGCCCGTGTTTTTAACCGGGTGGCTTCGCCCAAAAAGATCCACCCGCCGCTTACAGGGTCATACGATCGATGTCAGGATTTGCGAGGCCGGACTTGCTCTCTCGTCCTTCGCCATGTGGCAGGGCGATCTCTTGAGAAGGGTAGGTAACAAGCATGCGCCGGCTTTCGGTATGCGTGACGGGACGTCCAGACCGCCCTGGCGCCCTTAAGGTTAAGATGCAATCCTGGTCCCTACATACACCGAAGAGATGCTGACCGCCCTCCTGTGGTCGACTTCGACCCCTCGCGTTGCGCGCAGAGCGATGGGGACAAGCTCGTTCACAGGAGGGCAGCAAGCGTCCCTCCGCTGCGCGCAAGGGATCATGAAATGCGCCGTGACCGAGGGCGCGACATTGTGGGCCGCATGGATGGCCCAGGGCGACCATGTATGTGCCATCGCGCATCTCGAGGGTCGGCGCACGCTTGAAGGAGAATCCCTCGACTTTAGTTGTGGGGAGGCTCAAGACCGCGCTATCTTTTCTGGCCTGAACGGCGGGTTTGCCGCGCCTCCGACTGTAAAACCCAATGGATGGGGTGTTGCGGATCGGAGTGTGTGGCGCGAGCGCCCTCCGGTATTTCTGCCCGAGTATCGTGGGCGGGCATAAAGCCTTTGTTTTGGGTCGCGAGCGCCGAAGAAGATCTTCGCGCTATGAGGTAGCAGTCAATGGCCGGGGTGTTAGTGATCCCCGCGCGCAAAGAGCAGGTCGTAACTGTGGCGGGCAATCATCAGGTCTTCATGGGTCGGGGTGACCCGAACCCGAACTGTCCCTGTACTGTTTGAAATGATGTCGGCATTGCGATCGTTCGCATCGGGATCTAGGACAATGCCCAAATGTTCGAGTCCGAGACTGATGGCTAGGCGGACGGGGGCCGCGTGCTCGCCAATGCCCCCGGTAAAGATCAGGGTATCGATCCCTCCAAGAACTGCGGCTAGGCCGCCGATCGTCTTGCGGGCCTGGTAACAGAACATGGCGATGGCCTGGGCCGCGCGGGGGTCGGTATCGCATTGCTCCAGGAGCGTTTGCATATCGGAGCTGAGCTCGGAGACGCCCAGAAGCCCTGAGTGCCGATCCAGTAGGGTCTCCAAGGTTTGTGCCTTATAGCCTTTTTCGTTCAGAAGATAGAGCAGTACACCAGGATCAAGATCACCACTACGGCTCCCCATCATGAACCCCCCGGTCGGGGTAAGACCCATTGTGGTGTCTACAGATAGTCCTTTGTGCACAGCGGCCATGCTCGCGCCGCTGCCCAGGTGGGCTATGATCAGTCGACTCCGCTTTTCTGCAGGAGGCAGGGTTGTCAGGATGTATTCGTAAGAAAGGCCATGGAAACCATATTTACGCAGACCCTCCTGCCAGAAAGTGCGGGGGAGAGGTAAACGGGCGGCGATCTCTGGAAGGCCATAGTGAAAAGCGGTATCAAAGCAGGCTACGTGGGGAAGATCCGGGTAGTAGCCGCGTACAATCTCTATGGCGCGAAGCTCTGCGGGCAGGTGCAGGGGCGCGAAGGGCACGGCCTGCGCGAGACCTTCGAGAAACGCGTTATCGATGACGCAGTGCTTGAAATAGTGAGGTCCTCCCGAAACCAAGCGGTGGCCCACGGCTTGCGGCTTTTGTAAGTTGTGTTCGGAAAGTAGGGCAAGTATTGCGGTGGTGGCGGCCTGATGATCGGAAAAATGACCTGTCGTTGTACGAATGGGGCGAGATCCGGCCCGTATCCAAAGGTTCCCTGCAGGGCCCCCAAGACCTTCCGCCGCGCCTTGCGCCAACACTTCCTCGTGATTTAACCCCATCGCGTAGAGCGCGAACTTCACAGAAGAGGAGCCACTATTGATGCATAGTATATGGACGGGTTTGCTGAAATTATCCATTGCTAAACCGCCTGTGCGGTGAGCGCGAAGATTTTCGCGCTCGGGAACGGTGTTTGGCTCAGTATCCTCTGCATCAGACTGTTTCCGGCGCGATAACCTGTAAGGGGCTTCCCGTGCGCATCTTCGGGCCGTTCCGGCCTTAATTCTTGCGAATGCTGTTGATGAATGGCGCAACGCTTCGGTTCTTTGGGCCGACAGTCACCAGAAAGAAATAGGCGCGCCCCTTTGTCAACACGCTCGCTGTTCATGATCAGCGGCGCATCGCAAGACTGCCGGTGAAGGATGCGGTAGTCGGTCATGATAGCATTACGATAGTCGCTCGATCTCGAATGCGATACGATCAACCAGTGACGAGAATGGCTCATTCGCATCACACGGGTACGCGCGGAGTGCCACGCCAGATAAAAGTTGTCTTTGCGTGAGGGCGCGCCCTTGGGTATCACTGGCCGCAGATGAGAAGCAAAGGTATCGACGTGTTGCGGGATACGCCTTCCGCAACGCTACCAAGCAGTAAGTGTTCGATACCATGCCGACCATGCGTCCCCATCACGACGAGATCAGCACGCCAGTGGTTGGCCTCGTCAATAATGACGTCGGCAAGGCGTTTGGCGGTGGTCTCTAGCAGAGCGGACTCTGCTGTTATGTCCGATTTACGCGCCTGGGCGAGCGCGTCTTCCGTAATTCTTTGGCCCGCCTGGCAAAAAATCCCGGATATCTCTTCATCGTCTAGCCAGTCGGCATAGCCGCGGAGTATCGGGGTTTTATCAATGATATGTACGAGGCGCAAGTTAGCTTTCTGATTCTTGGTAAAAGCGATCGCCTCTTGGAAGGCGCGGTCGGATGTCGGACTACCATCGATTGCTGCGAGTATGCGCGCGTACATGGTGTGGTCCCCTTAAGGTTTGGGTTCTGGCGCCTAGTTAATTATAGCCTAGTGATCGGTACGTGGCGCTCTATTGTGTTTATCAGGGTCGCCGTGAAATCCAGACCTTCAGGCTACTGCGGCGATCGGTGGTATCCCAAGGACTTTTTGAATGAAGGAGCGTCTAATGTCTGCGATAGCTACGGAAGAGGAGCTTAAGGCGATTGACACATACTGGCATGCCGCCAATTATCTTTGTTTAGGCATGCTCTATCTACGCGACAACCCGCTTTTGCGTGCGCCACTAAAGCCTGAGCACATCAAGCGTCGCCTTCTGGGCCATTGGGGTTCCGACCCAGGACAGAATTTCATCTGGGTTCATCTCAATCGCTTAATTCGGAACCAAAATCTCAATATCCTCTATATCAGCGGTCCAGGCCACGGGGCACCTGCTACCCTGGCCAATGCCTATCTTGAAGGAACCTATTCAGAGGTCTATCCGGATAGAAGTCTCGATGAGGCGGGCCTGAAACGTTTTTTTACACTCTTCTCTCATCCGGCGGGCGTGGGTAGTCATTGCACGCCAGAGACCCCAGGCTCTATCCACGAGGGCGGCGAACTGGGATATAGCCTTTCCCACGCGTACGGCGCTGCGTTTGATAATCCGGACCTCATCGTTGCCGCCGTCGTTGGGGATGGTGAAGCCGAAACGGGGCCTATGGCCGCTTCATGGCATTCAAACAAGTTTCTCAATCCGGTCCACGATGGGGCGGTTTTGCCCATCCTGCATCTGAACGGGTACAAGATTGCCAATCCCACGATTTTGGCCCGTATCTCCCCAGAGGAGCTGACGGATCTTTTTAAGGGCTACGGTTATACCCCTTATCTCGTTGAGGGGCACGATCCCATGACTATGCACAGGCTTATGGCCGAGACTCTCGACATCTGTGTGGCGGAAATACGGCGGGTTCAGGGGGAGGCCAGAGCGGGCGGAAAACTGAGCCGTCCTCGCTGGCCGATGATTATCTTGCGTAGCCCCAAGGGATGGACGGCCCCCAAGGAGATGGATGGGCATAAGATCGAAGGATCCTGGCGTGCCCATCAAGTGCCGATCCTGGATGCCGTCACTCATCCCAAACATTTGGCCTTGCTCGAGTCATGGATGAGGGGGTATCGCCCCCAAGAGCTCTTTGATACCAAGGGGAAGCTGATTCCGGATCTGCAGGCTTTGGCCCCTAAGGGGATTTTGCGCATGAGCGCCAATCCGCATGCCAATGGCGGATTACTCAGGAAGCCATTGGATCTTCCGGATTTCCGGGCGTATGCCGTGGCAGTGCCAGAGCCTGGGAAATCCGAGACCGAAAACACCTTCATTCTGGGGACATTTCTGCGCGATGTTATGCGCAATAACCCTGACCGGTTTCGTATCATGGGTCCGGACGAAACCGCATCCAACCGTCTTCAGGCCGTCTACGAGGTATCCAAAAAGGCTTGGATGGCCGAAATCCGTGCGGAAGATGGTGATGGGGGCGAGCTTTCGGCAGACGGCCACGTAATGGAGATGCTGAGCGAGCATACTTTGGAGGGGTGGCTGGAAGGCTATCTCCTCACCGGTCGGCACGGTCTATTCAATACCTACGAGGCCTTCGCTCATATCGTCGACTCCATGGTTAACCAACATGCCAAATGGCTGGAGAAATGCAAGACGGAAGTCCATTGGCGCGCACCGATCGCGTCGCTGAATATTCTATTGAGCTCGACCGTTTGGCGACAGGATCATAATGGATTCACGCACGAGGACCCGGGTTTTCTGGATATCGTTACTAACAAACAGGCCATTGTTACGCGCATTTACCTGCCCCCCGATGCGAATTGTCTCTTAAGTGTCGCGGATCACTGCTTGAGGAGCACGGATTATGTCAATGTCATAGTGGCCGACAAACAACCCCATCTGCAATTTCTTGACAGGGAAAGCGCCATTCGGCATTGCGCGAAGGGTATTGGTTTATGGGAGTGGGCCTCCAGCGATGGGGGCGCAGAACCGGATGTTGTAATCGCCAGCGCTGGTGATGTGGTAACGATAGAGGCGCTTGCCGCCACTGCGATTCTGCGGTTAGCCTTCCCGGATCTACGCGTGCGATTTGTTAACGTCGTAGATCTTTTCAAGCTTTTGCCCGATACCGAGCATCCCCACGGGCTTTCAGATCGCGATTTTGACACTCTTTTCACCACGGACAAGCCTATTATCTTCAATTTCCATGGTTATCCCGCATTGATTCATAAACTGACCTATCGGCGCACAAATGAAAGAAATCTTCATGTTCGGGGATACAAGGAAAAGGGTGGCGTCAACACGTCGCTTCAGCTGACTATCCTAAATCAGGTGGATCGGTTTAACTTAGTAATTGATGTTATTGATCGTGTACCGAAACTCAAGAGTGCCGGAGCCTATGTTAAAGAGCGCATGAAAGGTGAGATTATCGATCATCTGCGCTACGCCTTGGAAGAAGGTGTCGACAAACCGGACGCGTTGAACTGGAAGTGGCCATTTTAGCAGTCTTATCTATGCGAGCGTGAATGACTAAGACGGTTTTAATATTGTGCACAGGCAACTCCTGCCGTAGCCAGATGGCTGAGGCATTGGTTAATGCCTATCTGGGGCCCGGTATCCTTGCCATTTCGGCGGGTACAAAGCCCGGATCACAGGTGGCCGCCGGTGCAATTGAGGCCATACGGCTCGCGGGCCTAACTAGACTCCCGTGACCGCGGCGCATGGATGGACTGGACGCCAATACCGATGCGCCCAAAGCGCGCGTATACTCTCAGAAACGCCATATTAGCGCTATGGGCGCCGTGTGGTGTGTAGTTTGGTGAGATGGTCATGCCGAGGCGATGTCGTGGTGCGAGGTCGCTTGGGTACCTGTGGGCGGGACGGGTATTTTTAAACCTTGATCGTTGCCGGACGGTCCTTGCGCCCCATTCCGGCCGTTGGACAGCCGGAGGCACCATGGAAGGAGCGCCGTACTGCATCCAGAGGAGGGAGTGTTATGTGTGAGCTTCTGGGCATTAATGCAGGTCAGGTAGCGGATGTCGGGCCTTGGTTGCGTCGATTTCAGTCTCGGGGTAGTGAGGCTGCCAATAATCCCGACGGATGGGGGTTGGCCTACGTTCGAGACGGGGGATTTAGGGTCTACAAGTCACCTACGCCAGGCGCTAACAGCGCATTGTTCAGTGCGCTTTGCAATGTAGTCAGGTCATCTCTTGTTGTTGGTCATGTGCGCCATGCCAACCACCCACGCGTCAATAGTGTCGAGAATACGCATCCCTTCATTCGGCTATGCTGCGGCAAAGAATGGGTGTTTGCCCATAATGGGCTGGTTTCCGAGATTATGAATATACCCGCCATGGGTCTTCATCCGGGTTGCGACCCTCTTGGGGAGACCGATTCGGAATATGCCTTCTGTTATCTTCTTGAGCGTATTGCGTCTCGTATCGAGGCGGGCGCACGGTCGGATGGCGCGACTCAGGTGGATGGCTTTGCATCGATTGTCGAATTGGTTGCCACGCATGGTCGGTTCAACTTTTTGATTTCCGACGGCACGTATTTGATTGCCTATGGCCATGATCATCTGCACTATCTCGATATTAGGGATTCGGCAATCCAGGCGGTTGTTATTGCGACCGTGCCTTTGACAACAGGCAAGTGGTCGCCGTTTCATTGTGGTGAGTTGCGTATCTATCGCAGCGGGCGACTTATCTTAAGTCGGCAGACGCGATTGCGCGTGGTGCATAACTTGTCTGACGCGCGTAATGCAAGGGCGTTGTGAGCAATTGCTGCGGGATAAGAATGAGGGCAGGGGAGTTATCTCTAAAGAGCGCGTAGCGGAGAGATTGTATGCCACCAGGACGTGGGGCAAGCGCCAGATACGCCGTCACGCTATGTCGAGCGTATGAAGGGGCGTGAGCGGCTATTACCGGATTATATGGCGGAGATCTCCGAACATGCGGAGATTCGGCGCGGGACGCCGTTGCCGCTGGGCGTGCATGAATCAATGGGAGGGGCTAATTTTGCCTTATTTAGCCGTCATGCTTATCGTGTTCGGCTGGAGTTATTTGATCAACCCGCAGACTCCATGCCCACCAGAGTCATTGATTTGGACGAGACCCGTAATCGGACGGGGGATGTGTGGCATGTATGGGTGGGAGGGGTTCGTCCCGGCCAACTTTATGGCTATCGGGTAGACGGTCCTTATCAACCAGAAGACGGACATCGTTTCAATTTCAATAAGCTTCTTTTGGATCCATTTGCCACCGCCATTGCCGTGCTTCCGGATTGGGATTTTCTCCCAGCGTTTGGCTATGACCCGTCAGCACGAGATCCGGGTTCGGTTTTATCGAAAATCGATGATGCCGGAGCCATGCCGAAGTGCATTGTTACGCATGAGCATTTTGACTGGCGTAGGGATAGACCTCTCAGGCATAGCTGGTCTCAGACCATCATTTATGAGACGCATGTACGGGGTTTCACTGTTTATGAGAACTCAGGCGTTGAGCACCCGGGCACTTACCACGGTCTTATGGAAAAAATCCCCTATTTAAAGGATTTAGGCGTGACCGCAGTGGAACTGATGCCTGTGCATGAGTTTAATGAGCATCAGGCGGCAAGGTCGCATGCGCAAACGGGAATGCCCATGAAAAATTACTGGGGTTACGATCCGGTCGCCTTTATTGCGCCCAAGGCCTCCTATAGCAGTGCGGGATCCCGTGGTCAGCAAAAGCTTGAATTCAAAGAAATGGTGCGTACTTTCCACGATGCCGATATCGAAGTGATACTGGACGTTGTATTTAACCACACGGCGGAGGGAAACGAATTCGGTCCGACTCTGTCTTTCCGGGGGACCGATAACGCCATCTTCTACATGCTCGAAAAAGACAAGCGTTTTTATAAAAACTATGCAGGCACCGGTAATACCGTCAACGCCAACCATCCCGTCGTCCAGGAACATATTTTGGACGCCTTGCGATATTGGGTTGTGGATATGCATGTCGACGGGTTCCGCTTTGACCTAGCCTCGATCCTGGGCCGAGACGGCATGGGGAACCTATTGGCAAATCCGCCGCTTATCGAGCGCATTGCCGAGGATCCCATTTTGCGGGGGACTAAGCTTATCGCCGAGGCGTGGGATGCCGCGGGGGCCTATGAGGTGGGTAGCTTTTTCCAGCAGAGCTGGGCTGAGTGGAATGGTCGTTACAGGGATGATGTCCGTCGCTTCTGGCGCGGCGACGATGGGATGCTGGGCGCGTTTGCAAGCCGCATATGCGGGAGCGCCGATGTGTATGCGATGTCCGGAAAAGGCCCTGAGTGCAGCGTCAATTTTGTCACATGTCACGACGGTTTCACATTGAATGACGTCGTGAGCTACCGAGTGAAGCACAATGAAGCCAACGGAGAAAACAACCGTGACGGTGCGAACGAGAATTTCAGCGACAATTACGGCGCTGAGGGTGCGACGGAAGATGCTGGGATAGACTCGGTCCGTAAGCGCCAGATAAAGAACTTTCTTCTCACGCTGCTTGTTTCACGGGGCGTGCCGATGATGCTTGGGGGGGACGAATTTCGCCGTACGCAACGCGGTAATAACAACGCTTATTGCCAGGACAATGACGTCAGTTGGTACAATTGGGATGACCTAGAGAGACATCAGGAAACACACCGGTTCGCGCGCGGGATGATTGCTTTTCGTCTGGCACACCCGGTTTTGAGTACCGAACGATTTTATACAGATGCCGAGATCCGCTGGTTCGGTTCGGAACAGGGGCATCCCAATTGGGCAGACCCCAAAGCGCGGCAGCTGGCCTGTCTGATCCCCGAAGACGAACACAGGGCCTTGTTTTTGATGTTTAATGCCGGCACGGACGCGGCTCTGTTTCCCGTTCCTCACGCGCCGAGCGGTGCTTACTGGCACGTGGCGGTGGATACCAGCCTTTCGCCACCCCATGATCTTTCGATTGTCGACAGCGAACGCCTTTGGAATTCCCTTTCGGCCTACCATGTCGCCCCCCGCTCGAGCGTCATATTGGTGGCTCGGTAGGTCGTGTTCGTGGCTCGGTACGGCTAGACGGGGGGAGAAAGGGCTCCCGCTTATTGGCAAGGCCGGTCCCTCTCGGAGCTCGGGTGTCGGTAAAAACCCGGAACGCCCAAGTCAGTTACCGGGCCGTGCCGTATTGGGAAGGGGTTAATGTTTTTCGAGATTATCCCCTCGCCTGTGTTCCTCTTAGACCTGAATAGACGAAGCACTGTCTGCTAGGGCACTGAGGTGGACTCAGGGTAAGATTCCGACGGGACTGTTTATGATCTCATCCGATGGAACGATCCGGGTAGACTGTATATAAGAAGGTATCAATGGATAGACGTCTGCTGGGATGGGCAACGGTCCTTTTTACGAGGCGTCTCCCCCGGTCTACCAAAAATGGGTAGTGGTAGCTAGTCAGACGCTTCTGTGGTGGGTGACTATTCGTAGTTCAGTGGTGGGATGGGATCGATATTTAGACGCGAAAAGAGGGATCGGTATGTAGAGGCGGACAGCAAGTGTTATTGGTCAGAAATCGAGCTTGCGATGACACATCTTTGGAGATATAGGGGTCATAAAAGGGCTGAACAACCGCGGCAATAGAATGCAAAACGCTATGGCGTATCTGTAAGTGCGGTGGGTCAACACTAGGAATATCTCGTAGGCCAGCAGATAGCGTGATATCTTCTTTTGGGCAGACAGTGGCCGAATGGCCACGCGGCTTTTTTCTATAGATTAGGTCTGTTATGCGGGAATATTCTTGGACAGGAATCTCTTAGAAAAGGGAGTCTAGGATCGTTACATAGATAAGCGGAATGTTCACAATTCAGGCGTATAATGAAAGACGACCATGAAGAGGTCGTTACCGACTGGCATCGATAGTTCAGGGGATGTTGGGCGGGGGATTGGGTATAGGGGATACCGTGGCTTGGGGTCGCGAAGCTATCTCAAGAGGTATCAAGGTTCTGCGAGCGCCCATAAGGCTGTAAAGAAGGCGAATGCTTGCCATCGCTGAGCTAAGCGCGGCGGTAACAGGTGTAGGGATCGCGAAATAGCCGCAATGGGTGGTGAGCGGTACAAGATGAGATGGGTTTTCTCGGGCCGTGGCGGATGAAGTAAATGGAAACGCGCCGCCTCCATGGCAAGGCACCCGTCACAATTTTGCTACGGACAAGGACGGCGACGAAAATATCGGTTGATCATCATCATAGGGAATTGGGGCGTTTGGATATGCGGTCGCACGGTTGCGGCGTAACTCTAGGAGATACACTATGCTAAAGGATGAGGGGACTAAAAAAGTAGTGACTGTGACGCGCAAGCGTGGCGCGCCGAAGGCTCAATCCAAGGAGGCCGTTGGAGGAGGGGATGGCTCAATCGTGACTCATCAGGAATACCGCGCGATGGTGGCGGAAGCGGCGTATTTCCTGGCAGAGCAAAGGGGTTTTACCGAAGATGGCGTGACCGATGATTGGTTGAAGGCCGAGGAGTTGATCCAGATGCGCCTACGGTAGCCAATGGGCGCCAAATCCGATCGATTCTCATCGATAGGGGATAATGGAGATGGGTATATCGATTTAGCTTAAGGGACTGCAAGGAGGCGGTATGGTGGGCCATGAGATTGGGGGAAAGGCGAGTACCGGCGCTTGTGCTAGCGCGCTGGAGAATGTCAGGACGGCGAAGGGCGAATTGGTAACCGCTATTGATGAAGTGATTTCGCGCCTGCTGCGCGATGTACAGACTTCGCACAATCACAGTGGGCCTCATGAATACGTGGCTCCACCGGACATGGAGCTATCTG
>Ga0307375_10001132_pt1 | contig 30017 bp, 39 predicted proteins | sample TR1MG_FD_202531 | JGI IMG/M metagenome (GOLD analysis project Ga0307375, IMG submission 202531) | Soil microbial communities from Risofladan, Vaasa, Finland - TR-1 | ecosystem: Environmental > Terrestrial > Soil > Coastal area > Acid sulfate soil | place: Finland: Risofladan, Vaasa | collected... | reverse complement strand
ATAGTTCATTTTCATGAAGGAATGAGAGTACGAAATTTTATGAGAAATTCTGGATTTTGCGTCGACTGGAATGACCACGATTTTGATAATAATTGGGTAAATTTAATTGAAGAATGCATAAAATGATATTTTGTATACATAAATGGTCGCAATGGAAAGATGTTCCTATAAAATGGGAGTCACCATTATTTAAATTAAAATCTTATGAAATTGGTCAAGAGAAGATTTGTTTAAAATGTAATAAAAAAAAGTTAAGAACAATGGATAATTAATATTAAAAATATATATATTTCATATTTATATATATAAAGAATATATATGAGGAGAAATAAGATGAATAGTATTTACATATTAGTTGACCCAATTACAAATAAAATACGATATGTTGGTAGAACCAAACATATAAATGTTAGATATAATTCTCACATTAGAAAGGAGCACGTTAATCAAGAAAAGGATGCGTGGATAGATTCATTAAAATTGTTAGATAAAGTTCCTGAGATGAAAATTTTAGAAGAAAATGTTCATGATAATATCGTTAAAAAAAGAGAAAAGTATTGGATAATTAAATATAAAAGTAGTGATTTATTGAATATTTATGAAAATACGTATTTTTCTAATAATAAGGGGGGATTTCAATTAACATCTATTAAAATAAATCCTGAAATATATAAAGATTTTAAGATTAAATGTATTGATGTCGGATTTACATTACAAAAGTTAGTAAATATTTCTATATATCTTTATAATGAAAATGAGCAATATAAGAATTTAATACATGAAACAATTTCAGCTAAATCTGGGAGTGTGAAAGAGCAAAACTGGAGCCAAAAATATGACTGACATAGAAAATTTAGAAAATTGTGATGATATTTCCCTCCAGACGTTTAAAGAAAAATATTTTTGGATTATGAGAAAATTAATTATTAGTCAACAAGAACAAATTAATAAACTTGAATATGAGGTTGCTGAATTCATGGGAAAGGTTGAATATGATAAAGAAGGAGAATAATATGGATAAAGTTGCGGTGCAATTAAAACCAAATGAAGAGTGGCGGAGAGATACATTTATTCCTTTTGAAGAACGAAAAACAATTTTATTACTTTCAGATGATTTACGACTTCCAAGTGGAGTGGGGACTGTTTCAAGAGATATAGTTTCAAAAACAATACATCATTTTAATTGGGTTCAGGTTGGCGGAGCCATTAAACATCCTGATCAAGGTAAAATTATAGATATGTCGCAAGAATTTGATAAGTTGTTGGGAATTGGTAAAAATTATATGAAAATATATCCTGTTGGTGGATACGGTGATCCTGATTTAATTCGTTATCTTATAAATGAAGAAAAACCAGAAGCTATTATGCATTTTACCGACCCGAGATTTTGGGTCTGGTTATATCAAATGGAACATGAAATAAGACAAATTTGTCCTATATTATTTTATACAGTGTGGGACGACCTTCCTTTTCCGATGTACAATCAAAATTTTTATGAAAGTTGTGATAGCATCGCCGGCATCAGTAAACAAACTTTTAATATTATAAAGAATGTACGAGAAAGAAATCCTCTCGAGGAGTGGGCATTAAAATATATTCCTCATGGTATTAACCAAGATATTTATAAATCTATTTCTTTAGATGAACCAGGAGACATTATTAAGAGAAAGAGAAAAGAAAAAGATAAAGAGATTGAATTTGAGATGAGTGAATTTGAAGAAATGTTAGAATTCAAGAAAAAAATATTTCACAATAGAGAATATGATTTTGTTGTTTTTTATAATAATAGAAATATTCGCCGCAAGATGCCTGGTGATGTTATTTTAGCATTTGCTAATTTTGTCAAAATGTTACTAGAAGAACAACGAGACAGAGTAGCAATGATAATGCACACTCATGTTGTTGACGATAATGGAACTGATTTAATGGCTGTTAAAAATGCTGTTGCTAAGGATTGTAATATTTTATTTTCTACTGATAAAATTGATCCACATATAATAAATTATTTATATAATCTTTCTGATGTCACAATTAATATGGCGTCAAATGAAGGATTTGGGCTTGGTACTGCTGAATCTCTTATGGCTGGTACTCCAATTATTGTAAATGTTACTGGTGGATTGCAAGACCAATGTGGTTTTGTTGATGAAGAGGGAAATTATCTTGATCCCAATACTCATTATAATGCTGATTGGGGAAGCAACCACGACGGGAAATATAAAAAACATGGTAGTTGGGTAAAACCTTTATTTCCAACAAATCGTGCCCTTGTTGGTTCACCTCCAACTCCATATATTTTTGATGATAGATGTGATTGGATGGATGCTGCTTATGCTTTAAAGTATTGGTATGATGCTGGAGAAGAAAAAAGAAAAGAAGCCGGTAAAAAGGGTCGTCAATTTATGTTTGATACTGGAATGACTGCTAACATCATGGGACTTCGGTTTATTGATTATATCAATACAACAATGGAAAATTTTAAACCAAGAAAACGATTTACAATTTATGAGTTATGAGGAGATATAAAATGAATAATGAAGAAAAAAAAGTAAACGAAGCAAAAGAAGCTCTACGTGAAGTATTTACTGATAAACCGGAAGTTACAAAAAAAGAAATTAAAACACTCTTGAAAACAAAACATAAAAAACAAATACGATTGAAGAATTTTTTTACATCACTCTTTAAAAAGATACGATTTGTGAAATATAGAAAACGCAATAAAAAATTGATGAATCATAAAAGTGAGGAATTAAGATATGGTAATCGAAAAGTTTGGTAAAGTGATAATAACTGAACGTGGTGGTAAACCCTATATAACAATTGAGGATTTTACGGTAACTGTTTAGTGGAATAATGTCCTGTAATCAAAATGAGGATTTGCTAATTCCGCAGTTTGATTATATTTTAACCGAAATAAAATAGAAAGGTTTTTAATATGAGTACATTTGAAGAAAGACAATTAATTAAAAAAAAGAAATTAGAAAAATATTTAAATTTTTTAAGAAAAAAATATAAAGAGAAAGTTGAAGAATTTGAGAAATTAAAATCTGAAGGATTGAAATCTGAAAAACCACCATATCTTTCTTCATTTGATGATTATTTAAATGTAGTTGCTCAATTTAAGGTTGATCCAAAGAAAATAAAAGGTTCTTTTAAATTTAAAATTAAATGGTTTTTACTTGATAAATTATCTGAAATAATTAATAAATTATCTGAAATAATTAATAAAGAAGTTTTTAAATTACAAGGTAATATAATAATAAATCCAGAAAAATATTACGAAAAAACTGATATAATATTACCAGCCGAAGAAAAAAATAGATTTTACGATTTTCATATTGAAAGAAAAAAGGCATTTAAGTTATATAATAGGTTATTGGGGAGATTACAAGATAAAACATTTACACCTGTTTTTATAAATGATTTGGAAAATCTTAAAGGAATAGATATTGTTGATTATAAAATTGTTTCTGATTACAATATGACGACAAAACAAAAATCTTGTAGTTTATTAATTGAATTTAAAAGTGGTAAAAAAATTAGATTTGAACCTGTAAGTTTTGATTGTGATGGAATAAACAATAATTTTAATATAATTTCTAATGAGGAAGGTATTGATGTTGTTAAAAAATATATACTAAAAAATGATAATATAGAAATAATGGAGATAAAAAATGAATAATAAACCACTTATGCTTTTTACTGCACCAGTAGGAACTCGTTCAGGATATGGTCATCACGCGCGTGATATAGTAAGAACATTGATAGATATGGATAGATTTGATATAAAAATTATGGATCTCCGGTGGGGTGGAACGCCAAGATCAGCGTTAAAAACTGATAATCCTGATCATATGCCAATTATTGAACGACTCATGAAAAATAATCAAATGCCTCGTCAACCAGACATTCATGTACATGTTACTGTTCCCAATGAATATCAAAATATAGCAAAATATAATATTGGTATAACCGCTGGTATAGAAACTACTCTTTGTTCTCCAGAATGGTTACAAGGATTAAATAAAATGAATTTAAATATTGTTCCATCGACTCACGTAAAAGATGTATTTTTAAAATCAACTTGGACAGAACGTGATAAAACAACTAATAAACCTATGCGACAATTAAAGCTTGAACGACCAATTGAAGTGCTTTTTGAAGGTGCTGATACAAATGTATATCATAAATTGGGAAAAAATGATGAATATTCAAAAATGATTGTTGATGAAATGAGAAATATTAAAACGTCTTTTAATTTTCTTTTTGTCGGACATTGGTTAAAAGGTGATATCGGACAAGATAGAAAAGATGTTGGAATGTTAATTAAAGTATTTTTTGATTCATTTAAAAATCAAAAAAATCAACCTGGACTCATTCTTAAAACAAGCGGTGCTGGATTTTCTATTATGGATCGCGAAGAAATTCTTAATCGTATCAATACATTAAAAAATATGAGTGGAAATAAAAATTTACCTCCTGTATATTTACTTCATGGAGAACTTACAGATGATGAAATGAATGCTCTTTATAATCATCCAAAGATTAAAGCACATATTACATTTACAAAAGGTGAAGGATTCGGACGGCCATTGTTAGAGGCGTCGTTAAGTGCTAAACCTGTAATAGCAAGTGAATATAGTGGTCAACTCGATTTTTTAAATAAACCACTTGCTACATTATTACCTGGACAATTGACAAATGTACATAAATCAGCTGTTTGGGATAAAGTTATTATGAAAGAATCTCAATGGTTTACTATTAATTACAATTATGCTTCTGCTGTAATGAAAGATATATTTAAAAATTATCAAAAATATGAATTGAATGCCAAAAAGCTTGCTGAAATTAATAAAGTAAAATTTACTCGCGAAAAAATGAAACAAGAATTCGAAAAAATTCTTGATAAATATTTACCTGAATTTCCAAAGGAAACAACAGTTACTTTACCAAATTTACCAAAATTACAAAAGAAAGGCGAAAAGACTCCGACAATAACTTTACCTAAACTTGGAACTGGAAAACCTGATTTAAAAAGAGTAACTTTGCCTAAACTTAAACCCATTAATGCTGAAGAACCAAATCACGGAAGTGGTATAAAATCAGATGACGAAATACCAACAATTAAATTACCTAAACTTAATGTGGGTGGTTCTGATGACGAAAAAAATAATATCTAAAATAGATTAGGAGAAAAACATTATGGCTGAAGAGTTAAAATTATCTGGAAAAACCGTAGACTGTCCCGTATGCAATAAAAATACGGCATTAGAGGAAAATTCGGCGGGCATAACTTCCTGGTTATGTGTTAATTGTGGTTATACTACTAACAGTATGTTTATTGAAAATAATCCTGAATTTGCGGGAACTCCAGTAGCTATATTGAAGTTAAAACATTGGGACGCATTACGAAATATTTATTGGATACCAACAGTAATTAATATGCCAAGTCGCGGATTAATATTTCCTGAAAAATATGGAAAACAAATTTTCTGGACATGTGTTCTTATGGTGGATATACCAGAAGAAGAACAAAAAAATTATCCCATAGCAGATCAGGAAGGGAAGTTTTTTACCAGAAAATTAGATACCGACAACGCAAAAAAATTTACTAAGTTTTATGAAGCACTTAAACAAATGGGAGCAATTATTGAAATGGATGAATTTGAAGAAACCATTATAGAGGAGAAAATAAATGCCAATTAAAATGCGTGATTGGTCAAATTTTCATGCTCGAAACATAATTCGAGAAGAAGTAGGAGTATATTCTAATTTACAAGCAGGTCAAATTGTTATGTTTAATTATAGTGGAAAAAACGTTCACAAAAAACGTCCTCTTGTTCTTATTCTCAATCCAAAATGGCAGGGCAAATTGCATGGTTTATCATTAGATTATATTAGTGAGCCAGTATTATTGAAATTAAGAAACATTGTACAGGAAACACTGCAACAACGAGTTGCACAACTGACAAAGTTGAGATTACCATTATTAAAAGCCGACATAAGAGACCCACAAAGGTTTTATAATTCTCGATTAAAACCATTTATAAAAACATTTTTTGACTCGACTCAGTCGCCGTATAGAATGTATATAATTACAAATATAAAAAGTTTAAGGACGATAGATTATAGATTTAAAGATATGGATATTCAGTCGACTGGTGAAGAAAATACTGTAGCAGGAAAAACAAGAGAAAGGTAAAGAATGAAAATAAGTTTTGCAATTCTTTGCTATGATGAAGCACAATCACTTCATGAAATATTATCATTATTACTTGTTGAAAGACCGTATGAATATGAAATAATTATTGTTCAAGATGGTAATCATCAACCGACAACGGAAATGTTGAAAGGGTATTATGAACAATGTAATTTAGTTAATGGTTATAGACGATTTTTAAATAATGATTTTTCGGCTCAAAAAAATTATATGACTGAAAAATGTAGTGGCGACTGGGTATTTAATTTAGATTCGGATGAATTACCTCCAGAATATCTTTTAGAAAACATTCATTTAATTATTGAACAGAATGATGCAGAGGTTTTATGGCTTCCAAGAATAAATATTATTAATGGTTTAACGCAAGAATGGGCGAAACGACTTCAAATTAATGTCAATGAACTTGGTTGGGTTAATTATCCAGATTTTCAACAAAGAATTTATAAAAATGATTATCCAAGAATTCATTGGGAACGACCAGTACACGAACGAATTGTGGGATTTAAGACTCATGCTTTTCTGCCGACAGATATTGATAAGGCAGAACATTTGGCTATGAAACACGTTAAAACAATTCAAAAACAAGTAGAACAGAATCAAAAATACGCAAAAATAATGGGAGTGATATAATGATGAGATTAAGTGATGAAGAGTATTTAAAATTAAAGGAACAAGAAAAAAAGGAAATAGAGAAATTAAAAGAAAAGAAAAGAAATGATGAATTAAAAAAATTATCATTTACAAGAGAAGAATTACAAGACATCAGAAAAAGGGCTATTGTACAACAACAATTATTAATTGATTCAGTTAAACAAAAAGCATACAAGGATATTGGTGACGCATGTGATATTTTAGACGCAGTTTTTGCTAGAGACGAATTGGATAAAAACATTAATGAAAAGGATAAATAATGAATATACATTGGAGAGGAATACCATGTTTTTTTGGATTTCATAGATATGAAAAACGCAACCGAAGAAAATTGATAATTCGCGAAGGAAAAAATTATATTATACACGAAAAATTTTGTATAGATTGTGGGAATAAATTAAAGTTAGATAAATAAATCATTTAAAAGGAGAATTAATTATGAATAAGTATCAAGTAACATCTTATGATTATGTAGAAAATACTGATGGCAATAATGCATATAAACCAGCCATTTCTGAAATTGTTGAAGCAGACGAATTTTTAATAGGAGATGGAACATTTATATTTGTGAATCTAAATAAAGATACACCTACGAATGAATACATAGCCTGTTACGTACAAAATAGAGTTTATGTTAAAAAATTAGATAATGATTAAAATAAAACTGTTTGAACCTCATATACATAGAAATGAAACTTCATTTAGACCGTTAGTATTCATTAAAAATGAATTAGCACAAGTTGGAATTGAATTGATTTTTGGTGACGCAACGTCATACGATTTTATGTTAGTTGGACAGGCATCATTTTTAGATAAAAAGAAATCTTTACAGGAATCTGTTGAGTTTGGATTAGAAAAAATAAGTTCTATTACTGGAGATTATATTTTATTAGATGGTCAGGATTCTACTTCTCTTATAGGTTCAGCCGATTTATTTAGGCAGGTTTATAAAAATAATAATTGTAAATTATTTCTCAAGTCTTCATATCTTAAAGATTTTGACCTTTATAAAAAAGGTTGGACTCTTGGTAGGATGTATTGGGGCGAAGGCGAATATTCTGTTCCTGACATTGATGACATGAAGCCGAAAATGAAATTAGCAGGTTTTAATTGGTTAAGCACAATGCAACCTCAGTGGAATAGATTTGATTATAATTCTAAAATAACTGATGTATGGGCATTTTTTCAATATCCAATGGGAAAAGATGTTTATGAGCATGGGATGCTTCAGTCGGCTTATTATGATAGATTTAGAACAGGATTACATAATAAACTTGGACAATTAGAAAATAAATATAAAGTTGTTTATATGAGAAGTGGATTGCGAATCCCTACAACTGATTATTATAGGATTATGTATGAGTCAAAAATAGTTATTGCTGCTTTTGGATATGGTGAAATGGCTCCTCGCGACATTGAAACTGCTATGTTTGGGAATATATTATTAAAGAATGATATGAATCACATTTGGACAATACCAAATCCATATGTTCCGAACGAAACATATATTCCTATTAAGTGGGATTGGAGCGACATTGAAGAAAAAACAGATTATGTTCTTTTTAATTTTAAAGAATTACAACAAGAATTTGTAATAAATTTAAGAAATAAATATATTCAAGAGAACAGTATAAGAAATAGAGTAATACATTTTTATAATTTATTAAAAAGCATTGACAACATTGGAGTCGAAGAATGAAAAAAGTTATAATCTCTCCACATATAGATGACGAAACACTGGGTTGCGGAGGCATAATTGATAAAGATACTTTTATAGTAGAATGTGGAGTTGATGAAAATAGAAATATTCCTGGTTGGGGATTGGTTTCACGATATACTAGATTAGAAGAAATTGAAAAGGTATGTAAATTATCTGGTGCATCATATATTTGTTTAGACCATAAAGTAAATCAATATGATTTACATGAGATTATTGGTGATATAGAAAAAATAATTAATGAACACAAACCAATAGAAATTTATCTTCCTCATCCATCATATAATCAAGACCACAGACAGGTTTATGAAGCAGCTCTTACAGCATTAAGACCTCATGATATTAATTTTATGGTTAAGCGTGTTTTAGTTTATGAACAACCTCATGTTTTTATGTGGGACTGGAATTATAGTGAATTCAAACCCAATTATTTTGTAGAAATAAATATAGATTTTAAAATAAAATTATATGAAGAAGGATTACCATCTCAAGTAAGAAATTTTAGAGATTCTAATATGTTAAAGGCACTTGCTTTGTTACGAGGAAAACAAAGTGGTTATGAATATGCCGAGTCGTATCAAATTTTAAGGTGGATAAAATGAAAACATTGTATATGGAAACAACCAATAAAACTCCAGAACAAACCATTTCTGAAATACAAAGTTTATTAAAACCATTTAAAATTAGAGATGTATTAATGAAATATGACATAGAGGGAGAAATAATTGCGTTTAGTTTTACATTAGCTATAGGTGATAATATAATACCTTTTAAGTTACCTATTCGCCATGAACCTCTATGGACACTTACTAAGCAGGGAAAAACAAAATATATAAAAACAGAAGAACAAGCAAGAAAAGTTGCATGGCGCCAAATTTATAGGTGGTTAGAATCTCAGCTTGCATTAGTTGAAATAAATATGGTTAATATAGAAGAAATATTTTTGCCGTATATGATGCTTGATAATAACGAAACAGTATATGATAAATTTCTTGATACTGGGTTTCAAAATCTTTTAACAGAAGGAATAAAAAAATGAAAAAACCAAAAATAATATATTGTGGATTTAGAAAATGGTCACTTGATATTTTTAATTATGTTCAAAAAGAATATTCAAAAAAGATTGATTTAATTTTAATTAAAAGTAATCAAGAATTTGAGGATTTAGTTGTTTACGACAAATTAGATAAATGTGATTTGATATTTTTTATTGGTTGGTCATTAATAATTGATAAAATAATAGTAGATAATTATAAATGTATTTGTTTACATCCCAGTCCATTACCCAAATATAGAGGTGGTTCTCCATTACAGCATCAAATTATTAACGGTGAAACGAGAAGTGCGGTTACGTATTTTATAATGAATGATAAAATAGATCAGGGAGATATATTATTTCAATCAGAGTTTAGTTTGGCTGGAAATTTGGATACTGTTTATAATAGAATTACACACATCGGGCAAATTGGAATAGATATGATACTTTCTCAGTATTTGTCTTGTGGTAAATTAAATTCTACTCCACAAACTGAAAGTGAAAAAACTTATTATAAACGGCGAACTCCTGCTGAAAGTGAACTATATAGTAGTGATTTTGATACAGCCGAAAAGGCTTATAATAAAATAAGAGCATTACAGAATCCATATCCAAATGCTTTTATAAAATGTAAAGACGGAACAAAACTATATATAACTGATACACATTTAGGATAATAAAAGAGGAGATTTAGAATGAAAAGAAGAAGTTTTTTAGATAAAAGTTTGGTTGGTTTGGGTGCAATGTGTATTGTTCCTCAAGTATTCACACAAACAAATAATACTTTATTTGATACTCCTGAATATAGAAAAATATGGAAGGAGTGGAAAAAATGTTGTTCTGATCCTGTTTATTTTATAGAAAAATATTGTGTAATTAAAACTCCATATCATGAAGAAGCTCGACGATTTAAATTGACACCACAACAAAAATCAGTTGTTAGTGATTTACAAAAACATACTTATAATATATTTAAAAAATCTCGACAGATAGGCATGAGTTATATATTAATAGCGTATGCGTTATGGAAAAATATATTTACATTTTATCCACATAATATATTATTTGTTTCATATAATCGCCAATCAGCTCAATATTTGAGTAGTGTTTATTCATATATGTTTGATAATTTGGTACAATTTAAACCACAAAAAAAAGAATGGAATAAATTAGAAAAAATACATAATAGTGGAATGGGAGGTTCAACATCATGTATTAAATTTTCTTCGTTTTCTAATGTAGAACGTGCTGCACATTCACAAAGTTTTAATTTAGAAATTTATGATGAATTTGCATTTTCTGAAACTCCAATTTTAAATAAATCGAGAAATATTATCATTACATCAACACCGAGCGGCAATAATAATTATTTTTATAAAATATGGAAAGGAAAAAATATATTTAATAAACGAACTATTACGCGAGGTCCTGTCAATTTTAATTCAAATAATTATTCAAATAGACGACGATATATAAAATTGTTAGGTAATAAATCATATAAACAAGAAATTTTAGCAAAATTTGTATAGGAGAATAAAATCATGGATAAAATAATAATTCAATTGGGTTTACAAAGATGATGGAGTGGATGAATGAAATTCGCTTTAATGATTGACAAGATATTACATGAATCTTTTACTGTAAATGAAAATGGTTGTTTTAAAATAAAGACTGGAAAACCATATAGTCATCACAGTTCAGTTGAAAATAAAACTGCATTTGGTGTAATCAGTTGGCCTTATGCGTTTATGGGCGACTTTATAAAATTAAATGAATGGGACGAATTACCAAAGAATGATTATGATGTTATAATGATTTCAGTCGAAAGATTTTTTGATAAATATCCTGTTGAAAAAATTAGAAAGGCATATCCAAATGCTGTCATACTTGGAACGATGAAAGAAGATGCTAATCTCGTACAGTTTTATAATGAAATTGTGAAGTTTTATAATGATTGTGACGCAGTTATAATGCCGTTTTATGATACTCCATTTAATTTAGTTCCTAATATACGAACTGATGTTAATAAACCTATTTTTTCAATTGCTCAACCATATAATATAGAATATCTGTATAATAAATTTTATAAGGAAGAAAGAGAAGAAACCTTTTTCTCATATATAGCACCAAATCATTCTCGCAGATCGACGACCGAAGAATTTGCTAATCATCTTGGTCATCGGTTTGATATTCCTGTTTTACGACAAGAAATTGCATATTATACTGATAGAAATCAATGGCATGATTTCCTTAATATTTTTACTCCCACCACATTTAATATTAATTGTGACCCTGAATACCATCAAGGACATCAGGGAATACAAGCAGCTATATTTGGAATTATTAATGTGGGTGGATTAAATGATTCTCATGTTTTATTATGGCCTGAAACGGCGACACAAGATTTGGATATATTAGAAAATAGAGTTGAAGAATATTTTACTAATCCAAAAAAACGTGTTGAAGTTATGAAATATGCATGGCAAAGGTTATGGGAATATTATTCTTATACGTCGGCTAAACGAAGGTTGAATGATATTTTAAAGCAAATTAAATGAGAATATATAATAAATTAATAAATAAAAAAAATAAAACAATGAAAAATAAAATTGATTGGGAACGTTGGATAAAAAATAAAAAGGGTGAAAATCCGTTACCAAGTATTTTTAATTGGTTTATTGAACGATATAATTATAAACATTATTTAGAATTGGGTTTGCGTAAAGGAGAAACATATAATCAAATAGAATGTGAATTTAAAGAAAGTATTGACAGCGATTTACAATATAATGCAACGCATAAAATTACAACTGATGTATTTTTTGATACTGTTAAAGAAGATAAAATGTGGGATATAATTTTTATTGATGCTAATCATGAAAAGGAATTTGTGAAACGAGATATAATAAATTCATTAAAACATTTAAATCATAACGGAACTATTTTTGTGCATGATGTAAATCCATTAACAGAAAAACATTTAGATAAAAAATATTGCAATGATGCTTGGGAAACATTTGTTCAATTTAGACAAACAAGAAATGATCTTGCTATGTATTCATTTCCGTTTGGAATGGTTGGTTTAATACGAATTGGAAAACAGAGATTATGGAAAAAGAAAGTTGAATGGACCTGGAAATATTTTGAAGAAAATAGAAAGATGCTTGTGAGAGAATTAACTGAAGAAGATTTTATTGATATATTTCGCGAAAAAAATATAATTGAAGAATGGAAAAAATATCATGGAAAAACAGGAATAGATGTAAATGATAAATTTGCCGGAGCATTCAGGGAGTTTGATACAGAAATATTATATGCTTTAATAAGAATGATTAAACCGTCTAAAATAATAGAAATGTCTCCTGACAGTGGATATACAACTTCTGTTATATTAAAGGCGTGTGAAGACAATGACATTCCGTGTGAAATTTATAGTTTTGATATTCACACAAAGAGTATACATTTTGATAGAAAGGGAAAAATTAATCGAAAACTTATAAAAGGTGAAGTACAAGCTACTCTTACTAATGAACATATAAAAAATTGTGATTTTATGTTTATAGATTCTAATCATTCATATGACTTTGGTAAATGGTATTCGGTAAATGTATTACCTAAATTAAAATTGGATACTTTTATTTGGATACATGATTGGCCTATTTATGAAGGCAATGGTTGGAGTGGTAAAGAAATTCTTGATACTAATTATAAATCTCATAATCAATGGACTGAACCAATGGCTGTAAAAGAATTTTTGAACAAAAATTTTTATGTTCCTGTTTTAAATACAACAGAAGTATTATATAAAATGAAATATAATGATGAACCCACATTACCGATGAATAAAAAATGTTTCGATATTATATCTAAAGGAGCATTATCACAAATTTTTAAAAAAACAAGGAGAAATATAATGAACACTAAATTAATATCATTTTTAATGCCCACGAGAAAAAGAACAAAACATCTATGTACATTATTAGATAGTTTAATTGTTACTGCTAAAGATATAAATCAAGTAGAAGTATTATTAAGAATGGATAATGACGATGAAGAATCGAAATTATTCTGGAAAGTGACTGAGAATAAACAATTTAATAAAAAATATAAAGGTGTTCTTTCTATAAAAATAATTGTAGGAGATAGAGGAGATGGTTATGTAAATTTCTGTATGTTTGACAATGAATTGGCGCGAATATCAAGTGGGAAATGGGTATGTTATCTAAATGATGATGCTGTTTGTACAACTGAAAATTATGATACTATTATAAGTGGATATAATGATTATAATAAAATTTTACGGCCAGTTAATCATCCCGCTGAGGACTGGACTGGTTATCCAATTTTGTCAAGAAAAATGCTGAAACATATAAATTTTACATTACCTGGTGGCCCGGATGGTTATTTAACTCCTGTAATGGATGAATTAGGTATTGGTCAACCAATAGATGTTCATTTTACATATACTCCTAATCCAGGTGATGAAACGGCACGGGACAGGATAATCTGTCACAAAAAGTGGTTGAATATAGATGATGTTCGAACCTGGGATAAACATCCTCCTGTTGGTGCACATAAACAAATTGACGCTAAAAATAAATTAGTAGCACAAATAAAAGAATTTATAGAAATAAAATGAATTTAAATATAAATAAAATACAATTTTCAATTACTAGTAAATGTAATCGAAAGTGTCAGCATTGTTCTCTTGGTACAACATATAATATAAACAAACATGATAATAATTATGAATATTTATATAAGTATAGTAAGTATTTTAGTGGCTTAGAAATTGCTATTACTGGGGGAGAACCTACTTGTCATTATGATTTTAGCATTTATGTTAGAGCAATCAAAGAAATTTATAAACCTAAAAAATATAGAATTTTTACAAATTCTTTTAATTTTAAGAAACATGAGAAAGTGTTTGAAATATTTGATGAACTGATAATTACTCGATATGAAGAGAATGAAATTTTTAATTATATCAAGAAAACTAAAGATAGTAAAAAATATGTAATATATGATGCAGGAAAACGTCAGGAATTACCCTGTAGTAATGGATTTAATCAACCGTGTGAACGGGTAGAGACGGAAGGGATGCTTTTATTTGAAGGAAAATTATATCCATGTTGTGCGGGTTCGGGAGTAGATATAAAAAATTTTATAATTCCCACACATACGTGGCGCAAAGATATTATTAATATAAAACCATCATGTCATCTCTGCCCTTGGGCAACGGATTTAAGTAGAAAATAAATTGGAGTAATAAAATATGACAAAAGAACAACATTTAGAAATTGCCAATTCTATTCAAGGATGGATGATAAATGATCATTTATCAATATTATATGATACAACGAAAAACAAAGAATTAGTTGTAGAAATCGGATGTTGGAAAGGAAGGACAACATCTGTATTAGCTGTTGCTGAAAGGGTTATATGTATAGATTCTTGGATATATGATATAAATTACAAGAACGATATTTGGTTTGATGTATATCGCGAATATTCAAAAAATGAAAATATATTAGAAGAATTTAAAAAAAATCTAAGTATGTTTAATAACATAGATATTATCATCGGAAAATCACATGATGTAGCAAATCAAGTATTAAATAACGCAGTTGATTTACTTGTTATAGACGGCGACCACTCATATGATGGTATTAAAGGAGACCTTGAATTATATTTTCCAAAATTAAAAAATAAGGGTATCATTTTTTGTCATGATTATGGAGATACTGGCGTTGACAAAGCAATTCATGAATTTATTAAACAAAAAAATTTAGATATATCAAATCTTAATAATGGTGGAGTTTTTTTACAAAACAACAATGTGGATAATTAGATGAAAAATATAAAAGAATGGAATAATGCATTTAATCCATTTAATTCTATGAAGATATTATTTTGGTCAAAACATATGGAATTGTTTGCCAACGAAGAATATTTGTCTCCACCATCAGTTGACATTGATCCCAGTAATATGTGTAATTTTAAATGTATTTGGTGTAATGCTGATGATATAATTTGTAAAAAAGCTAACAATCTTCCAACCGATCATTTAATAAAAATATCAGATATGTGTGCTGATTGGGGAGTTAAGAGTGCTTGTGTTGCGGGTGGTGGAGAGCCATTAATGAATTCTGGATTTTCATTATTATTAGAAAGAAATTATATAAATAACATTGAAACAGGAGTAATTACAAATGGTAGTTTAATTAAAGATAAACACATTGATGTTATGGCAGATACCTGTCGGTGGGTTGGAGTTTCGGTTGACAGTGGCACTAGAGAAACATTCGCAAAAATAAAATTAGTACGAGAGAATATTTTTGATGTTGTTATAAATAATATGAGTAAATTAATAAATAAAATTGTTCAAACAAATAATAAATGTGATGTAGCATATAAATATTTATTACATCCATTAAATGCACTGGAAATATATAAAGCTGCTAAATTGGCAAAATCTTTAGGAGTAACTGATTTTCATATGCGACCAGTTGGGTGGGATAATATAACCAAAACAAAAAATAGTAATGATATATTATTTGATGAGGAGTTATTTGGAAAAATAAATGAACAAATAGAAATGGCGATGGAATTAGAGGATGGTACTTTTAGTTTTTATGGAGTAAGACATAAGTTTGATCAAAATTTTAAAAGGAAAGTAAATTTTTCAAGATGTTGGGCTATTCCGTTAATTCCAACATTCGGTGCTGATGGTAATGTACATACTTGTTTTGATATGAGGGGTCGAGAAGATTTGATTATGTGCAGTCACTACCCAGACCCAGAAGAAATTAGAAGAATGTGGAATACCGAAAAACACAAAGAATTAATAAGAAGTATTGATGTAAATAAATGTCCTCGGTGCACCTTTGGAATTTATAATGAAATGGTAGAAAAAGTATTTATAAAAGATATGATGTGTAGAAAATTTCCTTGATAGGACAAGTTAATGAGATTTAAAAAAAATAATGGTTTAATTGGATTTACTGGACTGGTCGGTCAAAATATTATTAAAAGTGGTGGGCATTTTAGTAATAATCTTTATAATTCTACGAACATAAAAAATATTCGGGGTAAAGATTTTGATTTACTTATTTGTGCTGGAGCACGGGGGAACCGCCGAATTGCCAATATAAATCCAGACGAAGATAAACAGAATATCGATAATTTAATTTATAATTTATATTTTGTTAATACCAAAAAACTTATTTTAATATCGACTATTGATGTTATAAGTGATTATAATACTCCATATGCAAAACATCGAGGATGTCTTGAATCATTTTGTATTATGAATTTTGATTGTTTAATTATTAGATTACCAATTATTTTTGGCATAGGTACAAAAAAGAATATTGTATATGATTTTATTCATGAACAGTATAATTTTGTAAACAAATCTAATATTTTTCAATTTTACGATTTGGCTAATATATGGAAAGATATTAATTTGGCATTGAGTTTAAATATTGATATAATTAATTTTGTGAGTGAACCAATTGGTGCTAATGAATTGGCTAAAGAAGTATTTAATGTAGAATTGCAAAATACAACTGAAGAGTTACGAAAGTATAATATATTATCTAAACATTTAACTCATTGGAATACCGGAACAAATTATCTTTATACAAAAGAACAAATTTATAATTCAATTAGGTATTATAAAGAAAAGGATTTAATATGAATTCTGGTGGAAATTGGGATATAGATTTTAATAAAAGAGAAAAAACAAATACTCAATATATGAATAGTATTTCCAAAGCATTATTTGATGGTTTTAGTGTATTTAAATCAGAAAAACATTACAATCAAATAGTAGGTTGTGATAGTCATGGAGAAGAAAAAGCAAATTACATAGCAAATTATATTAAGAATAGATATGAATGGATAGCCGAAGATATTAATAAATATAAGATAAATGATGCGTGTGGTAATCCTCCAATATATGATACGGTATTAGGAATTTTTTCTCCAAATACTTTGATGTATATTCTTCATGTTGGTCATATAAAAAAAATGTTAGGAGGATTAGATAATAAAATAATTGTTGAAATAGGAAGTGGTTATGGAGGTCAAGCTGTAGTATTCGGTCAAGAATATAAATGGAATAAATATATAATGATTGATATTCCATTAGCAATTGAACTTCATAAAAAATATATAAATTTATTTCCTGGTCTTAAAAATATAAATTATCAAACGAGTAAAGATATAAATTCTGTTTCGTCAGATGTAGTAATAAGTAATTTTGCTTTCACAGAATTAAATGAATTGGGAATGACTTATTATGTTAATAGTTTTTTCAAGAAAACAAAATCTTTTTATATACAAAGTAATGCAAACAAAAACAAAAGAAATAATTTATTTAATATATTAAGTAATTTATTTGACATATATTCTTATACAGAAGATGGTATTTCTGAAATTTTAATAGGAGTTAAAAAGTGATTATAGAAGATTAGATGATGAATAAAATAGTTTTAATAATACCTCCTTCTTTATTTTTAGGAGACCAAAAAAAGAATCCAAGTTTAGGTATAATGTATATAGCATCATATCTTGAGCAAAATGGATTTGTAGTAGAAATGGTAGATTTACGAAATATTAGTGAGATTGAATTATTAGACCATATACCAGAAAATGAATTATACGGAATTACAGCTACTACTCCAGAATATCCGGTCGCTTTAATCATTGCAAATTTATTAAAGGAACGAGACAGTAAATGTAAAATAATTCTTGGTGGTTTACATGGAACAACATCTCATGTAGATAATGTTTTTGATTCGGTTATAATTGGAGAAGGAGAATTATCTATAGTTGAGGCTTTATGTGACCATAAGAAAAATAAACTTAAACGGTTTTATCAAACTTCACTGATAAAAGATATAAATGAATTACCATTTCCTGCTCGAGATCTTCTCCCAGAGGATTCATTTATTAATGATACTCTTTGTGAGTGGGGCAACAGAGCAACATCAATAATAATATCTCGTGGATGTCCTTTTAATTGTTCTTTTTGTTCTATTGAAAGCATATGGAAAAGGCGAACAAGATATAGGAGTCCCGAAAATGTTGTGAAAGAAATAAAGGAACTTATTGAAAATTACAGCGTTAAATACTTAAGGTTCCAAGATGATACTCTTACTGCAAATAAAAAATGGATTATTCAATTATGTGATATAATGACTGACTTAAATATTAAGTGGAGAGCAAACACACGAGTTGACTTTACGGATATGAGTGTTTTAGAAAAGATGGTTAAGGCTGGTTGTTATGAATTAGATTTTGGTGTTGAAGATGTTTCTCAAGAAGTTTTGGATATAAATAATAAAAGGGTTGCACTTAATGAAATCTATGATGCTATAAAAAATACAAAAGAAATAGGAATTAAGGTTAGGGTTTTTCTTATGATTGGATTGCCTGGGCAAGGACACGATGTGAGTAAAAATATTATTAAATTTATTGAAAAGACAAATCCAGAGGCCGTTGACCTTTCTACTTTTATTCCGATGCCTGGTTCTGATGTTTATAATAATCCAGGAAAATATAACATTAAATTAAAGAACAATTTTAATTTAAGTGATTATGTTTATACTGTTGGGCTTTATGGTGATGAAGCCGATAAAGATTTTGTTTTTGAACATGATAAACTTACAAATGAAGAATTAAAAAAATATAGAAAAGAAATATTAGAGTTTATTCAAGAAAGAAAGATGGTATTTAATCAATGAAAATTTACATATCAACAGCAAATCAGTATACTCATTTACTTAAGCCATTTGCTTATTTGTTTAATACGTTTTGGGATGATAGTATTGAAATTACTGTTATTGGATATGAACGTTTTAATTTTAATCTTCCAAAAAATTTTAAGTTCATTTCACTTGGAACACAGGAAGGTGGGATACAAAGATGGTCAACTGATTTAAGAAAATTTTTCGAATCAATAGACGATAATTTTTTTATATGGGCTACTGAAGATCAATTTATTACTTATCCTGTTGAGCAACCAATATTAAAACACATAACAGAAAATTATTTAACACCTGATATGGGAAGATTTGGTTTAACAAATGATAATAAAGGTAGACCATATAATATTATAGAACAACTTGATAATTGTAAAATTATAGAATCTGGCCAAACTGTTAATTATCGCTTATCTGCTTTATGGTCGATTTGGAATAGAGAATATTTATTGAAATATCTTTTACCAGGATATTCTCCAGGTGAATTTGAAGTTAAAGGTTCTGATATAGCAAGGAATGATGGATATAAAATATTAGGAACAGTAGATAATTATGTGATTCATGCAAGTTTAGGAGTTAGAAAAGGAAATCTTAATGTGCCATTAAATTTTAAGTTTATTAATGATAATCGAAGTTTAGAACAAAATGTAATTGATGAAATGAAATACAAAGGAGTTATAAATGAAGAAAATAGGGTTAGTGAATGATACAATTGATAATCAAGATATTGATGAATTAATTGAATGGTTAAAAACATATCCAAAATTAACAAAGGGTGAATTAACAATCCAACTTGAAAAAGAGTGGGCTAAATATGTTGGAACTAAGTATTCTGTATTTGTTAATAGTGGTTCTTCGGCTAATCTTCTTTTGTTGTATGCGTTATCTCGACGAAGTTATGAAATATTTCAAGGAAGAGCATATAACAGTGGAGAATCAAAAATAATTGTTCCTGCAATCTCTTGGGCAACTGATTTGGCACCTGTTATTCAGTTAGGATTTGAACCTCTATTAGTTGATTGTAACATGAATGATTTAACGATTGATTTAGAACATTTAAGAAGTCTTTTAATAATGAATAAAGATATATCTGCTATAATTTCAGTTGCTGTTCTTGGTTTTTCTCCTATGTTAAATACTCTTAAAAATATGGCTCATGATTTTAAAGTTGATTTAATTGAAGATAATTGTGAGGCAATGGGAACGTTATATAATGGAAAACATATAGGAAATCACGGAATTGCTAGTACATATTCAACATATTTTGGACATCACATTTCAACTATTGAGGGTGGATTTATAAACACGAGTAATGAAGAATTATATGATATGTTATTGATGTTAAGAAGTCATGGGTGGGACAGAGATTTGTCAAGTGAGAAACAAACTCATATTAGACAGCCACGGAAAATAAATGATTTTGATGCACTTTTAACTTTTCATCAGCCAGGATTTAATTTAAGGTCAACTGAAATAAATGCTAAACTTGGATTACAACAACTCAAAAAACTTAATAAAAATGTTCAAGCACGAAATAGAAATTTTAATTTATATCAAGAATTACTTTGGAAAGAAAATCTTTCTGAATTTCCTGGGTGGAAACCAAAACCAAAAGAAGATTCTTTTGTTTCAAATTTTGCTTATCCAATTATTCATCCTATGAAACGAGCAATGGTTCACGATTTACAAGCTGCTGGTGTTGAGGTACGACCGTTGATATGTGGTTCAATGGGAAGACAGCCGATGTATACAAAAATATACGGTAAAAAAATATTACCAAATGCGGATAGCGTTGATAAGTTTGGGTTTTATGTACCAAATCATCCGGGAATGACTGTAGATGATGTATGTAGGATATGCGACATATTGAATAAATATAAAGGAGTGGGAGTAAGCTCCGAATCAACTAATTATACATATTGTACACCAAGTATGATTTGGTAGTGGGGGAGGTATTTATATGAAAGTTTTAGTTACTGGTGGGACTGGATTTGTTGGAAAAAACTTACAAAAGGTTAAACCAGAATGGTATTATATTGGAGCAGAGAAGATTGATTTAATTTCTCCTTATAGTTTCTTTGATTATGTTGAAGTAATGAGGCCAGATGCTATTGTTCATTTAGCAGCTCATGTTGGTGGAATTAAAGCAAACAATGATTATCCTGAAAGGTTTTTTTACGAAAATACGATGATGAATTTAAATGTTGTTTCGTCAGCTGTTGAACTTTCTATTCCAAGAGTATTGTCATCATTGAGTGTATGTGCTTTTCCTGATACGGTAAAGAAATACCCTTTTAACGAAGAGGACTTACATAATGGACCTCCTAACGGAACAAACATTTCATACGGATATTCTAAACGTTCTTTATACGTTCATATGAATGCTTGTCGTCGCCAATATAATTTTAATTATTCTACATTTTCTCCAAGTAATATATTTGGTCCTCACGACAATTATAATCCTCAAACCTCACATTTTGTTCCGGCTTTAGTTAAAAAAATGTATGATGCTAAAGATGGAGATACAATAGAATTTTGGGGCACTGGAAAACCAATAAGACAATTTATGTATGTAGAAGATTTGGTGAGAATAATACCAATTTTATTAGAAAAACATAATACTGATTTACCTTTGATAATTGCTCCATATGAAAAATTGTCTATAAAAGATATGATTGATGCAATGATAGAAATTGCCAACAAAGACGTAAAAATTAAATTTAATAGCAAATTGGATGGTCAGCTTAGACGAGATGGAGACAACTCAAAATTTATTGAATTATGTGGAGATTTTGATTTTACTCCATTTAAAGGAGGATTACGAAAAACATATGAATGGTATGGACGACAAAATAAATTGGAGAATGTATGAGGAAAAAGAAAGCATTGATTACTGGAATTTCCGGTCAAGATGGGAGTTATTTATCGCGATTTTTATTAGATAAAGATTATGAAGTTTGGGGAACAATAAAACGTAATTCTGTCGCAGAAAATCAAACCTCAAGATTACAGAATATATTTGATAAGTTGACTATGGTTTATGGTGACATGACTGATATGTCTTCATTAATACGTATTTTACAACAAGCTAAACCAGATGAAATATATAATCTAGCCGCTCAATCGCATGTTCGCATTTCATTTGACCAACCAATTTATACCGCTCAAACAAATGCTATAGGAATATTAAATCTTTTAGAATCAATGCGGTTAATTGTTCCGAAGGCAAAATTATATCAGGCATCAAGTAGTGAAATGTTTGGAAATAATGTTGATGATGATGGTTTTCAAAGAGAAAGCACAAAAATGACTCCCGTAAGTCCATACGGTTGTTCGAAACTTTTTGCTTACAGTTTAGTTAAAAACTATAGACACTCATATGGATTATTTGCTTCCAATGGAATTTTATTTAATCATGAGTCTCCATTTAGAGGAACAAATTTTGTGACTAATAAAGTTGTTAAGGGTGCTGTTGAAATTGCGCTTGGATTAAAAAGTGAATTGATTCTTGGAAATCTTAATGCTAAACGCGACTGGGGACATGCTGCTGATTATGTTGAAGCCATGTGGTTGATTTTACAAGAAGAACTCCCAAAAGATTTTGTTTGTGCTACTGGAATTTCTCATTCAGTAGGTGAACTAGTTGAGTATGTATTTAATAAAGTTGGTTTAAAACCCAATTCGTATATTAAAACATCCAGTAAATATTTTAGGCCTGAAGAACTTTATGAATTAAAAGGCGACTCAAGAAATTTAAGAGTAATGACTGGTTGGAAACCTAAATATACATTTGAGACGATGCTTGATGAAATGATTGATTATTGGAAGGAGTATTATGGTAGATAAAAGTATATTAATAATTGGTGGTTCTGGTGCTCTTGGTCGAACGTTAATAAAACGTTATATTTTAGATAATATTATTACTGTATTTTCTCGAGATGAACATAAACATGTTAATTTGATGAAAGAATTTCCTGGAGTTAATTTCGAAATCGGTGATGTAAGAAATAGAAATTCTATTATTTCTGTAATTAATAAATATAAACCTGATATTATTATAAATGCGTCTGCTCAAAAACATATTCATATCTGTGAATATAATCCATTTGAAAGTGTCCAAACGAATATACTTGGAAATCAAAACATTATTGAGGCTGTTGAATTAGCAAATCATAGAGTTGAAGGAATTATATTTACTTCAACTGATAAAGCGTGCAAGCCTATTAATGTTTATGGAATGTGCAAATCAATCAGCGAACGTATTTATCAAAATTTTGCATTACACACCAAAGATATTAAAATTGTTATAGTTCGTTATGGAAATGTATTAGAATCGACTGGATCAGTAATTCCATATTTTAAACAATTATTAATGAATCAAAAATATCCTGAGATTCCCGTTACACATTCTGAAATGACAAGATTCTTTTTAACATTAAGTAAAGCAGTTACATTATTAATTGATTGGGCATGGGAAAATTCGGATTCACACGGTTGTATTGCTATTCCTAAAGTTCCTTCATTAAAAGTTATTGATTTGGCTGAAGTATTACGTAGTACATATAATGCAAATGGTAAAATTAAAATTACTGGAATCAGACCAGGCGAAAAACTTCATGAAGAATTAATTAGTCCTGAAGAATCATTAAAAACAAAAAAATATGAAGATTATTATTTAATAAGTAATGTAATACAAACTGAAAGATCCTGGTCATATACATCTGACCAAAGTTTAATAACAGACGAAAAAGAAATAATAAAATTTTTAACGAAAGCAAAGGTGATATAATGAAAATTTATGTTTTTGGTTCTAATGGGATGTTAGGACGTTATGTATCAACATATTTAGAAAATATTGGAAATGACGTTGTGCGATTAACACGACAAGATTATGATTTGTCGCGGTTAACATATGAATCTCTTGGGCAGTTTTTATGGGATGATTTAAAAATCTCATGGGGAAGTGTAATTATTAATTGTGCTGGAATTATTAATCAACGAGGAATCTTCAAGCCGTCTGATTATCATAAAATTAATTCATATTTTCCACAATATTTATCTCAACAAGTAAATACACAAAAAACAAATGTTTTGGGAGATAATGGTGTTCAAGTTATTCATGCTTCGACTGATTGTGTTTTTTCTGGTTTACAGGGAAAGTATAAAGAAAATGATATTCCCGATACTAGTGATTTGTATGGACTTACAAAAGCTGCTGGAGAAAGTAATGATATTCTCAATATTAGGTGTTCTATACTTGGAGAAGAACTTGAAAATAAAGTTTCTTTTTTGGAATTCGTTCGCAGAAATGTAGGAGGAAAAATATGGGGTTTCTCAAATCAAATTTGGAATGGAATAACTTGTTTACAATGGGCAAAAAATGTTAATAGAATTATAAATAATCCACAAAAATATCAAATGCCAATAATTCATTTTTTTACAAAACCAATATCAAAATTTGAGTTAGCAAGCATAATAAATGATGAATATAATTTGAAAATTGAAATTGCTTCTACGAAAGCTGATAAATCTTTTGATAAATCATTATCAACTATTTATATTAAAGAACATCATAGTATGTATATGCCTCACTTATGGGAACAAATAAATGAAATGAAGGAGTTTAAGTTACGATGAAAATAGTTACTATTAATCCATATCAACCTTCTGGTTTTAGATTGGATTTTCTTGCTGAATCAATTATGGAAGGATTACAAAAAATACCTGGAACAGTGACAATTATATCTTCTGACAGATGTAATGATTGTGGAGTTGTTGTTGATGATGACGATGAACTTGTTGAGCATGCACAAGATGCTGATTATATTTTTGTAATTTGGGACAAAAAAAGACTTGATAAGCCTGAACCAAAATATCATTTATTAGACAAAATTAATGCTCCTGAAAAGACAGCATTCATTGATGGTGCTGAGTGGACATATACAGCGCAACAGAATCCAAAACCTGGTCAATGTGATGAAGCTCTTAGAGACCCTTCTCGGCGACGAGGAGAACCGTGGATTTGGAGAGAGATGCATGAGAAGGTTAAGTGGCATTTTAAACGTGAATGTTATCCTCAGGACAGAGAAGAGTTTGGTTGTATTCCTTTACCATTTGCTGCTATTGACCGTTATTTTAGACCATCTTTAGAAAAAAAATATTCAATTCAGTGTTCATTCGGTCAAGTAGGGACTGGTTTGCGTGCGGAAGTTCAAGATATATGTCATGGTTTAGCCGACGAAGAGATAGATGATGTATTAGTTGGTGAATTACATCATGAACAGTATTTGACCACTATGTCTGAAGCATATACTGTTGTAGATGCTTGGGGAGGTGGAGATTGCAATGCTCGTTTTTATGAAGCCGTTGCTAATGGAGCAGTTCCTTTTTATCAAACATATCAAATTCTCACACCGTTTCCATATCTTGACGGTCAATGTGCTATAACATATTCTACACCTAAAGAGTTTAAAGAAAAAGTATTTTATTATTTTTATAGAAATCAACGATTAGATGAAATAAAAAGAATGGCGAAAATAAGTTTTAATAATACAATACATCATCACACGAGCGAAAAGAGAGTTAAATATATGATAGATGTAATGAATAATAAATTTAATGTAGATGAGGTATTAAGATGAAAATGGGAATTGCAGTAACATTTCATGGTTCTCCACACATTAGACCTATTGGACAAGAATTAGGTAAAGAGTATGTAAAAACATTATACAAATATTGTGAATTTCCATTTGAATTGTTTATTATTGATAATCAATCAGAGCCTCCATTTAATTATTATGATTTTCCGATTCATGAAAATAGAGATAATTTACATTATACATATATTCCCAATCAATATGAAAATGGTATTACTGGGGCTTGGAACATGGGTATTAAACAAGCAATTGATGCTGGTTGTGAGTTGATTAGTATTACAAATGATGATATGATTTATAATACTTCAGTCAATGATTATTTTAATGTTGTTATGAATCATCCTGATAAAGATAATGCTGTTTTTGCTCCGATAACAGATGGTACTCATAAGCAAAATATTCAATATGGTTCTCATCCTCAAACAATAATTCAAGATACCAGAGGTATTCCTGGTGGTGAATTGTTAGTCGGTTTCTTTTATACATTTACGCGACAACTCTATGATAAATATAAATATGAGAACGGAGATTTGTTCGGAATGAAACATAAGTATGATGGTGGAGATGGTAAATGGGGAGGTCAAGAAGGTGAAGTTCGCAGATGGTGGGAAGATGGAACCAAGTTGTATTGTGTTCGTCATGGTTATTTTCCACATAATAAAATGTACACGTATCGAGCCGCTAAAAAAATAGACGAGGCAGAATAACGTGGACAATGTAGAAAAACTTTTTAGTGTTGGCACAACTTTTAATAAAAGATTGTATGAATCTGAACATCAGGAGATTGTAAAAAGTATGCAAGATACATATTCTGAAATGGATTTTTTTGTATTTCACGAGAATAAATTTGAACAAGAGAAATATGGTGATGGTGTTGAAATAAAAGAAGCTTGGGATCATCTTTTTATATATGACGTATTTGAATTGAATCCGTGGTTACCTGATTTTTTAAATAATACATCATTTAAAGATTCGCACAAATTCGGAAATCCTGGGACATTTGATCCTCCTGAGTATTGGAGGCGTAATGGTATATTTTGGTTTCGAAAGGTTGTAGCTATCAATTCTTTAATTGAAATGAATATAGTTAAAACTCCGTATCTTATTTGGCTTGGGTGCGACACTCGATGGGAGAGAAAAATAGATGAACAATTTTATGAATATATTAAACAATATGATATTTGCCATATAAATAGGACTCCTTTAGGAATGTTTACTGAAACTGATATAATGATATTTGATGTAAGAAACATTTGGGTTGAGAAATTCATTCAAGGATACAAATATCATTATTTAAGTGGAAATGTTTTTAAAGAAGAGCGCTGGGATGATTGTGTTGCATTTGATAGAACAAAAGAACTGCTTATTGATAAATTAAATTTTGGAAGTTTACTTATTCAAACTGGGTGTCCATTTAATGCATATGATTATTTATTTCATTGGAAAAGACCAATGCATAAAATTAGAGATAAAAGGGGAGGAATATAATTATGTTTTGTTATAGAGATATGACTTTTTGTACTTATTATAAAGATTGTGATGATGAAAAAGATTGTCACAGAAAATTAACTCCTGAAGTAAATGAAGGAATAATTATGAAAAAAGTTTTTATAGATTGTGGTGCTAATGACGGTTGTTCAATTGAATTATTTAGAAAACATTATCCTAACGCCAATGAATATGAAATACATAGTTTTGAACCAAACCCACTATTTAAAGAAAAATTACAATCCTTAAATGTAAATTATTATGAAGCAGCAATTTCTACGGCTGATGGAATACACAATTTTTATCTTGACCAATGGTATGAAAAAGATGTATATACTCATTTTGGTAGCACATTAATGAGAGAAAAAATAAGTAAAAAGGGATGTCCAGTTCAAGAAATAAAAGTTCAAGGGATAGATTTTAGTAAATGGATTTTAAATAATTTTAGTATTAATGATTATATTGTATTAAAAATGGATGTTGAAGGTGCTGAATATGTTATATTAAAAAAAATGATTAACGATGGTTCATTAGATTATATAAATGTAATATATATTGAATTTCATGGTAGAAAGTTTATTATTCATGAACAAGAAATGTATGAAGATAGTATAAATCAATCATATTTAAATGAAATGAAAAAAAGAAACATTGAAATTTTTAATGGTTCTGGTAAATGGAATACTATAAGAGATACATTAGAAATTAATAATAAGGATTAAAAATGAAAAAGAATTTAGTATTTTTAACAGCATTGCGTAGCAAGGATAAATTTTTTACTGGTCGCCACGATGATTACAGTTGGATGGATTATTCTATAAAAACTTGGGAGTATTGGTGCAAACAAAATGATGTTGATTTTTATATATTTGATAAACCAATAGAAAGTGATTTAGTAAAACATCGTCCAAATTGGCAGAGATGGTTTAAAATGTTAGAATTTATTGATAAATATGACCAAATACTTTCAGTCGATGCCTCAATTATGGTAAGGTGGGATGCTCCAAATTTCTTTGATATATCTGAACACAAATTTTGTGCGTTGAAATCCCGCGAAAATATGAAATGGACATGGGAAAGTGCCAACGGTTATAAACCAATGTTCAATAATTTTGATTTTGATGTTAAGAAATATTTTAACAGTGGATTTGTAATATTCAATAAAAAACATAAAAAATTATTAGAAAATTTTAAAGATTTTTATTATAAAAATTATGATGAAATTGTTAAATATCAAACTGAAATTGTTAAACGAGGGACTGAACAACCTGTTCTTAATTATTTTATTCAAATGAATAATATAGATTTAAATTTATTATCTATAAAATATGGAGTCAGTCATATGTTTCGTTGGCAAGTGTTAGGAGCAAACTGGCAACTTAAAGAAGACCCTACTCCATTTTTTATTAAATATTTTTATGTTTGGATATTCAGTGGATTTTCTGATCGCGGATTAACAAGGAAAAAACTAATGAGCGAAACGTGGAATATGGTTCAGCATCATTATCATGCGCGCGACAGATTTGACGACATACTTGATGAGGTAAAACATAAAGAAACTGCTAAATATACTGTAAGCAGAAAATTCAAGCGTGATATTCTAGAGACATTTATGACTGATGAATATAAAGATAAGACTGTATTGGAACTTGGAACGTCGCAGGGTCAGACGACAAGAGTATTAAGTTACATCTTTAAAAAAGTTATAAGCATTGAAATTGATGATTGGAACATTGAACAGGCTCATATTACTTGTCAAGGTCGGGATAATGTTGAGATAAGAAAATTTGATTTATATCAAAACAAATGGGAATTTCCAAATGATGTTGTTGTTGTATTCATTGACGCAAATCATACATATGAAGGTGTTATGAGCGACGTTGTAAATAGCATTAATCATTTTAACGACCCGATTTTAATTCTTGATGATTATGGACTTCCATCTGGGGGAGTTAAACAGGCTGTAGATCAACTTGTTTTAGAAGGTAAACTGAAGATAATTAAACAGATAGGCGAAAAACCTCAAGATTTAAAACATCCTTCTGGAACAGTTAATGTTGATATTGAAGGAGTAATTTGTAAAGGGGTTTGATTATAATGATTACTTATATTAATGATTTAAACAGATTAAAATTTATTAATCAAAGAATTAGAATGTTAATAAAATTGATTACAGAATCACAAGATAATATGAAATATACTGATTCATCTATAGTTTCTCAAACTCGAGACACTATAGTTGTTAATAAGTATATATCAATAGGTCAAATTTTGTTATTAGATAGAATATGGGGAAAATATAAGATTGTGCAATAAAACACGATAAATATAGTGGGAGGATTAAAATATGGACACAAGTAGAAAGACAAAAAAGGATGATTTCATATTATTCACAGTACTCATAAGGTATTACATTTACAATTTCATAGAAATGTTGAAAAAAATTATTAAATTTTACATATTGGATAAACAGATTACA
>Ga0307375_10001131_pt1 | contig 30031 bp, 28 predicted proteins | sample TR1MG_FD_202531 | JGI IMG/M metagenome (GOLD analysis project Ga0307375, IMG submission 202531) | Soil microbial communities from Risofladan, Vaasa, Finland - TR-1 | ecosystem: Environmental > Terrestrial > Soil > Coastal area > Acid sulfate soil | place: Finland: Risofladan, Vaasa | collected... | reverse complement strand
AGAGCGTGAAGCGCGTCCTCCAGACCTACAAGGATCTTCAGGACATCATCGCCATTCTCGGCATCGACGAACTCTCCGAAGAGCAGAAGCTCACCGTGGCTCGCGCCCGCAAGATCCAGAAGTTCCTTTCGCAGCCGTTCCACGTCGCCGAGCAGTTCACCGGATTCCAGGGCAAGTACGTCAAGGTCGAAGATACGGTCCGCAGCTTCAAGGACATTGTCGACGGTAAGCACGACGATGTCCCCGAACAGGCCTTCTACATGAAGGGCGATATTGACGAAGTGCTCGCCGCCGCCGAAAAAATGAAGGCGATGGCGTAACAAAGTCACGAGTTGATCGTCACGGGTCTCGGTTTCTGACTCGCGCCTATCGGCTCGCAACTAGCGACTATTTATGTCCGACACTCTCCAACTCGAAATCGTGACGCCCGAGCGTCTTGTCGTGCGCGATACTGCCGACGAAGTCCAGATCCCCGGCAAGGGCGGCTACATGGGCATTCTTCCCGGACACGCCCCGCTCATCAGTGAACTTGCGGTCGGCGAAATCACCTACACTCATGGCGGCAGCACCACGCGTCTCGCCGTGGCCTGGGGATTTGCCGAAGTTCTTCCCGACAAGGTGACCATCGTAGCTGAAACCTGCGAGCGTGCCGAGGACATCGACGTCTCCCGCGCGCAAGCCGCTTATGACCGCGCCGTGGAGCGCATGAAAGAGGGTGGCGAAATCGATTACGATCGCGCTCTCATCGCCCTGCAACGCGCCGAAGTCCGTCTCGAAGTCGCCAAGAAGGGCGGCCTCGCCGCGCACTAACGGGAGCCGAATACATTTTGTAAATCTGTTTGTGCCCTACCCTTCTCGCATGCATTTCGCGACAGGGTGGGGCCTTTGTTTGTGCCTGTCGCTTTTCTTCATTCTTTCGTTTTGGCTCGGTAGTTCAGCGACTCAGCAGCTAAGCAGCGATCCGTTCTTGCCTTTTCGCCTCTTCTCGCCCTACAATCCTGCGAACCCTTCCCCCGGCTGATTCTTTTCCGTTTCTACGCATTGTTGTCGCTCATAGCTGTCTGGGCCCCTTGCAAGCCAGGCCGGCAGTCTGCTGTATTTGCCCAAACCGAGAGCGCGTCTCCCTTATCTCCGGAGGCGTGGGGATGGAGCGAACCATGGCGTCCAACAAGCGCAAGATCGCGTGGGCTGATGTCGCGATCGGGGCCGTCGTCAGTCTTGTCGTCCTCTTCCTTTTCTTCTTTCACTGGGCAGATGGCATGGAGTTCAAACTCTATGACATGCGTGCCAAGCTTCGCGCTCACAGTCAAGCCTCAGACAACATCATTCTTGTCGGCATCGACGACCAGAGCATCCGCGAGATTGGACGCTGGCCCTGGCCGCGTTCCTACATGGCTTCCATGATCGACCAGCTCTCCAACGCCGGAGCCAAGGTCATCGGCGTCGATGTCTTCTTCAGCGACAAGGAGCTCAATCCCGGCCTCGACGAAATTCGCGCTCTCGCCCAGGTTGTCGCGCAGAAGAAGGGCGCCGCCGACATCGAGCAGCTTCTCAACGACTCCGCCACCCGTCTCGACAACGACGCGCATCTTTCCGACTCGCTCGCCCTCGCCGGCAACTGCGTTCTGCCCATGTATTTCGTCCAGGGACAGGCCATCGGCAAAAACGACAAACCTATTCCGTCCGACGTCGAAAAGAACTTCATCCCCAACGTCCGCGCCGCCGGACAGGAGACCGAGGCCGTCGATTTCATTCCGCCCTATGCGGCCTTCGCCAAGGTCTCGCGCGCCATCGGACAGGCCAATCTCACTCCCTCGCCCGACGGCGTCCAGCGCGCCGTTCCGCTGGTCGTCGACTACAACGGCCGCCTCTTTCCGTCGTTCGGAATGCAGGTTCTCGCCGCCTATTACAACCTCAATCCCGACGACTACCGTTACGATCCCGGCAAGGAACTCGTCCTCGGACGCGCCCACATTCCTATCGATGCGCAGAGCCAGATGCTTGTCAACTTCATCGGCCCGCCCTATAAAACTTTCCCCACCGTTTCCTTCGCCGATGTCCTCAATAAGAAGATCCAGAACATGGATGTCTTCCGCGACAAGATCGTCCTCATCGGCATGATGGCCACTGGCGCCGGCGATCTCCAGGTCACGCCCGTCGGAGAACTTTTCCCCGGCGTTGAAATTCACGCCACCGTCATTCAGGACATTCTCGGCAACAGCTATCTCATTCGTCCGCCCTGGGCTCGCAACGTTGAGCTCGTGGTGATGATCTTCTTCGCGCTCTTCGTCTCGCTCGCCATTCCGCATCTCAGCGCGAGCCGTTCCGCCATCATCGCCGCCGTTCTGCTCATCGCCACCGTTGGCGGCGGCATATGGGCCTTCACCGCCTATGGATACTGGCTCAAGATGCTCTATCCATGCCTGATGCTGGTTCTCGGCTACACCGTCGTTATCTCCAAGCGCTACCTCGTCACCGAGCGCCGCAAGGAAGTCCTCGAAGGCGAATCCGCCGAAACCAACAAGATGCTCGGCCTCTCCTTCCAGGGACAGGGCATGCTCGACATGGCCTTCGAAAAATTCCGCAAGTGCCCGCTCGACGACAGCATCAAGGAGTGCCTCTACAACCTCTCGCTCGACTTCGAACGCAAGCGCCAGTTCAACAAGGCCGTCTCCGCCCTTGAGCACATCCTGACCGGAGACAGAAATTACAAGGATGTTGCGCAGCGCGCCGAAAAGTTGCGGGTCGCCGGCGAGACCGTCATCTTCGGCGGACGCGGCGGCATGAAGGGCGGCGGCGCCGATTCCACTGTCCTTGTCGATCACGGCCCCGGCGATCTTGCCAAGCCCACGCTGGGCCGCTACGAGGTCATGCGCGAACTCGGCAAAGGCGCCATGGGCGTCGTTTATCTCGGCAAGGACCCGAAGATCAATCGCGAAGTCGCCATCAAGACCCTGCGCTTCGAGGATGAATTCGATCCCGCGGACATGAAGGCCATGAAGGAACGCTTCTTCCGTGAGGCCGAATCCGCCGGACGCCTCGTCCATCCCAACATCGTCACCATTTACGACGCCGGTGATGACGGCGACATCAGCTACATCGCCATGGAACTGCTTAGCGGCACCGACCTCAAGGACTACGTTCATCGCGACAAACTCCTCCCCATGAACGAAGTCATGGAGGACATCGCCCGCGTCGCCGATGCGCTCGACTACGCGCACGCCCAGGGAGTCGTCCATCGCGACATTAAGCCGGCCAACATCATGCGTCTCAAGGACGGCTCCATCAAGGTCACCGACTTCGGCATCGCGCGCATCACTTCGCAGTCCAGGACCGCCACCGGTACCGTCATGGGCACGCCCTCCTACATGGCGCCCGAGCAGTTGGCGGGAAAAAAAGTGGATGGCCGCGCCGATCTCTTCTCGCTCGGCGTGACGCTCTATGAACTGCTCACCGGGGAGAAACCGTTCACCGGCGAGAGTGTCGCCACGCTGATGTATCGCATCGCCAATGAAGCGCACCCGCCCATTAGATCGCTACGTGTCGATCTACCGGCGGGCATCGACGAAATCATCAACAAGGCTTTGCGGAAGGACCCGGATCAGCGCTACCAGCACGGCGCGGAAATGGCGCGCGAAATCCGCGAGGTCCTGCGTCAATCAGTGCAGGTTTAACCGAATGGTGGATTTCGGGTGCCCCATCCTGAGCGCACGCGAAGGGTGGGAACTCGAAACTTGAAACCTGAAACTCGAAACTGTCTTTCGGCCCTTGAGTCACGGCTGAACAACCATGAGCCTCACCTTACAAGTCGCCGGCGTTTCCGACATCGGTTGCGTGCGCCAGAACAACGAGGATAATTTCGGCTACGACGGCCGTTACGGCATCTACCTCGTTTGCGACGGCATGGGTGGGGCTGCTGCCGGCGAAGTCGCCAGCAAAATGGCCGTCGATACCGTACTCACCTACTTCCGCGAGGCTTCCAATCTCAGCCACTATCCACCCGTCGGCGAACCCGTCGATGGTGTCTCTGAGCGCGCCAATGCTCTCGGCTATGCCATACGCCTCGCCAACGAAGCTGTTTTCCAGTCTGCCGCCGAGCATGCCACGCAGTCCGGCATGGGTTCCACCATCGTCGCAGCACTCGTGCATAAGAGCTTCGTCAGTATCGGACACGTCGGCGACAGCCGTATCTACCTCGTTCGCAACGGCACGATGCAGCAGCTCACGCAGGACCATTCGCTCGTCATGGAGCAGGTTCGCCGCGGTTTCATTACGCTTGAACAGGCGCGCACCTCCGACGTGCAGAACGTCATCCTGCGCGCTCTTGGCGCGGAAGAGAGCGTCAATGTCGATCTTGACGAGTTCATCGCCATGCCCGGCGACGTGCTCCTGCTTTGCAGCGACGGGCTTACGCGCCACGTCGAAGATCCGCAAATTCTCGAACTCATTTCCGCCGCGACGGACGTTCGCTCCGCCGCCAACGCGCTGATTGAGGCCGCTCGCGCCGGTGGCGGCAGCGATAACATCACCGCACTCCTGCTTCGCTTTGAAGCGCAACCCTGGTACAAGTCAATCTTTCGGAGGATCCTCCCGGGAGGAAGCCCCAAATGGCAAAACTCTATTTGAAATTCGAACAAGCCGTGCTCAAGGAGTTGGAGCTCACGCAGGCCACGCTCACTATCGGACGTCTGCCGGACAATAATGTGCAGATCGACAACCTCGCCGTCTCCGGACATCACGCCCGCGTCATCTGGGACAACGGCCACTATGTCATCGAGGACCTCACCAGCACCAACGGTACCTACCTCAACAACCAGCGCATTCAGCGCTCCGCGTTGAAGGACGGCGACAGCGTGCTCATCGGCAAACACGTCCTCACCTTCCATGAGACGGCCGCGCCCAAGCCTGAGAAGCCGCAGACCGACAAGACCATGCCCGTCATGCAGGGACTTGATGCCACCGTGATGATCGGTTCCAAGGCTGCCAGGAGCATGCTTGAACAGCCGGCGCACGCCGCGACTGCTGCCCCCGCGCGCGACCGTGTTGCCCTCCTCACCGTGCTCGACGGCAAGACCGACCATACCGAGTACCAGTTGACCGGCAAGCTCACCGCCATCGGCAAGTCCGAGATGGCGTCCATCAAATTGAAGGGCTGGTTCGCGCCCAAGGTTGCTGCCATGATCACCCATCGTGACACCAGGTATTTTGTCGCCGCCTCCGAGAAAGATGTGAAGGTGAAAGTAAATGGCGAGGAAATCTCCGGCCAGCACGAACTCAACGAAGGCGACACCATCGAAGTCGCCGGCGTCACCATGACCTTCGCCTACGTGGAGTGAAGGGAATCGGAAAGAAACGCTTTAGCCTTGTGCCCTACCCTTCTCTCGCGTAGTTTGCGAGAGAGGGTGGGGTAATTGCTTTTGCACTTGCCTTTGTTTTTATGGCGCGGGCGTCGGGGTCCCCGGCGACTTCGTCGCTGGGGTGATCGCCCTCGCCCGCGGCTTTTCGCTTTTGTAATGGCTTTTGCTTTTTGCTCCCGGCAAATCCGTTCTTATCTGTGGCTATTGTTTTTCCTCCGTGTTCCTCTGCGACCCCTGTGGTGATCCTTTGTCTTTCTTCTGATAAACTCTTCGGTTTGCCTTACGGCCTCAAATCCCTTATGGAGTTCGCAATCATGGACATCAAGACTGTTGGCGTCATCGGCGCCGGAACCATGGGCAATGGCATTGCTCACGTTTTTGCCAAGTGTGGATTCGAAGTTGTACTCGTCGAAGTCGAGCAGCGTTTTCTCGACCGTGGCCTTCAGACGATTACGAAAAATATGGAGCGCGAGGTTGCCAAGGCCAAGCTGACGGCCGAGGATCGCGACGCCTCGCTCCGGCGCATTCACGGAACGCTCAACCGCAAAGATCTCGCCAAGTGCGACATTGTTGTCGAAGCCGCTTCCGAGCGCTTCGAGATCAAGTCCGAACTCTTCCGCGACCTCGACCAGATTTGCCGTCCCGAGGTTATTCTCGCGTCGAATACTTCTTCCATCTCCATCACCAAACTCGCCGCCCAGACGAAGCGTCCCGACAAAGTTATCGGCATGCACTTCTTCAATCCGGTGCCGGTGATGAAGCTCGTCGAAGTCATCCGCGGTCTCGCCACCACGGATGAAACTTACGCCACCGTGAAGGCGCTCGCCACGAAGCTCGACAAGACTCCCGTCGAGGTCAACGACGCGCCCGGCTTTGTCTCCAACCGCGTGCTCATGCCGTTGCTCAACGAAGCCATGTACACCGTGATGGAAGGCGTTGCCACGCCGGAAGCCGTCGATGAAGTCTTCAAGCTCGGCATGGCGCATCCCATGGGGCCACTCACGCTCGCCGACTTCATCGGCCTCGACGTCTGTCTCGACATCATGCGCGTCATGCACAGCGGCCTCGGCGATCCCAAGTACCGCCCTTGCCCGCTGCTCATCAAGATGGTTGATGCAGGCTGGCTCGGCCGCAAATCCGGTCGCGGCTTCTACAAGTACTGATCTGGTCTTTCGGTGTCGGTCTCTCGTCTTGTGCCCCACCCTTCTCTCGCGCAGTTTGCGAGAGAGGGTGGGGTCTTCGACTTTGTTTTTACTCCCGACACATCCGTGCTCATCCGCGTAATCCGCGGCTGCCTTTGCCTTCACCCCGAATAGATCCGGGTCTATCCGTGGTTCTTTCGCTTTTCCGATTTTCCTTTTGCCTTGTCCGTGCCTCTCCGTGCAATCCGCGGCTCTTGAGTCTTCTCCCGGAACTTCTTCAACGCCTCTATGGATTTCATTACGACATAAGTTTCAGCGAAAGATGCATTGGCCCATTGAAATGAGAAGACTCCTGTCACAGAATGGGTTGTGTTGACGGCCACTGCCTTCGAGGTTGCCATGCTTATCCGGGCCGCGACAGCCTGTTTCGCAACCATTCTCCTCAGCGCGTCGTCCCTGGCACAACGCAAGCCAGCCGAGTCCACTCCTCCCAAGTTCACCGCGCGCGCCGAACTTGTGCAGCTCACCGTTCTCGTCACGGACAAATCCGGCGCGCATGTCTCTGGACTGAAGCCCGAAGACTTCGTCGTCAAGGACAACGGCGAAGCGCAGACTGTCGCTTTCTTTGAAGAGATCAAGTCCGTGCCGCAGGCCGTTGGATCCATCGCGCAGCCGAGTGCCGCCTCTTCTCCGGCTACCGCGCAATCCAACCTCCAGCTTGCCCCGGTGGCTCAGCCGCTAATCATCATCGCCATCGACCGCATCAACACGCCCGCGCTCGACCAGGGCAGTGGACGCCTTGCGCTCGCTCATTTTCTCGCCGAGGCCATTCAGCCCGGCACTCTCGTCTCTCTCGTGACCATCGACCGTGGCGGCATGCACCTGCTGCATCCCTTCACCGCCGACACCGCGCCGCTCATCGCTCTCCTCAAGGGGACGCCATCGCGTACTGCCGAACACGAACTCGCCCGCGATCCTCTCGACGACCCTGCGATTCTCTCGTTGACCGTTGAAAACCGGAGCAAGATCGCCTCCGCTATCTTCACGGAGAACGTCCTGGTCCGCAAAGGCGCCATTGATGGCACACTCGACGCCATGAATCAACTGGCGCAGGCTTTCGCCGCCGTGCCGGGAAGAAAGTCGCTGATCTGGGCCACCGCCGGATTTCCCTTCCGGGTTGTCGATCCGCAACATCCTTTGCTGACCTATCTGGGAAACGAGTTGCCCAACCAGTCCCTCGCCTATGAGAGAACGTTTCGCGAACTTTGCCGCGCCAATATTGCCGTCTATCCCGTCGACGTACGCGGCTTGACGAATCCCGCCGTCGTATCCGCCGACCTCAGCGCGCGCAACAGCAATATCCGTCGTGTAAACCGCTTGCCCGAGGCGGGAGAGAGCGCACGCCTCGATCAGACCGAATCGTTCATCACCATGGAGTCTTTCGCTAAAGCCACCGGAGGCAGGGCCTTCTTTGGCCACAATAACCTTGTCGCCAGCTTTCAAGGCGCCGCCCGCGACTCCGAGGCCTATTACGTCCTCGGCTATTACCTCAAAGAGCCGAAGCCCGGCTGGCATTCGCTCAACGTGCGCGCCAATGGCGACGCCCATGTGCGCACCCGCAGCGGATTCTTCGTCCTCAAGGAGGCACCGGACTCGCGCGAGGCCAACGCCGCCGCCATCGCACTCGCGTTGACTTCGCCGCTCGACTTCACCGCACTGTCCATCAGCGCCACCTGGGAGCAGGCACCCGGCTCAGGCGGCAAACGCGAGATCCGCTTCTCCATCGTGCTGCTGGAGAATGCGGTTGCTATCGACGAGGCCAGCCAGAACCACGTCCATCTCGATTTCCTCGCAGTCGCGCGCGGCGTCTCGCAAAAATCGGAGAAGCCAGCGGCGCAACTGCGCAAAGTCTTCGACACGAATCTCTCGCCCGATGGCGTGGCGCAGATTCGCGAAAGCGGTGTCACCTACAGCGATGCCTTGCGACTCGCGCCCGGCCATTACAATGTGCGGTTCGTAGTGCGCGACAATCTGAGCGGCAAGACCGGCAGCCTCACCGTCGCCATCGACGTGACGTGAGCATGGGCCTCCGGACTTCGCGGCTGCCTTTGCTTTTCACTTCGACACATCCGTGCCCATCCAAATTCATCCGTAGCCCGTTCGTTCCATCTCGAAACTCGAAACTTGAAATTCGAAACTGCCTCCACGGGTTTATGCTGGACTCATGGACAGCGCCATCTCTCCCAGGGAAACCAAGCTTCCACTCTTCTACGCGCTCGCTGTGATCTTCGGACTCGCCTGCGGAGTGCTTCACCTTGTCGTCCACGATCCGTTGCTCACTTCACTCGGCGTCCTCGCCAGCTCCATGATCCTCGGCGTGGCCCGTCCTCTCTCTCCGTGGCGTTGGACACTCCTCGTCGGGATTCCCGTTCCGCTCGTGCTTGCCGCCGCCACTCTCAGCAACTACTACGACGACATCACCCGCTCCACCGTCGCTGGATCGATACTTATCATTCTTCCCGGGTTTGCTGGCGCCTATGGCGGGTCTTTCATGCGCGGGTTTATCAACAATGTTTTTCTGGAAGGGAAGTAGCCCATCGCGTTGACTGGCCGGTTACCCGCCAGTAGCAGTTTGGTAAATAGGAAACGTAATCTACTCGCCACCGCCGGTTATCGGACGCCGCTCGTGAACATCTATTAACTACTCTGTCACTACCGCCGGAATCGCATTGCCGTTATGCTCGGCACATGGCAGTTTCCATGACGGTGCTGGCGAGCGGAAGCAAGGGCAATAGCACGGTGATTGCCTCTTCCCGCACTCGTCTGCTCGTCGACTGCGGCCTCTCCTGCAAGGAAATCTGCAATCGCCTCGTAAAATCCAACATCGCGCCCGAGTCGCTCAACGCCATCCTCATCACCCACGAACATTCCGACCACGTTGGTGGCCTGCACGTAATGTCGAAGAAGTTGCACATCCCCGTTTTCATGACTTCTCCAACACATGCAGCGTGGCAGCGTGCATGCAAGGACAGCGCGGGCAACCGCGTGCGCGCCGAACGCCTCGAAGTATTCGAGCCCGGACGCACTTTTTGCGTCGGTGATATTGAAGTGAAGTCATTTACCATTCCGCACGATGCTGCCGATCCCGTGGGTTTCACGTTCGTCAGTGAAGGCATTAAACTTGGCGTCGCGACGGATCTTGGCTTTATCGCGCAGAATGTGAAGGACAACCTGCACGGCTGTCATGGATTGATGATCGAGTCGAATCACGATCTCGAAATGTTGCGCGTGGGACCGTATCCGTGGGCCGTCAAGCAGCGCGTGATGTCCCGAGTTGGTCATCTATCGAATGACGCACTCGCGGAATTTCTTGCCAACGATTATGATAAGAACGCAGCGTTTTTGATACTGGCGCATCTCTCGGAACAGAACAACCACCCGGAGATCGCCATGTCGGTTGCGGAGAAAGCGCTCGGTGATGGCCGCAGCCTATTGCGCAATCGGTTGATGCTTGCTTCACAACATGAGTCACTGCGGACACTGACGCTGTAGCCATGAGCCCTTGTACAGATCGCGTAGTTGGAAAGATCCTCGCCGGTTGGCGCTATGACATCTCGGGGCTTGCCCCGGAGATGCGCGGCGACTACGAGAGCCATCTCGCTGCCTGCGAACACTGCCGCAGCCGGCAGCGTCTTCATCGCACCATCGATATTGGTTTGATCGTGCTTGCCTCGGTTTCCGCCTTTGTCTTCCTGCTTGCCTTTGGCGTTATTCGCAAGGTCGGTCCGCGCCACGAACTTGCGTTCGAACTGGCGGCGGTTGGCGGTTTTCTTCTCTCAATTCTCATCTTTGTGCTGGTTGCCCTGGCCACTCCGGCGCCAATGGTAGTGGCGCGCACGGTGCACGACCGTCTTCCCGACGGCATTCGCGAACGAATCCCCGAGGAGTTCCGCGTCAGGATCTCCGGACAATAGTTCAGAAACATTTATTGTTGTGGATGCGTAGTCCGGCGCGGTTCAGCCGGTGATCATGCCGCCGGTCAGCTCGCGCAGGTTTCCCACGCGATGCTCCAGGCACCAGCGTTCCAGCGTATTCACCAGTTTTTCGCTGGCGCACGGGTCCCAGAAGTTCGCCGTCCCCACTTCCACAGCGGTTGCTCCGGCCAACATGAATTCGATCACATCTTCCGCGGTGCTGATGCCGCCCATGCCGATCACGGGGATGCGCACGGAGTGCGCGACTTCGTAAACCATCCGAATGGCGATCGGTTTGATGGCCGGACCGGAGAGTCCGGCGGTGACGTTCGAAATGCGGGGCTTGCGCGTTTCGGGATCAATGGCCATCGCCAGGAACGTATTGACCAGCGAGATCGCGTCCGCGCCCGCATCCTCGGCGGCCCGAGCCATGTGCGCAATGCTGGTGACGTTAGGTGAAAGCTTTACGATCAGCGGACGTGTCGCGTTGCTCTTTGCGCAGGCGACAATCTCGGAAAGAAGTACGGCGTCCTGACCGAACGCGATTCCGCCGTGCTTTGTGTTCGGACAGGAGACGTTGAGCTCGTAGGCCGCGATTCCCTCGCCCTGGTTGAGAATGCGGATTGTTTCTTCGCAATCTTCCGTGGTGTTGCCGAAAACGTTGGCGATCACCACAATGTCCTTCATCTTGCGCAACGCAGGCAGCTTGTCTTCAACGAACGCGCGCGCGCCAATATTTTGCAGCCCGATAGCGTTCAGCATTCCGGCAGCGGTCTCAAAGAGGCGCGGCGGAGGATTTCCCGCCATCGGTTCGAGGGAAAGTCCTTTGACGACGAAGCCCCCGAGTTTGTCGAGCGCAACAATGTCTTCGAATTCGATGCCATAACCGAACGTGCCAGAGGCTGCGATCACCGGATTCTTCAGTGTGATGCCCGCAAAGCTTACGCTCATGTCGAGCGGTGTCGCGCCTTGGCGCGGCTTGGGCGGACGCGTACTTTCAGCAACAGGAGGCTTGGTAGTCATTACATACGTCCGATGGTACAAGGTCTTTTAGTAATCATCGATGTGTCCAACCAGGCCGCTGGGCGCCTGAAACTCGCAACTTCGCACTGCGTTCTGGGTTTGGACTCTACTAAAGCAGTGCTTGCGAACATGATATATCGCGAATGGGCCACGGCATAGCAGGGACCCTCCATATCTTCAGTTCGCAGCCAGACATGCGCCCTACGTCGAACACGATGGATCTTTTTGGAGGTAGATTATGAAAAGATCGGCTCGCTGTTTGATGTTCAGCCTGGTGGCGTTTTTTCTCATTGCCAGTGTGTCCGCGTTTGGGCAGGACTGGGATCGGGACCGGGATCGCGGCCGTTTTCCTCGTGACGGTGTGTGTTTCTATCGCGGCCCGCACTTCACCGGCGACTATTTCTGCGCGCGACCTGGCGACTCCATTGACAGGCTCGGTCACGGCTTCAACGATCACATCCGGTCCGTACAGGTCTTCGGCCGCGCCTCCGTCGTTGTTTTCAATGACACCGGCTATCGCGGCGACAGTACGCGTTTCAGGCGCGACATGGACGATCTTCGCTTCTGGGGACTCGTCGATCATCCGCGGAAGAACTGGGCGGACCGCATCTCCTCGGTTGAGGTAGTGTATGCAGGCGGTCGCTACGGACGCGACGATGACGATTATTATCGTCGCGACCATGATCACGAGCACTATCGCGACGACGACGATAACCTGTTGTACTTCCATCTCAATCTCGGTGGTCACGACTGAGTCATAACCGTGACGCAATTGAAGGCCACTCTGAGGGCAGGCTATTTGTCCTGCCCTTTGCCCTTCTTTTGGGGGGAAATCTGGCAAAAACGTGCAGAGTGCGAGCGTTTTCGATAAAGTTATTCTCTTATGCTTGAGCTCGCATTCGTACGTGACAACCTGTCCCTCGTGGAAGAGAAGCTGCGCCAGCGCGGCGCCAACCCGCAGGAGTTGCTTGGCGACTTCCACCAGATTGACCAGCACCGCCGTGCCGTCATCACCGAGTTGGAGACGCTGAAGGCGCAGCGCAATAAGATCACCGGGGAAATTGCGCAACTCAAGAAAAACAAACAGGACGCCAACGCGCTCATCGAGCAAACAAAGCTGCTGCGCGAACAGATTCCTGCGCTCGAAAAAGATGCGGAAGAGGCCGACGCTAAGCTGCGCACGATCCTCGTCACCATTCCAAACATTCCCGATGACAGCGTGCCGGTTGGCAGGGACGAGCACGACAACAAGGAAGTGAAGCGCTGGGGCACTCTGCCCGTCTTCGATTTCCAACCCAAACCGCACTGGGAACTGGGCGAAGCGCTGGGTGTACTCGACCTGGAGCGTGCCGCGAAAATCACGGGCGCACGGTTCGCGCTCTATTGGGACCTCGGCGCAAAGCTGGAACGCGCGCTGATGAACTTCATGCTCGATCTGCACACCGGTCAACATGGCTACACGGAAGTTCTGCCGCCATACATGGTGAATTCGGATTCGATGTTCGGCACCGGCCAGTTGCCGAAATTCGAGGCGGATCTTTTCAAGGTGCCGCAAGGCGACAAGAACCTCTGGCTGATTCCGACCGCCGAAGTTCCGGTGACGAACATTTATCGCAACGAGACGCTGGAGGCTTCGCGACTGCCGGTTTCGCTGACGGCGTTTACTCCGTGCTGGCGCAGCGAGGCCGGTTCTTATGGCAAGGATGTGCGCGGCATTATTCGCCAGCATCAGTTTCAGAAAGTCGAACTGGTAAAGTTCACCAAGCCGGAGGAATCCTACGCGGAACATGAGAAGTTGACGCACGACGCCGAAGAAGTTCTGGAGCGACTTGGTTTGCATTATCGCCGCATGCTGTTGTGCTCGGGCGACATGGGTTTCTCGTCGGCAAAAACCTACGATCTCGAAGTGTGGCTGCCGGGGCAGGGGCTCTTCCGCGAAATTTCTTCGTGTTCGAATTTCGAGAGCTTTCAGGCGCGGCGAGCTAACATCCGTTACAAGCCGGAAGGGAAGAAGGGCACGGAGTTCGTGCACACGCTCAATGGCTCCGGTCTGGCGATTGGGCGAACCTGGGTAGCCATCGTCGAAAATTATCAGCAGGCCGACGGCAGCGTACTCATTCCCGAGGTGCTGCGGCCTTATGTGGGTGCGGAGCGCATCGTACCGAAGAAGTTTTAGGGCGCGGTTTCGCGTCCGGCAATTACGCGGTGCGTTGCATTCACTCCGCACCGCAACTACACTAAATGGGGCGAGATGAAAAAAGCGTGGCAAACAATCCGTGGCTATATCTGGTGGACGCATCCGCGTGGAAACGTTCACTACGACATCATGGTCACGCTGATACTGGTTTTCATTTTCGTAACGCCTCACTACGTCAACTTCAATGACAAACCGGCGGAGCGCCAGCCGCACTTTACCGCCGTGCAGGTTTCGCCCGACGGTGACGGCTTCGTTTACCGTATCGATGCGCGCGCCGTCCAGGGCTCCAGCGATGCCGAGATCCGCTCGGGATTGTTGCGCGTCATCGAGCCGATCGCGGGTGAAGTGGTGTTGAACCGGTACGAAGCGGTGCCCGATCTTTCGGGAAAGATCGTCGTCTACATGGCGTGGGTCCGCCGTCGTTAGTTTTTTCGCGGAGTGGGGAATTCATGAGAAACGCGTGGCGAATTGCGGCTCTTGCCCTGGTTATGGGCACGTTTTTGATGGCGTATGCAAAGGCTCCGGCGGGAAGCGCGAAGCAGCCGGCAGCGCAGGCTGGCAGCGCCGCGAATCTTGAAACCGTCCTGAAGTTGATGGACGAGACGGCCGCGAAATTCAAGACCGTGGAAACCGATTTTTATTGGGACCAGTATTCCATGGTGGTGGATGATCACGATACGCAGTCCGGCACGATCTATTTCCGTCGCCAGGGCAAGGATATCGAGATGGCCGCCAACATACAGAAGCACAACGGCCAGACTGACCTGAAATATGTGCTCTTCGCCGGTGGCAAGGTGCAGGTCTACCAGCCGCGCATTGCGCAGGTGACCGTCTATAGTGCGGGAAAGAACAAAGCGGAATTCGAAAGCTTCCTGGTGCTTGGTTTCGGCGGCAGCGGCCACGAACTCGAAAAATCGTTCTCTCTCAAATATGCCGGCCGTGAGAATGTCGATGGCGTTAATGCCTACAAACTTGAGCTGACGCCGAAGTCTCAAAAGATGCGCAGCATGTTCCAGCGCATTACCCTCTGGATCGATCCGCAACGTGGCGTTTCCGTACAGCAGCGCTTCGATGAAAAAGCCAACGGCAGCGGTGATTACCGGCTGGCAAAATATACGAACATCAAGCTCAATCAGAAAATACCCGACTCCACCTTCAAGCTGAAAACGAGCGGCAAAGTTACTTACATCACGCCGCAAGGGTAAAGTTTTACCAGGCAGACTCCGCCGGGCCCACTCGACGATTCGGAGGCAACACCGTCGCGCAACTGCGGCGTCTTACCTTCATCGTTGTCTTGAGGACTCATGGGTAAATTGGTCATCATTCCGGCGCTTCCCGGCAACTCCCGTCACCAGCGCAAGAGCGGACCCGATCTGCGTTACGTGGAAGGCCAACGCCTGTTAGTGGAAGCCATCAAGTACCTGGTGAAGACCGGCCGCGCGAGGAACCGCGCTGCCGTGGAGTTGCTTTCCGAACACGTGCGCACGCGTTTCCGCATGTCGGATTCTCCTCGCGCCACGGAGCAATGATCATCTTCGAACTTCAGGCCGCAGCCGGCGCCTCTCTTTGCAACAGCGAAACCACGAACACCGCCGCCAGCAGGATTACGAACGGAAAGCACTCCAGCGTGTAACGGTCTTCCACGCCGCCTAGCACACCGAGGAAAACAGTTCGGACGACGGGATAAATCAGCAGCAGCGAAACGTAGCGCGCCTTTTTCAGCCGGAACGTTCCCGCGATGGCCGCAGCCACCAGCATCAGATTGAGCAGCAGTAATGACAACGCGAAGAACGAGTCGCGTGGATCGGTTTGGAATCGCCACCAGTGCGTGTCGAGCGGCAGCATTTCAGTGCGCGGTCGCAGCCAGATGTCGAGCATGCGACCCATCGGCAGCAGAATGTAATAGCGAATCGGGTGGCGGCGAATGCTGGCATCCGCAAGTTGTCCGAACTGGTCGCTGAGTTCGGGCGTCATCAGTAAATGTTTATTGTATCCGTCAATCAGCGTTGCCACGCGTTGCCTATCCTGTGGACTGTCAAAGGCGCGTGCCGGAATATTGTCAATGCTGATGGGTTCGCCGGAGACGGGAAAAGTGACGTCCTCCGTCGAGGAGTAATCGAGTATCCAGGTTTTTACCCAGTGGTCCCAGCCCTGCGGGACGTACTCGCCCGGATCGGTGGCGCCGGTGGTTACCAGCGGCTGGAAAACGTGGAACTGCCGCCAGTTGCGGATTGCCCATGGGACGCACGGAGAAAGCGCGACTGCCGTCATCAACAGACCACTTGCGATGTAGCGCCGCCAATGGGTACGGTTGCGCCAGAGTTGCCACAGAATCGCCAGCCCGATTGATCCCAGCAGCAGGCCGCCGTCGGGACGCAACTGTATGGCGGCCGCCACCGCGGCTCCGCATGCCGCCCAGTAACCGTAACTTCGCCGGTCAAACGCCACAATCGCGATATCGATTGCGAGCGCGATGAAGAAAATTTCCAGACATTCGGTCAGCGGAGTGCCAACGTAGTTGGCCGTGAACGGACACAGCGCTGCGATGAGGAACGCGGCCATGGCCACGCGCTCTCCACGGGCCGAGGCGGTGGCATCGCCGCCGGAGAAGATGCGGAGCGCGATATCCGCCAACAGGTAACACGTTGCGATATCGAAGACCGCCTGCACCAGCATGACGGCGAGAAAGTTGTCTTGCCCAAAGATGCGAAACACCGCGGCGAGAAACAGCGGATAGCCCGGAAGTCTTATCAGGGTTGTGTGGACCCCTTCGGCCGCCGCGGTCCCATAGATGCCATGGTTCAACAGGTTCCTGGCAATGTCGGCATAGACCAGCGAGTCCCCGGCAACAACCGGGATCTTCAGCACGAAGAATAAGCGGAATGCGATTGCGGCTAAAGTGCCAAAGAAAAAGAACCGCCAGTGTTTTCCGATGAGTTGCCGCACGAGGCGAATATAAATGTTTTTACCCCGATAGGGGCAGGGATTGTCACGTCTCGGGGTTTGACTCGCCCATGACGGCTCCGTAACATTAGATCTACAGCTATTTTCATGCCCACGCCTATCTTCTTCGATCCTCTCCGTAAACGTTGGCGCCGCGTCCGTCGAACAATTGACGTACTAGGCCTGACGCTCACCGTGCTTATCGCATTTTTCGTGGTGACCGTGGTCCGCAGCACGCACATTCCGACGGTGCTGCTTGCCAATCAGAAGAAGAATTACCGGGCACTCAAGGAGAGCGAGCGACAGAAGGCCGCGGACAGGCGCAGGGCGCACCGTCCCAACCGGCACCGCAAAACCAAGCTGCCTGCGTCGAGTGTCGTGCTGAACTCTGGTGAAGGCATCCGCAGCGCATTTTATGTCACCTGGGACGCCGCGAGTTTCTCCTCATTGCGTGAGAATGTTTCGCAGATCGATCTGCTCTATCCCGAGTGGCTCCACGTCCTGACGCCCGATGGGCGCTTGCAGGCCGTCACCGAGTTGAACACGCTTTACGACGTGGTGAAGAACGGAAAGCCTCGATCGGTAGACGAGAAGCTGATGCCGTTCCTGAAGAGCGTGAACGCTCAGACCGAAGTTTTGCCCCTTGCCAATAACTACGATCCCGTGCAGAACGATTGGGTCGATATCAGTGCGTTTCTCGGCAATCCGGCGTCACGCCTGCGCTTCCGCATGGAGGTCATGGCCTTCCTGGAGACCGACAAGTATAAGGGACTGACGCTTGATCTGGAAGGTTTCCCGCTTGCCGCGCAACCCGGCTACAAGTTGCTGATCTCCGAACTCGCCGGCGATCTTCATTCACGCGGGCTGAAGCTGTACGTCAGCGTGCCCGTCTCGGACGAAGACTTCGACTATCCCTACATGGCGAAGTATGCCGACGGCATCATCCTGATGGACTACGACCAGCACTACCCGGGCGGAACTCCAGGGGCCATCGCCGGAGAGGATTGGTTTGAAGCGAACCTCGACCGGGCATTGAAAGTCATTCCTCGCCAGAAGATCATCTGCGCCATCGGCAACTACGGATACGACTGGTCGACTCCCAAGGGCAAGAAACTGGGTTCGGGGAATGTGCACAACGTTTCCGTCCAGGAAGCCTGGCTTGAAGCGCACGATTCCGAAGCCGGCATCGATTTCGACAGCGACTCGCTCAATCCCCACTTCACCTATCTCGACGAGAACAACACGCGCCACGATGTCTGGTACCTCGACGCGGTCACGGCGCTCAACGAGATGCGAGCGGCAAAAGCGCGTGGCATCAGCACGTTCGCCCTGTGGCGCCTTGGTTCGGAAGATCGCACGTTGTGGAAGATCTGGGACCAGCCGATGGACCCGGCAGCCCCCGACCGATTGAAGCTCGTGCCGCCTGGCCAGGATGTCGATATGGAGGGCCAGGGCGAAATCATCCATGTGCAGGATCAGCCGCAGAACGGCACGCGCTCCGTTACCGTTGACCCGTCGAGCGGCCTGATCACCGACGAAGAATTTGACAGCTTGCCGACGCCTTATGTGCTGGCGCAATACGGCGCCAGGAACAAGGAAGTCGCCATCACCTTCGATGACGGCCCCGATCCGACATGGACCCCGAAGATACTCGACGTGCTCAAGCGCGAGCACGCGCACGCCACGTTTTTCATCATCGGACTCGAAGCCGAGAAATATCCCGACGTGCTGGAGCGCGTCTACCGTGACGGCAACGAGATCGGCAATCACACCTTCACCCACCCGGACATCAGCAGCATCTCTCCGCGCTACATGAAGGTGGAGATGAATCTGACGGAAAGGCTCTTTGCCGGGAAGCTCGGCGTGAAGCCGGTGCTCTTCCGTCCGCCGTACTCCATCGATCAGGAACCCGACACCGCCGACGAAGTCCGCCCGCTCGAGTTCACGCAGGACATGGGCTACATCACCGTCGGTGACAAGATCGACCCCAACGACTGGCGCGACAATCCGAGGCCGACGCCTCAGCAAATCATTCAGTCGGTCATCGACCAGCTTCCGAACGGCAACATCATCCTGTTGCACGACGGCGGAGGCGACCGCAGCCACACCGTTGAAGCACTGCCGGGAATCATCGAGGCCGTGCGCGCACGCGGCTACAAGATCGTCCTCGTCTCCGACCTGCTCGGCAAGAAGTACGCGGATGTCATGCCGCCGGTTCCGCGGAACGAGCGCTTCTGGGCACAGGTCGATGCCGCCAGCTTCTGGGTCCTCGGCATGATCAACACCTTCATCGTGCTCGTCTTCTTCATTGGAGACCTGCTGATGAGCGGACGTTTGCTCGGTGTGGGAACCGCGGCGTGCTTTGATCGTTTTCGCCGGCGCAAGTCCAAGAACCCGGAAGACGTTCCGGATTACCGCCCGCCGGTTGCAGTTCTGGTGCCCGCCTATAACGAGGAATCCGTCATTGAGCGCACGGTGCGCGCCGTGCTCGATTCCAACTATCCGAACCTGCGCGTCATCGTGATTGACGACGGTTCCACAGATGCCACGTATGAAGTCGCCCGCGACGCGTTTGCGCGCGAGATCGCTTCCCGCAAACTCGTCATCCTGCACCAGGAGAATGGCGGCAAGGCCCGGGCGCTGAACTTCGGATTGCGCCATGTGACGGAAGAAATTTTCGTCGGCATCGATGCCGATACGGTGATCGCTCCCGACGCTATCTCGTACCTTGTACCGCACTTCCTCGATGAAAAGCTGGGCGCGCTTGCCGGTAACGCCAAGGTCGGCAACCGGATGAATCTCTGGACGCGCTGGCAGGCGCTGGAATACATCACCAGCCAGAATTTCGAACGCCGCGCGTTGAATACCTTCTCCGCCGTCAGCGTCGTTCCGGGAGCCATTGGAGCGTGGCGCACTACTGCGGTTCGCGAGGCTGGAGGCTATCACACCGATACCGTGGCGGAAGACGCCGACCTGACGATGGCGCTCCTGCAACACGGTTACAAAGTGGAGTACGAGGACCGTGCGCTTGCTTACACCGAGGCGCCCACGACGGCAAATGGCCTGATGCGCCAGCGTTTCCGCTGGTCGTTCGGCATCATGCAGTCCACCTGGAAACACCGGTCTGCCTTCAAACAGTGGAATGCGCTCGGGTTGGTGGCGTTGCCGAACATCGTCATCTTCCAGATCCTGCTGCCCATCGTCTCGCCGTTCATCGACATCATGTTCCTCTACGGAACACTGAAGTACCTGCTCTGGGACAAATATTTCCACCCTGCTACGGCTGACCCGGCAAGCTTCCAGCAACTGCTGCTCTTCTTCGTCCTCTTCCTGGTGATCGACTTCATCACCTCGGTCATCGCCTTCGCCCTGGAGCGCAGGCAGGCCCGCAAGGCCAATGACTGGTGGCTGCTGGGACACGTCTGGCTACAGCGCTTCGCTTATCGCCAGTTGTTCTCCATCGTGCTGATCAAGACCTGCAAACGCGCCATCGATGGCGGCCCGTTCTCGTGGGACAAACTGGAGCGCACGGCTACCGTCAAGACGCCCGTTGCCGCCGGAAAGGTGTAGCTGGACTGGTTCCTTTCAGGCGTTCAATCATCTAAACAATGTTCAGGAGCACGGTCTGAGCCGTGCTTCTGCTTTTGCAGACATTTACGGCTCCATTCGACCGGGGTGTAAAATGAGACGTTCAGGCCGCCCGAATGAGGCGCCTGTACACTGCAAGTTTTTCCCGGAATCGCTGGCGCGTTTCTCGCGCTCCTCCGGCGGTCTGCAGATCTCAGGAAGAGGACGCAATCATGGCCACCACAGAAGCACCCGTTCATACGCAAGGCTACATCGAAGTTACCCCGTTCAAAAATGAACCGTGGACGGATTTCTCCAAGCCGGAAAACGCCCGCAAGATGCGTGAGGCGTTGGAAAAAGTTCACGGACAACTGGGCCGTGAATACGACCTCGTAATCGGCGGACGGCGCATCAAGAAAAGCGGCAAGACCACCTCCATCAATCCCTCCAAGCCGTCGGAAGTCATCGGAATCTTCCAGAAGGCTGGCACTGAAGATGTTCCCGCCGTCATGGAAGCCGCTCTGACCGCCTTCGAGAGCTGGAGCCGCACTCCGATCGAAGAGCGCGCCCAACTACTGCTGCGGCTTGGCCGCAGCATGCGCGAGCACAAGTTCGAACTCGATGCGTGGATGGTATACGAAGTCGGCAAGAACTGGCTGGAAGCCGACGCCGACACATCCGAGGCAATTGACTTTGCCGAGTTCTACGCTCGCGAGGCGCTGCGTCTTGCCAAGGCCGAGCCGCCCGTGCAACTGCCTGGCGAAAAAGACACGCTGCGTTACATTCCGCTCGGCGTCGGCGCCGTCATTCCGCCGTGGAACTTCCCGCTGGCCATCATGGCCGGCATGACGATGGCCTCCATCGTCTGCGGCAACACCGTCATCCTCAAGCCTTCGCATGACTCGCCGGCGATTGCCGCCAAGTTCTTCGAGTTGCTTGAAGAGTGCGGCATGCCGGAAGGCGTCGTGAACTTCTGCACCGGCGGCGGCAGCACTTTCGGCAACGCCGTCGTCGCGCATCCCAAGACTCGTTTCGTCTCCTTCACCGGATCGAAGGAAGTCGGCCTCCACATCAACAAGCTGGCTGCGGAGACGCAGCCCGGACAGATTTGGATCAAGCGCACCATCCTTGAGATGGGCGGCAAGGACGCCATTCTCGTCGATGCCGATGCCGATCTCGATGCTGCCGTGGAAGGCGTGGCCGCTTCGGCCTTCGGCTTCCAGGGACAGAAGTGTTCGGCCTGCTCGCGCGCCATCATCGACGAGCGCGTTTACGACAAGTTCCTCGAGCGCCTCAAGGCTCGCGTCGAAAAGATTACGGTTGGCCCCGCGGACCAGAATCCCAACATGGCGGCCGTCATCAACGAAGGCTCCATGAACACCGCCCTCGGCTACGTCAAGAAGGGTGTGGAGCAGGGTGGACGCCTGATCACTGGCGGAGTGCGCGACACCGAGGCAGGCGACGGCTACTTCATCAAGCCGACTATCATCGCCGACGTCAAGCCCGGCGACATCGTCGAGCAGGAGGAGATCTTCGCTCCCGTGCTTGCCGTCATCAAGTGCAAGAATTTCGACGATGGTCTGCGCATTGTCAACGACACCGAGTTCGGCCTGACGGGCGCCGTCTATACCGCCTCGGAGGAGAAGATTGCCCGGGCGATGCAGGAGTTCCACGTCGGCAACCTGTACGTCAACCGCAAGTGCACCGGCGCAATGGTCGGAGCGCATCCTTTTGGCGGATTCAATATGTCCGGCACGGATTCCAAGGCGGGCGGCCCGGATTACATGTACCTGTTCACGCAGGCGAAATCCATCGCACGCAAGATCGGCTAATCCTTGCCGCTGGAAGTCGTAAGTCCCGTCCGCGAGGGCGGGATTTCTTTTTTGGCGTGCCGGGCGATACCGCTCCGAAACGGGTTGAGTCCCCACGAGTCCGTCTTTGGCAGGCAGCCCGTTTCGTGCTTCGGGGCATCTCTCGTAGGAGTACAACTGGCCGCGTTTTTTGACATTCTCGACCATGATGCGAGAATGATGGCGATTCTTGGCTTTCCGCGAAGGTGCTCTTCATTGGGAGGCCGGCGTTTTGGGAACGTTCACCATGGCTAAGATACTCTGCATCGACGACGAATCTTCGATTGTGACGTTGAAGTGCGCGATTCTCCAGGCGGCTGGGCACCAGGTCACCTCCGCCAGATCCGCGCACGACGCAATCGAGAAGCTGAAAAACAACGACTATGACGCCGTGGTCACCGACTGGCGCCTCGGCGATGGTGACGGCCGTGCGATCGTACAGGCTGCCAAGTCGCGCTCCACCATGCCCGTGGTTGTCGTCTCCGGATACGTCTCCGAGGCCTTCCAGGCGGCCGAGCCTCTTGCCGATCTCTACCTGGAAAAGCCCGTCGACCCGAAAGAGCTTGTCACTATCGTCAACGAGTTACTGAAGTCCACGGGAAAAACCGGCGGGTCCGAATAAGACGTATTTCAATCGCAAAAAAGACGCGGTCCACATGGGACCGCGCCAGCACCTTATGGAGGATTAACTTATTGGGCCGCTGGAGCGGTCCCCGTGGGAGTTGTGCCGCTGGCCGTTGCAGCCGCAGCCTCCGCCAGAATGCGGTGGTGGATCGTGAACAGCGCCAATTCCAGCCGGTCGGAGACTCCAATCTTGTCGTACACATTGCGCAGGTAGTTCTTCACCACCTGTTCGGTCGTACCAAGCTGGACGGCAATTTCCTTGTTCTTGAATCCCTGCACGATCAGCGCGACAATGCGCAGCTCTTTCGGCGTAAGCCGGTCACGGACCCGCGCTCCCACAAAGTCGTCGTGCTCGGGATTGGTCGCTGGGCCCTTCGACTCATGGACGAACTTCTCGCCATTGAACATACGGCGAACGCACTTCAGCAGGTCGTCGCCGGTGATTGAGCGAAAGACCACGGCCTGTATTCCCATGTTCAGATAGCGCTCCGGTTTTTCGCCGTTCTCCGCAATCACCAGCATCCGGGTCTGCGCTTTCACTGCTGCCTGTACCAGCGTCTCCAAGTTCGGAAGGAAGCTGCTGGCGAAGACCAGCACGGAAGCGCGAAGCTTCTCCACCGCGATCATCATCTGTTCCACTGACTGCGCCTGGGCGACGATTCGTATATCGTCCTCCACGGCGAGCACTTTCGCGATGCCTGCCCGGAAAATCGCCTGGTTGTCGGCAAGAATGATTTTCAGCATCGTATTTCTAAGCCTCCGGTGATTCTGAACGGACGAACTCGTAGGAATCAATCACGCAGGCAATACCAGTCTTTTTTTGCTCACGCTCTTCGTTCCGGATAACGCGTCCAATGCAGCGCACGCGCGCATCTTCCGTCGCTCCAATCACGTCGCGTGGAATTGTGATTTCGAACTCCACCATCGAACCCACTTCAAACCCGCGGTCGACCACGAAATAAGCACCCGACGCACTGACGTTGTCAGTCGTCCCCTGTTGGTCGCCGCCCGCCACTCTAACAGGTAACTGCACGGGGAAGCGTTTGCCAGTTCGAACGTCGGACACGATCACTCCTTATAAGGAAGTGTATCAACTTGGTACGAATTGTAACTGGAATAACAGCTTAGCGCTCCGGATTATGCCATGGTTCCCATTAGCAGCATAGTCCAGTGTGCTCAACTAGGTAACGTTCGTTGAATTACTATTTGGCTATTGAACGCTCCAGAAAACTGAAGCCGACCCCTTGCAAGGTCGGCTTCGTGCAATTCATTTTTCCTATTGTGCAATATTAGAATGCCCCGCCTCCGCCTCCGCCGAAGCCTCCGCCGGAGAATCCGCCGCCCCCGCCGAATCCGCCCCCACCGAAGCCTGATCCGGTCGAACTGGCTCGTGGCGCCGAGGCAAACGCCTCGTAGGTCGAACTCGTCAGCGAATGCATGGAACCGGCGAAGAAGATCGGGTTCCACACGCCCATCATCGGAGCCGGCCCCACATACCAGGTCGGCGGGTTCTGGATGATCCCCTGGAAGGCGTTTGCCCAGTGTTTCTCCACCCCGAAGGCCATGGCGTACGGCAGATATTTCTCGAATGTGTCCGGCGGCATCTTCTTCAGCCGGTCGCCGTCCACGCGCGTCAGGAACTCCTTGAAGCCCAGGACGCCCACCAGTGTCCGAGCGCCACGCAGCGTCTTCGCCGTCATATAACGTCCAATGAGGAAGACGATGGCCAGCGCCAGCAGGATGGAGAACACCGCCACCATCGGCGCCTGGAAGAACTGGTACTTGCCGCTCATCTGCAACAGCAGGAAGGGGATGGCGATCAGCAGTACCGCCACCAGCCGGTAGCCGTTCGCGCTGTCCGGGTCCACCCGGTAGAGCCCCTTGTCCTTCAGTTCGCTGAGAATCTCTTTCTTCACCGAAGGCAGTGCCATGTAAAAGCGGTTCTTCAGGCTGGAGAGCGTCGTCAGGTCCTCTCCGGCGGTGAACATGTTGCGCAGGATTTCCTGTTCATGCGACGCCAGATCGTTCCATTGTGCCTGCGGCTTCAGCAGGTGGAAGACGTACTCCTTGCTGTTGAAGAACAGTACCTTCTCGCTCTTTTCCTCGATCTTCAGATACCCACGCACGGCGAGATCGATAATTGTCGATGTAATGTCGCGGGGGTCCACCGAGTCGTCGATAAACGATCCCGCCTCGGCTGGCGTCATCCCCTTGGGTGGCTCGTACAGCGGCGCCACCGACATTCCCGGATCGGGGTCGCGCCCCTTGAGCCACCACATGCCGAACATCACGACGAATGCGAAGACAGGCAGCAACACGATCAGGTTGCCTGCCAGGAACCATCCGATCCGTGTCAGCAGTCCAGGCTGTTTCAGGATGCCCTTCGGGAGGTAGACATCGATGGTCAATCCTCCACGCAAGGGGAGAGGGTTCGTCGTTTCAAAGCTGACGTTCGATCCTTGTACGTTGGCCGTGGCTTCCTGCGAGGTCGAACCGTAAACGCCGGTAAACGCCTGCGCCCGCAGCGATCCAGCCGCGTTGTCCGGAAACGAAACGAAAGCCGAGGCATTGTCGATCGGAACCGGCCAGTCGTTGCCCGTCACATTCCAGTAGAGCTCATCGTGATCATGGAAGAAGCGCACGCCGTTGCGCACGGTGTAGATGATCTTCACCGTCCGGTCGGTGTCGCTCGCGCCCGGCACATAGATCTTCAACCGTCTATACGCTCCCCTGGTCGTGCTCTCGTACCGCAGCGGGTTGCCGTCGCCGTCGGTTACCTTGTCGATGTCCAGCATCAACCGGTAGTTCGTGCCGTCCGGGCCGGGATAGTCGATGGGAATGGTACGGTAGATGCCTTGGAAGGAACCGATGAAGACGAGGTGAAGATCCTCGGTCACCACCATCGTTCCGTTGTCCATTACTCCGATAGTGGAGTTGAAGCGCGAAATACGCCAACTTCGCGCTTGTGCTGGCAGGGCAAAGAGCGCCAGCAGGCACACCGTCAAAATAATAACGCCCCAGCGGGTTACGCCGGGGCGAGGAGTTGTCGCGTACGCCGCGTTTCGATTCATATCCATTAGAACTTTACGCTCGGAACGGCGCGTTCGGCCGCATCGGCGATCTCGAAGAACTGCCGCTGCTGGAATGCGAACATGCCGGCGATGATGTTGGTGGGGAACGACTGGATGCGCGTATTCAGATCGCGCACTACTGCGTTGTAGTAACGGCGCGAGTTTTGTATAGCGTCTTCCAGTTCGCTCAGTGAATTCTGCAACGACTTGAACTGTTCGGACGCCTGCAATTGCGGATACTGTTCCGCCACCATAAGCAGTCCGCGAAGCGCCATCGTGAGTTGACCTTCGGCCTGTGCGCGAGCCTCCGGGTTGTCGGGTGGAGCCGCCATCGCGGCGGAGCGGAATTTGGCTACGTTCTCGAATGTTCCTTTTTCGTGAGCGGCGTAGCCTTTTACGGTTTCGACCAGGTTGGGTATGAGATCGTGACGGCGCTTGAGCTGTATGTCGATGTCGCTCCACGCCGATTCGGCACGCACGCGGAGCTGCACTAGCCCGTTGTACATGCCGGCGATCACCAGGCCGATCACCACAACGATGATCACCAGGATGAGTATCCCTGACATTGTGCCTCCAGAGGCTGCTAGGGGATTCCTGCGGAAGTTATCACACGGCGGCAGGCTACAGCAATGTTACCGAGGGTTCACCGCGCATATTATGAGTGAGCAATATTGAATGACTTCCGGCTTTTCCTCCCGAATCCCCCTCCATGCGTGCATTTGCAGCCCGTAAGTGCTCTATTGATACAACTCCGCCAGCAAGTTATACGCCCGCCGCAGATGCGGAATTACAATGCTCCCGCCCACCACCAGCGCCACGTTCAGCGACTCTTCCTGTTCGTCGCGCGTCGCGCCCAATCTGTACGACTGGATGATGTGGTAGTAGATGCAGTCGTCGCAGCGCAGTCCGGCGGAAACCACTAGTCCCATCAGCTCTTTGTATTTTGCCGGAACCGCGCCTTCCATGTACGTGTTGTGGTCCACGTTGTAGAAGCGCTTGACGAGGTAGTTATCGGCGGCGTCCACCACGGCGTTCAAGTCGTGCCGCGTATCGAGAAACTTCTTCGCGATGGCGCTCTTCCCGGCAACTTGCGTTTCGGTAAACAGGTAGGTCGGCCCTTTGCGTTCGACACTCATGGCAAAAGCCTACCAAACCACCGTTTACTTCGCATCGGCGGATTTTGCCAGCGGCTTGTAGCGGAAGCATCCAGTCTCGTGGTCGTTCACCATCCCCACCGCCTGCATAAAGGCGTAGCAGATCGTCGTGCCCACGAAGCGGAAGCCACGCTTCTTCAGGTCCTTGCTCATCGCGTCGCTCTCCGGCGTCGAGGCCGGAACTTCCTTCAGCGACTTCCGCCGGTTGATCTTCGGCTTGCCGCCCGTGAACTGCCAGATGTAGCGATCGAACGTGCCGAACTCTTTCTGCACTCGCAGGAACGCCTGTGCATTCGTAATGGTCGATGTAATCTTCAGCCGGTTGCGGACGATGCCTTCGTTCTCCATCAATTGTTTCACGTCGCTCCCGGTGAACTTTGCCACCCGCCGCGCATCGAACCCGGCGAATGCCTTGCGATAGTTTTCCCGCTTGGCCAGGATCGTGTCCCAGCTCAAGCCAGCCTGCGCGCCTTCCAGGATGAGGAATTCGAACAGCACGCGGTCGTCGTGCTGCGGAACTCCCCATTCTTCATCGTGATAGCTAACTGATATGTCCTTGCGTGCCCATCCGCACCGTGTCATCACGCGAGATTATCACAGCCCCAATGTTCCTCCGGTAACCCTTTCCGGTTACTGGAGAGGAATACGGAATCTGCGACTTTTTCGATTTATTCGTCATCACATATATTGTTGAAAGGAAATTATTGGGGCTGTTGGAGGTCCGTATGTCGCAGTTTCTGGGCCATGCATTTGACGCGTTGTTTGGGTGCCATCACTCAAACTTGAGCCGTGCGTTCACCATCAAGGGACGCACCTACAAAGTCTGTACCGATTGCGGCCGTGAGTTCGATTACTCGCTGGAGACCATGTCCGTTATGGACACCTCTTCCGCGTCGCACGTCTATCCGGTCGCTGTGCCGCACGCCGCGCACTAAGCGCCGCGCGTCACCAAAAAAGTCTCCTTCCGGGGCGCCTCCCGTCCAACTCACCATGGCGCCCCTCCCTCCTTTTTTACATATTCTCTTCATATCGAATATGCTCTGGCACCTAAGCACCACTCGCAACTTTGTGCGCGGCACCCTCTGAATCCCGTACAATTTCCTTAACAGTGGGGTGCGAGATGTCCATTTCAGTTTCGAGGAGATTTTTTCCTAGGTTGCTCGGCTGCGTTATGGCGGCTCTGCTTGCCGCTCCGCTATTTGCGCAGGCTCCAGCCGCGCCCTTGGCCGTCTTGCGCGTGCGGCTGGAATCCCCGGCGAAGATGAAGGCCGGGGCCCCCGTAAAGGCCCGCACCGTCGATCCGCTCTACTCCGCGAACCGTCTTATCGTCCCCGTCGGAACCGAAGTCGCCGGCGTCGTGCAGAAGGTTGTGCCGGCTTCACGTGCCATCCGCATGAACGCGCGCCTGCGTGGCGACTTTACTCCGTTGCACGTGGCCCGGATTCACTTCACGTCCATCACCCTTGCGGACGGCGCGACCGTTCCTCTCGCCAGCGATGCGGCCTCCGAAGGCAGTGCCGTCGTGCGCTTCCACAGCGCGGGTTCCAGCGCGCATCAATCGCTGATCCATCAGGCGTGGGCGGGACTGAAGGCGCAGGAGCGCAACACAATTCACACAGTCACCGCGCCGGGTAAGGCCGATCGCCTCAAGCAATACGTCTATTCGCAGTTGCCCTATCATCCCGAATCCATCCGGCCTGGCCTCGAATTCGATGTCCATCTGCTACAGGTGCCCAACGTTCCGCAGAGCGCGTTGCAGGTGGCCAGCAGCGCCGCCGAGAACGAATCGCTGACTGGCTCCGCCGTGCTTCACGCCCGCCTGTTGACTCCGCTCGACTCTCGCACCGCCAAGCGCAGCACTTCAGTTGTTGCCGTTGTTACCGAACCTCTGCTCAATGCGCAGAAGAAAATTGAAATTCCACAAGGAGCGCTGCTGCGCGGCAGCGTGCTCCAGGCTCGTGCGGCAAAGCGCTGGGGACGCAACGGACAGTTGCGCTTCAGTTTTGCGCAGATTGTTTTTCCGAAGGGAGCGCACCAGAAGATTGAGGGAACACCCAGCGCGGTGGATGGCGGGGTCCGTTCTCCATTGCAACTCGACAGTGAAGGCGGTGTCGAGGCCAAAACAAACAAGAGCCTTATTGCGCCCTTGGTGCTTGGCCTGCTTTCAACTAGTGCCTTGCACGAAGATGAAAACGGCGTCGGCCATGGCGTGGTTTCCAGCAACGGCTTTGCGCTCATCGGACGCATTGCCGCCTTTTCCAGTGGTTCGCGCATCGTCGGCGGAACCATCGGCGCCGTTGCCACGGCACGCACGGTTTACACGCGCTTCTTCGCCCACGGACGCGACGTCGTCTTTCCCAAGGACACGCGCATTGAGGTCGAGGTTGATCCCGTACGCGAGCCCCAGTTGCACGGCTTTTAGACGCATCGGATGGTCGTTCCGGTCCCGCGTAAGCTACATTGAATTGATTCGTGCCAGCACACTAACATCATAATTTGGGGAGCGGACCGAATTGGTTCGCCCAGGGTGGAAGCATGTTCGAAGACGAGAATCAACCGCAGGAGTCGAGCCACCTGCGACTGCGTCACATCACCGCCGTCATGTTCGTTGTGGCGTTGCTTTATGTCGGATGGATTTTTCTTTCCCGCTGGCAGGCGAATCGCGACCTGGTCGCGCAGCAGGCGCGCCGGCAGGCCCTGGCAGATGCGCGCGAGGTAGAGGCCATGGGCGGCAACCATCTCGAAATCCAGAGTTTCTATCCCAGCCCGCTCGTCATCAAGCGGGGCGCCACCGGCCAGCTTTGCTACAGTGTTTCGAACGCGAAGGATGTTCGCATCGATCCTCACGTCGATAATGTCTGGCCTTCGCTCAGCCGCTGTGTCGACGTCGCCCCAAAGTCCGACACAACCTACACGCTCACCGCCACTGACGCCGCCGGTCACTCGGTCACCCAGAAGACAACCATTCACGTCGAATGACCCGCGCGAAATTCCACGCAGACAAATCGGGACGCAGTACAATCGCTTTCCAGTCGTGACATTACAACTGCGCAGGGCGACTTCTCTCTCCCCGGGCCCTCGCAGATGGGAGGGCATGGATGTCCCGTTTCCCGTTGGGGATTTTCCGGC
>Ga0307375_10001130_pt1 | contig 30033 bp, 18 predicted proteins | sample TR1MG_FD_202531 | JGI IMG/M metagenome (GOLD analysis project Ga0307375, IMG submission 202531) | Soil microbial communities from Risofladan, Vaasa, Finland - TR-1 | ecosystem: Environmental > Terrestrial > Soil > Coastal area > Acid sulfate soil | place: Finland: Risofladan, Vaasa | collected... | reverse complement strand
TTTCCGCGCGTCATCACAGCACTAACGATTTTTACATTCGCGCTCGCCGTGAGTGCATGGTCCCAGCCGGCAAAAGGCGGTGCGAGTGCATCACCGCGCGCCGAGAGTGGCTCTGCAGAGACGTTGAGTAGTGCGGCACTTATCAAGCCGGAAGAACTGGTGAAGATATTGAAATCCTCCAAGGGAGAAAAACCGTTGATTCTCCAGATTGGATTCCACATGCTTTACCAGCAGGCGCACATCCCCGGTGCGGAATACACCGGTCCGGCCTCGGATGCCGAAGGCAGAACATTGCTGACTAACCGCGTGAAGTCGCTGTCTCGCAGCAAGGAGATCGTTCTCTACTGCGGATGCTGCCCGTGGAGCCACTGTCCGAACGTGGAGCCGGCATACGCACTGCTGCACTCAATGGGCTTCAAGAACGTGAAGGTGCTGTACATCGCCGATAACTTTGGAACCGATTGGGTGTACAAAGGCTACCCGACGGTGAAGGGTAACTGAGGCAGCCGCAGGAATTTCCCATCGATAAAACGATGCAGACCAGATTTCTTCGAATCGGAATGATCGTAACGCTCGCCTTGGGCGGTTGTTGCCTTTCGTTTGGGCAGGCGCCGCCCAAGGTGAATCGCCATGCCGTGCTCAAAGGAGCCGTTGCGCCGGATTTCGCGCTGACGGCCCTGGACGGCACCAAACTTGACCTTGCCAGCTACAAGGGACACGTCGTGGTGCTTAACTTCTGGGCAACGTGGTGCGTACCATGCAGAGCGGAGATTCCAGGCTTCATCACCCTGCAAAAGAAATACAGCGGCCGTGGAGTGCAATTCCTCGGTATATCGATGGATGACGATGTTTTGCCGGTGCGCGCATTCTACCGGAAGTATGCAGTGAACTATCCGGTGGCAGTGGGAAATGCAAAACTCGCGGAACTCTACGGGGGAATTCTAGGACTGCCGGTGACCCTGGTGATCGACCGTGAAGGCCGGATTTTTGCGAAACATGAGGGTGAAGTATCGGAAGCGACGATCGAGAAGGAAATTGAAACGTTATTATCCGCGACACCGCGACGGCCTGTACAACCCCACTAATCCCCGGTAGTCTCCACATCCGGCAGCCCGGGAGCCTCTTCAGTCTCGGTGCGCTTGAGTTTCGCTCCCGTTACCAGAATGATGCTAACTACGACAATCCCCGTTCCGGTGATGATGTAACCATCTATCTTCTCCCCCAGAACCAGCCAGCCAAGGAACAACGCGACTAATGGATTTACATATGCGTATGTAGCTACTTTGGGAGTGGACACGTTGCGAAGGAGCCAGAGATAGGCCGTAAAACCGATCAACGAACCGGCTATGACGAGGTACCCTACCGCCAGCAAGGACTCCCGGTTCCACACCGTACGCGGGAGTTCTCCAATTCCCAGTGCGACGGCCAGGTTCACGAAGCCGGCCATGAGCATCTCCCATCCGCTGGCGGAGTATGGGTCGCTACGAACGTGCCAGCGTTTCGAAAGCACCGAACCAATCGCCCAACTCATGCTGGAAATCAGGACGAGCCCTCCGCCAATCAGTTCAGCCCGGCCGACGCTCATGCCGGCGCTAAGCCCGGGCCACATGAGCACAATCACTCCGCCAAGCCCAAGAGCGATGCCCGCCAGGCCGCGTGGTGAAAGGCGATCTCCGCGGTGGCTAAAGCGCTCGAGGATGAGAAACCAGAGAGGCGTGATGGCGATGAGTAAAGCAGCGAGGCTGGTGGCGATGTAAGTCTCAGCCCATCCGAGAACGACGTTGCCGGTGGACAGCAACAGGACGCCGATGATGGTGAGACGGAACAGGTCTCGACTGGATATCGCAACAGCGAATCCCCGGGCAAATCGCCAGCAAAGCATGATTGCGCCCGCAACAATGAAACGCAGTGCGCCCATCATGAAGGGTGGAATGTGCTTTACGGCGATCCCGATCGCAAGATAGGTGGAACCCCACAATATATAGACAAGTGTAAATGCTATTGTCGCCTTAAGGCGGAATCTGCGGCCCGCGTCAGTCATTTGCCCACGCGGTCACGTGAAGGGATTCACGGCGGATCATGCGCCGGTTACACATGAGGCACAACCGATTGCGAGCGCGCCTGCGCACTGCGGAGACGCTGTCCAGTGCGAGCCACGTAATGCAGGCCGGAGATGAGAGTGAAGGCGAACGTCGCCAGCAGAAACGAATGGCGGCACACAGCGACCCAGTTTGCGGGGTACACGTGCGCGAGGAGAACGAAAAACACGGCGCCAACCTGTACGAAGGTATTGACTTTGCCGAAGATGCTGGGACGGAAGTCGCGAATGTTCGTGGTGACATAAAGCGTGGCGGCGACGGCGACAAGACATAGATCGCGGCTGAAGACGAGGACGGTGTAACGCCACGGAATCTGATGTACGAACGACAGGACAAGAAAAAGAGAGCTAAGAAGCAACTTGTCAGCGATGGGGTCGAGATACTGGCCAAGCGTAGTCTGCTGATGCAAGACGCGGGCTAGTAGTCCGTCGAGGCCGTCACTGATACCGGCAAGGACGAAGAGAGCGAGCGCCAAAGTGTAATCCGCTTCCATCACATTCATGATGACGAACGGCACGAAGATGAGGCGCAGTAGCGTAAGTTGATTAGGGGCCGACCAGAGTTGCGATTTCACGAGGTTGTCTCCCCGGCAAAGAGCTGCGCAGGGTCGGCCCCGGTCTTCTGCTCGAAGAGCTCCGACAAACTGGGGACGCTTCCACCGGAAAGTTCCATTTCCATGCGCTCGACGCGGTGCATGGGAAAAAAGACGGTGGACGGCGCCGCAGGCTCTTCGGCTCGGAGCTGTGCGACGAAATCGTCAAAGCTCTCAAGAGGAATGCCGCGAATGACGATTCCAGCGGAGATGACGGCAAGCATTGCGCCCCAGAATTTCTCACGCGGCGAAAGCAGTGTAAGCAGGACAATCGCACCCGGACGAAAAATGGAGCCATCTTCATGGCGGAATTCTCCGCCAGCGGAATTCTGATTAAATTGATTCACATAGTGATTGTGCCGTTGGCGTCGGCTGTTTGCAACCTCCGGCACCATATCAGTTTATGTTTGAGTGACCACGGAGTCGGAATGGGAGAGCCGCGGGAAACAGGCGGAACGAACAGGCCAAAACATGGATTCAGGCGTGATTGCACAAAGTTCCAGCAACGGGTAAAATCCTGCTTGTCGACTGTTCATCAGAAACAGCATCCGTAGGCGCGTAGCTCAGTTGGTTAGAGCGCTACCTTGACACGGTAGAGGTCAGGAGTTCGAGTCTCCTCGTGCCTACCATTTCTTTTCAGCAACATAGGGTCGAACCTCCCTTCCGTCTCCATGCACATTAACGCACATTAAGCGCCGGCGGCACCTTCCTGTGCTTTAGGCCGCTCGGGGAGCGGCGCCTTGCGGACCATCTCGACGATCTTGCTCTGCGCTTGGCGGGCACTTTCGCTAAACGCTTGGGCGTACAGACCAAGGGTCATCGCTGGCGTCGCGTGACGAAGCCGCTCCTGCACGACCTTCACGTCTTCCTTGTTCGCTACCAAGAGTGACGAATAGCTGCGACGGAACGTGTGCCAGCCAATCGTCTTCTTGATCCCCAACTTCTCGGCGATCCGGCGGATGTGGCGCTTGAGCATCATGTCCGGGGAGTACGGCTTGAGCCCCTTGGTGCGGTGAGAAGCGAACACCCACGGGTCGTCCTCAGGATACGGCACAACGGCACGCCAAGCCTTAAGGTCATCGAGCTAGTATTGATGAAGCGGTACGAGCTTCTTCGAGACCTCGGTCTTGACCTCGCCAATGCGTCCCTTCACGTCCCCTCGAATGACGGATGCAGTTCCTTCATCGAACGCGATGTCGGACCATTTCAGGCCCATGGCCTCGCTAACCCTGAGGCCATTGCCGTACTCGATCGAAATCGTTGCGGATTCTCTGCTTGGTGGGATTGGCGAGCTTCTTGATGGATGCCAGACAGTCTTCGGACCTCATAAGCCTTGATGTCCATCAGGAGTGTCATCTCCGAGCGCGGCAAGATCCATTGATTGATCACATCTTTGTAGTTCGTTTTCGTGGATCATGAGCACCGCTCGTTATCATCGCGGAGTTCATGGCTCTTGAAGTGCCAGACGAGGTCGCGGACAGTGGGATCCGCGACCTGCGGCTGTTGGTTGTTGATGCCAACGCGGATCTCGTTGGCGGCCTTCTGTGCCTGCGCTTCCGTTCGATACAGCTCCGCAGTGCCAACTACGGCCTGCCGCTGTGCCGGCTGCCGTCGGGGAGCGTCACGCGATATCGCAGGACCCAGTCTTTGTGTCCGTCGGTGTGCTTCTTCTTGATCAGCGAACTGTTCTGAAACCGATGCCGTGATGCCATTACTGCACCGCTCCTTGGCTCACGACACGGGTTGCAGACGGAGTTTACGCGCCCGCGCATCCACGCATTAAGTTCAGAGAGTTGGAACAGCCAATGCCGCTGTCGCCAACGCCGTATGGATCAGCTTCGTCTTGCTGTCCATCCCCACGTGCGCCTTCATCACGAAATACCACTGCCTTCCCTTCTTCGTCTGGTGCATCTCCGGGTCGCGCTCCTGCCGCTGGTTCTCCGTCGAACTCGGCGCATGAATAGTCGTCGCGTCCACGATGGTTCCTGTGCTGATCTTGATGCCGCGGCTTTCCAGATGCAGGTTGACCGTCTCCAGCAGCGCGCCGCCCAGTTGATGTTCCTCCAGCAAATGGCGGAACTTGCGCACCGTCGTCTCGTCCGAAACCGGTTCGTTGCCCAGATCGATCTGCGCGAAATGCCGCATCAGCGGCGAGCCGTACAAGGCCTCTTCCACCGCCGGGTCCGAAAGGTGGACTGAGGCACTTTCAGCATGAAGAATTCATTACCTGTTCTCTTAGGAGCGAGCTATGATTCCCGCGGCAACTTACATTGTTTATCCAATGTAAGTCCTCACTCGTTCCTTCCCCAGATGGAGACCGCTTGATGCGTGTCGGAAACCTGTTACGTCTGTTCTATTGTGTCTTTATCTTCTTAGTCATTCTGACTAACACTCTATTCGCGAGCGATCGCTCGACCTATATTCCGTATGCGAGCGGTGTAACAGCCCCGATGGTCCTTGATGCCGCACATCAGCAGGTTTTCGTGGCGTGGACGGATCTGGACCGCGTAGAAGTGCTATCGACGACGGACTACCATCTGATCCACACGATTGCGGTACCGTCGCCGTCCTCCATCGATATCTCTCCGGACGGAAGCACCGTGGCTATCTCCACCTCTGGAGCACATATCCTGTTCTTCAACACCACGACTTTCGCGAAGACAGACGACATCGTCTTCAGAAATTCCGCGCTTGGTATTTCACAGGTCCTGTATGTAGGAAACGGTAACTTGATGGTGCGGGCGGAGGAAGGAATTGCGGGCGGAGGTGGCATCACCGCCTACTGGGATCACGCATCGAACTCCTTCACAAACGTCAGCGACGCAATGTCCTTTTCAGGGCCCTACTACACGTCTGGCCCCATGGCTCGGAGTGGAGATTATTCGCGAGTCATACTTGGGGAGCCCCTGTCGAATGGCCCCGTGCAGATCGTTGACGCAAACTCCGGCAGCGTCCTGAAGACTATGGGGTTCGATTGGTATATATCGGGGGTCGCGGTCAACAAAGATGCCTCACGTTATGCCGTTTGCGTTCTCTCCACACTCACGCTGCTTGACTCTTCCTTCAATGTAGTGTTCCAAGATCAGAGTGGCTGCTTGGGAATGACGTTCAGTGCCGACGGCAATACACTTTATCGTGACGTTGTCAGCGGTTCCAGCGCATACACGCAGGCACTCAACGTGACGACATTTGCGACTCACAATACAACGAACCTCTTCAGGACCACGCTCGAGGGCTATTCGACGGATTGGAAGACTGCCGACGATACAGGAATGGTTTACGGCACACTCTCCCTCTCTACGGGTGGACGGGCATTTGTTGCCGTAGACACCACGCAGTCGAGTACCGGAAGCATTTCCACGAGCGACGCGGTTCGCATCGTGCGAGTCATCGACAACATTGGGTCCGCAAAGGGCGGTGACCCGATCCGCATTCTCTGCACCGGTTTGGACAACGTGAGCGCAGCTTCCGTAACTGTCACGATCGGTGGAGTCGCCGCAACAGACGCCTCGATCGTTAATTTTTCGCCCGGTGCTGCACTGGGCAATATGCGAATTCTAGCCGTCAACACGCCACCAGGTACGCCTGGAACTGCCGATGTCGTTGTGCGTACGAGCAACGGCAGCGATACAGCGACCAAAGCATTCCAATACGCCAGCACTACTAAGACCTTCGCCTTCGCGACGAGCCCAACGTTTCTGCTGTACGACAATTTCCGAAATCGCCTGTATGCGTCAAACGTGAATGAAGTAGAAGTGATCGATGTAGCTACGCAGCAGGTGCTGTCACCTCTCGTGCCTGCCTCAGGAAAACTGGCCGACTCGCAATTCGAAGGACTTTCTCTCTCTCCGGATGGAGCGCGCCTCTACATCGCAGATCCGGGCACGAAGCAGATTCACGTGCTGAACCTGGACAGCCCGGGAACGGGCACCAGCATCGATCCGGGAGCCCTGCTGGGAAATCCGCAGTCGATTAAGCCAAGCCGTGTTTACGAAATGGCGAGCGGGCGCTTAGTCGGTTCGGCAGGTGGCTTGCCTGATGGCGGCACTTATCGCCCCGGGATCTTTGTTCTCGACCCTTCTTCTGGTACAGGCAATTGGTCCATGGATGGCAATTCGCAGATTTCAGGGCTGCTCTGGGGAACGACCAAAGACGGGCGGTACCTGTTTGCAAATCTCGAAGTTGATGGTTTGATCTCGGCCAAGTCATCCGTGTATGACGATGCCAAGTCGCAATGGATTCCCTCGAGTGGATTGACGATTGATGGGATGGAGGCAGCGTTCAACGAGGATGGTACGGTCAGCGCCGTAGGCGGCTCCACTCCGGGGATAATCAACACTTACCCGGAAATCGTTGACAGCGATCTGAATGCCCTGGGTTATATCCAAGATCAGGATTACATTGACGCTCCAGTTGGGACGCCAAGCCTTTCGTTCCAGCCATCGGGAGCATTGCTCTATAAGGCCGGCGTTGGCGCGAAGTTGGTGGCTAATCCGGGCAACAATACACAAGTCGGCAAGGTCGTCATCTACGACGTACGGCATTGGAAAGCAATCGGTACCGTCGTATTCCCGGATATGCTCTCCACTTCCTACACTCCGGCCGTAACGCACATGTTTGCGACGGATGACGCTGGTCGTACCTTGTTCGCCTCAACGCCGTCCGGCATCACGATGATGGTTTTGCATGATGTACCTTTATCGATTGGGAACCTGCAGCCCACATTTGGAGCGCAGGGTTCGGGGCAGACGGTTACAGTTCGCGGAAGCGGTTTCAAGTCGGGAGCTGTTGTAAGTTTCGCAGATGTACAGGCGGCCACAACATTCGTAGACGAGAACACGCTCACGGCAGTGGTTCCATCGTCGTTGACACCTGGCTGGCAGAGCATCACAGTCAGCAATCCAGATGGCTCTACCTACGAATGGACTGATGCCTTCCTGGTGCTTGAATCTCAACCTGTAACACCAGTGATCACCGGCTTCTCGCCCACGCAGTTGGAGGCTGGAGCCGACATCAACGGCAGGGTCACTCCGTTGCCGGTCATGGTGATTGGTACCGGGTTCACTTCCAAGGACACGGTCGAAGTCGAGGGCGAGCTGGTTGACTCTGCTTTCGCTGACTCCACTCAGATTCAAGCTTTGATACCTCTCGCTTTCACCGATTCCACTGGCACGCTGTCATTCGTGGTGAAATCTCCATATGCAGGAGATTCGAACGCCGCGACGCTTCCAGTGGTCAATCCAGTGCCGGTTGTGAAGAGCGTCAGCCCAGCATCCTTAATTACCGGCGGAACGAACCAGTTGATGACTGTGTATGGCACCGGTTTCGTCAGCAATTCGCAAATCATGTGGAATGGGCAGCCGTTGACCACGACGCTTTCCGAGGGCGTAACAAGCGACGGAACAGAGATCGTATACGCCTATGTTCCCGCTGAATTTGTTGCGAGCGACGGAACGGCAAACATTAGCGTCTACAATCCGCCCCCGGCAGGTGGCACCTCAGCCAGCCTGCAAGTTGTCATCGAGCCCGCACATCCGGTCGTGATACTGCCATTGAGCATCGATTTTGGGTCGATATTAGTGAATACCAGTTCGACGCAAACGCTCCAGCTCACGAACAGCGGCTCCGCCGATTACTTCCTGACATCCGCGACCGTCACCTCGGGACCTTTTGCAGTGACCGCGTCGTGTCCTCAGATTGCAATCAAGCCGGGCTACGCATGCGCGATTGGTTTGAAGTTCACACCCACTATTGTCGGCCCTGCCACTGGAACGCTGGTACTGGTTGATAACACGAAAGGTAGCCCCCGCACGATTGCTCTGACTGGCACGGGTAGAGCTGCTGTCACCCGTCGTGTGCCAGCCGATGCTGCGACTATTCAGGCTGCTATCGACGCATCACACGATGGCGATACGGTGACAGTCGGCGCCGGAACGTACACCGAGAACGTCGACTTCAAAGGCAAGAGCATCAGCGTCATCAGTTCCGACGGTGCCTCCAAGACCATCATTGATGCCGGACAGAAAGGAAATGGGGTGACGTTTTCTGGAGGCGAGAACAACGCTGTTCTGAGCGGATTCACCATCCAAAACGCGACGGGGGCAGGTGTTTCATTAAACGGCGCCAATGCCACCATCAGCAACAATGTCATCACCAATAATCTCGGGTACGGTATATCTCTGAATTTCTCAGGCGCACTTGTTCAGGGGAATGTAATTAGCAACACGAAGACGAATATCACCGGCACCAACTGGGGTTGTGATTGGCGTGACGGAGTGGGAATTGCCGCCGGTGGTACTAACAACGCCGGCTACGGGCTAACGATCACCGGAAACACGATCGAAAATAATTACGGGCAATGCGAGGGTGCCGGCATTCAGCTCTTTGCCGCGCCACCAGCCATCATCTCTGACAACATCATCCGCAACAATCAGGCACTCGGATCTGGTGGAGCCATCTCGCTGATGAACGGGAATAAGATCACCCTTCTCCAGAACCTGATTTACGGAAACCAAGCGGGAGCGGCCGGCGGTGCGATCTACCTGGGAATAGTCTCTGAAACCAGCTACGCTTCAGGGCCGATTACTTCGTACATAACGAACAATACGATTGTGAACAACACCATCGTTCCGAATACGATGATTAGCGGTGACTACGTGGATGGCTCGCAAGTTGCGTTCGGCGGCGCTGCATCGCAGGCCGGGTTCTTCAACAACATTATCGTTGCCAACGATAAGTATGCTGCCATCGCGTGCTATCCGGTTTATAGCTATCTGAGCGCCTCGGCGCCAGTCGCTATTTACAACGACTTGCTGAATCAAGCAGGACCGGTTTTTGGCGGTTGGTGTACCACTCCCAGCGGCACGGGTGCAAATATTGCGGCAGTGCCAAAGTTCGTCAATACAACAAATGGTGACTTCCACCTTCTCACCGGAAGCCCAGCCATTGACGCCGGCGACAATGCTGCCCTCGGGCTGCAAAGTAAGGATCTTGATAGCAATGCGCGAATCCAGAACGGTTCCGGCGCTTCCACGGCGAAAGTCGACTTGGGCGTTTACGAATTCGCTGGCACCGCGAACAATCGCGCAAATTCGCAAGCGACGCTTTCCGTTCAGAATGCGACGACCAACTTTGGACAGCCGATCGTCTTGACAGCCAACGTCACAGTAAGCTCCTCCGGGGTGACCGCTGGGACCGTGAGTCTGCTGGACAATTGGACTCGTATTGCGCAGGCCAGCGTGGATCAGAACGGGGCCGTCGTATTCACTATCAGTTCACTTTCCGTGGGAACGCACAATCTGATCGCGGCCTTTGATGGGACTTCGCAGGTTCAGGAAAGCGTCTCTGCAAACGTGCCAGTGACCGTACAGGGCTTTGCAACCTCTACAGACCTATCCTTCTCGGCAAACTCCGTCGATTACGGACAACCGGAAACACTCACAGCCACTGTGACGTCGACTGCCGGAACACCCACCGGAGACGTCGTGTTCGACATCAGCGATCCAACAAGTCGCCAGGTCACGGCGCCGCTCAATGCCAAGGGAGTCGCAACCTATACCTCCAACTCATTCGGGGTCGGATCTGACTACATTCAGGCGATCTATCAAGGACAAGGCGGTTTCTTGAAGTCACAGTCAACGAACCTCCCTCTGCAAGTGCAACCGTCCAGCAGCACCATAGACCTCAGTCTTTCCACTACCGATGCGACAGCGGGACAGTCGGTCACCTTCACTAGTACTTTGCAAACATCAGACAACGCGACTGGGACGGTGTATTTCAAAGACAATGGCGTTACGTTCGGCTCGGCGATTGTGAATGCGGGCGCCGCTGCCTTTTCGACCACCACTCTGGCCGGCGGCACACACACAATCACTGCGTACTACGGAGGAGACGCCGGCCATTCGTCGGCAACATCGTCGGCGATCACTCTCGTAGTTCGTGACTTCTCAATAACTGCCGGCACTGCCGGCAATCTCGTCGTCACACGCGGAGGTTCGGCGTCGAGCACTCTCGCGATCGCTCCAATAAGCGGGTTTAGTGGGGCGGTAAATTTCTCCTGTGCGGTTCCGTCCAGCATGCTGGAGGCGTCATGCTCCGTCACCTCCGCACAACTCACCGGCTCTTCCACTCAGAATGCAACCTTGACCGTAACAACGGCTGCACCACACCAGGCGATGTTAGTGGATCCCGCGATGCGATTGACACGATGGACCGGCCTTGTTTTCGGAATTACGCTCATCGGGGGAATCTTTGGATGCAAGCGCAGGGCAATAATAGCGACGATGGTTGTCGCTATCCTCCTAATCGGCTTGCTCGGTATGTGTTCGTGCGGAGGCGGGGCCAGTACTAGTTCTGGAGGCGGGACCAGCATGGATCAGGGCACTCCGGTGGGAACGTATACACTCACCATCACTGCCACGAGTGGGACGGCATCGCACAGCATGACGCAGACCGTGGTGGTGCAGTAAGCATTCCATGCACACAAGACGGGAGCGCACTCTGTGCTCCCAATCCTGTTTTCTCTTCGTTCATAGCTGTGTTTGAGTCTGCCCATACGGCGCGGAAATAGGAGGCACGTCAGACAGGTGGCAAGATGAGAAGCATCTCGGCTGTTCCCCCGAGATATTGGTGCTGCGGCGGCTCAAATACGGGCACACAGTAGCTTTGCCTTTCACGTACTTTCAATGACTTATGGCGCCGTTCGTATTGTTCTAGGTTATTGAAATTACAAATACTTAGCTGATTGACACGGTAGAGGGTCAGGAGTTCGAGTCTCCTCGTGCCTATCATTTCTTTTCAGCAGCTTACCTCTACTTCTCAAAAACAGCCGGGTAGACAAAAAGGTACACGCTAAGCTCCCAAGCCCTTAAATCACATGATTTTGGGCCTTCTGCTCATGCGTTCCCCGCTGGCATCACCGGCAGCCTCGCCGGGATTTCCGACGGCCGAATCATCTCGACCACCTTGTTTTGCGCCCGACGTTTCTTGCTGTCGATCGCCTGCGTGTACAGGGCCAAGGTGATGTTCGGATTGGCATGGCGCATCAACGGTGGTTCAGAAATACCGGGGCCGGTCAAAACTGATCAACCCAATCCTCTTGTACCAAGCGCAAAGTTAGTTTTTCAGCAAAACATGGAAAAGGGGTACAGGACGACCATTCAGATTGACTCAAAAGTTCCTCGGTCGAACAGCCACTTCGGAATCTCCTCGAAATCGCCGCAAGTATAATGTATACAATTATGGCGACGTCATCACGGTCAAATTTGCCGGGAGGAGCGCACGGCTATCCTGTCTGGGCAGCATCAGCCTGAAGAACCTGGGGCGAGAATTTATCAGACATATCGCCTTACTTTCTCCGGCTCTGCCGAAGTGGTCCGGGAGCCGCTCGTCCCTTCTTGCTATTTCGGAGGATAAGAGACGGAAATGCTGAAGCGAACAATCCGCATAGCTGCACTTTTGCTATTCGCAGCCTCGTCGTTGCTCTACGCCCAGACCAAAGTCACGAGTGCCGACTATGAGCAGGCGATGGATCTCCAGGGAAAATACAGCAAGTTGGCGATTAATATTCCGGACACGCCGGAATGGCAGCCCAAGACCGATACCTTGATTTACCGCAAGACCGTAGAGGGCGGGCATGAGTTCATGATGGTGGATGCGGCGACGCTGACTAAGAAGCCTGCCTTCGATCACGCGCGCCTCGCTGCGGCCCTCTCCACGGCCAGCGGAAAGTCCTACACGGCGGTGACGCTGCCGTTTCCGCGCTTCGGCTTCGTCGATCAGCAATCCGCAATCCGCTTCGCGCTCGACCATGTTGAGTGGCAGTGCGATTTGAAAGCATACGTCTGCAAAAAAGAAAAAGAACTGCCGGTCATTAACGCGGAATTTCATGGATACAACTACGACGACACGCCGAAGGAGGGCAACAGCCTGGAGAAGACCGTGGCCTCGCCCGACGGGCAGTGGCTCGCCTACATCGACAACTACAACGTCTTTGTCCGCTCCAAAGATGGCAAGCAGAAGTTTCCGCTGAGCTGGGACGGCTCCGAGGGCAACTACTACGCACTGTCCACGGTTGGCTGGTCGCCCGACTCGAAGCATCTCGTCGCGTATCGCATCCGGCCGGGTTATAACCGTGTGATTCACTACATCGAGTCATCGCCCGCCGATCAGTTGCAGCCCGAGTACCCTTCGCTGTTCTACCCGAAGGCCGGAGACGTCCTGCCGCTGCCGCAACCCGTGCTTTTCCAGATCGCGACGAAGCGCGAAATACAGATCGACAACACGCTGTTTCCGAACCCATTCGATCTCAGGCGTCCCGAGTGGTGGAAGGACAGCCGCGGATTCACCTTCGAGTACAACCAGCGCGGACACCAGGTCTATCGCGTCATCGAGGTGAATGCGGAGACGGGCAAGGCACAGACGCTGATCAACGAGACCAGCAAGACTTTCATCGATTACAGCCCTCTCTCGGCAAACCAGTTCGACAACGGCAGCCACTACCGTTACGACGTGAACGACGGGCAGGAGATCATCTGGGGCTCGCAGCGCGACGGCTGGGAACATCTTTATTTGTTCAACGGAAAGACCGGGGCGCTGGAGAATCAGATCACCAAGGGAGACTGGGTGGTTCGCGCGGTCAATCGCGTGGACCCGAAGACGCGACAGATATGGTTCGAGGCAAGCGGCGTGAATGCCGGCGAAGATCCGTATTTTGTGCACGCATACCGCATCAACTTCGACGGCACTGGACTGACAGCGCTGACTCCCATCGAAGCGAATCACAATGTCGAATATTCCCCGGACGGCAAATACTACGTGGATACGTGGTCACGCGTTGATCTTCCACCCACGATGGCTCTGTATCGCACCAGCGATAACAAGCAGTTGATGGTGGTGGAGAAAGGCGATATCAGCAAACTAATCGCCGCCGGTTGGAAGCCTCCCATGGTCTTCAAGGCCAAGGGGCGCGATGGAAAGACGGAAATCTGGGGACTGATCTACAAACCCGCCAACTTCGATCCTCACAAGAAGTATCCGGTGATCGAAGACATCTACGCCGGACCTCAGGGATCGTTCGTGCCGAAATCCTTCAGCACCCGCATTGAGCCGCTGACACAGCTTGGCTTTGTGGTGGCGAGAATTGACGGCATGGGCACCAACAACCGCTCACGCGCCTTCCACGATGTGGCGTGGAAAAATCTGAAAGACGCGGGCTTCCCGGATCGCATCCTGTGGCACAAGGCGGCAGCGGCGGAGTTTCCCTGGTACGACATCTCCAACGTCGGCATCTTCGGTACCTCGGCCGGAGGCCAGAGCGCCGTCGCCGCGCTGCTCTTCCATCCAGACTTCTACAAGGTTGCCGTGGCCAATAGCGGCTGTTACGACAACCGCATGGACAAGATCTGGTGGAACGAACAGTGGATGGGATGGCCCGTCGGCCCGCAGTACTCCGAGTCTTCCGATGTCGACAACGCATGGCGACTGAAGGGCAAGCTGATGATCGTCGTCGGAGAGATGGACCCGAACGTCGATCCCGCTTCCGCTTTTCAATTGATTGACCGGTTGATCAAGGCGAAGAAGTACTTCGACATGCTCTATGTTCCAGGAGGAAGTCACGGCGCCGGCGGCAGTTACGGCCAGCTCAAGCTGATGGACTTCTTCGTCCACAACATCATGGGACAGACACCGCCGAACTGGAATGCCGAGCCGCTCAAGCTGTCCCCAGAAAAATAACCAGAGGGAAGTGAATCGGGAGCCGTCCACACAAGGCGGCTCCTTTCTTTATTTATGTATATATTTCTGCGTCGCAGTCCTCTTCGCCCGCTGGTTAGGTCTGCATCTGCTACTGAGAGAAGAACTGTTGCTCCGTGCGCGCAATGATCTCATCCTGAAGTGCCTTCGTCAGATCGCAGAAGTAGTCACTGTAGCCCGCCACACGTACGATCAGGTCGCGATGCTTTTCCGGATGCTTCTGTGCTTCACACAACACGGAAGCCGTCACTACGTTGAATTGAATGTGGTGGCCGTCGAGTTTGAAGTAGGACCGTACCAGGTGCGCCAGGTTGTCGATGCCTTCCGGCCCCTCAAGCAATTTCGGTGTGAACTTCTGGTTCAGTAAGGTGCCACCCGTCCTGGCGTGGTCAAGCTTTGCCGCTGACTTGATGACCGCCGTCGGGCCCTTGCGATCGGCCCCTTGCGCGGGCGAAATTCCATCCGAGTGCGGTTCCCACGCTTTGCGTCCGTCGGGCGTCGCTCCCGTCACCGATCCGAAGTACACGTGGCACGTAGTGGATAAATAATTGACGCGATACGTTCCGCCTTTCGTGTTGGGCCGTCCGTTGACTTCGTCATAGAACAGGTCGAACACGGATTTCAGAATGTCATCCGCGTAATCGTCGTCGTTGCCGAACTTTGGTGTCTTGTTCCACAGTAGAAGGCGGGTCTTCTCCGAGTCTTTGAAGTTGGAGTTCAACGCCCGTAAGAGTTCGTCCATTGTCAGGTTCTTTTTGTCGAAGACATGGAACTTGATCGCGGCGAGGCTATCTGTGCAGGTACCCGGGGCTACCGCCATGATGTAGGTGGAGTTATAACGCGGTCCGCCGTCGTTGTAGTCCTTACCTCTGGCGATGCAGTCGTCCACGAACAACGAGAGAAATGGCGCCGGCATGTGCTCAGCATAGAGCCGCTCGATTATGTTGTTCCCGCGCACCTTGATCTCTACGAAGTGGCGCAGTTGTTTGCGAAATGCCGCGAACAACTCGTCGTAGTTCGCGAACGTCCTCGGGTCACCAGTCTCGATCCCGATCTTCTTTCCACTCCTCGGATCAATACCGTTATGAAGCGTAATCTCCAACACCTTCGGCAGATTGAAATATCCGGTAAGGATGTAAGCTTCTTTGCCAAACGCTCCCGTCTCCACGCACCCGGAAGTTCCTCCGCAACGGGCATCCTCAATCGACTTACCTTGTCGCAGCAATTCTTCCACTACCATGTCAGCGTTGAAGATCGACGGCTGCCCCCATCCTTTGCGGACGATTTCAAGACCCCGTTTCAGGAAGCTGTCAGGATTCTTCTTGCTCAGTTGCAGGTTTGAAGATGGTTGCAACAGGCGCATCTCGTCAATCACGTCCAAGATGAGGTAACTCACGTCGTTGACGCCGTCTGAGCCATCCGCCTTCATTCCACCGTTGTTGATGTTGGCAAAGTCCGTATAAGTTCCGCTCTCCGCAGCCGTTACACCCACCTTCGGCGGAGCCGGCTGGTTATTGAACTTTATCCAGAAGCACTGCAACAACTCATGCGCCTGCTCGCGCGTTAGTTTCCCTTCCGCGACATCCTTTCTGTAGAAAGGTTCGAGATGCTGATCAAGTCGTCCGGGACAGAAGGAATCCCACGTATTTAATTCAGTCACGACGCCGAGATGAACGAACCAGTAGGCTTGCAACGCCTCCCTGAAAGTTCTCGGCGCGTGTGCTGGTACATGCCTGCAAACCTTGGCGATTTCCAGCAGCTCGTCTCTCCGGACGCAGTTCTTCTCTTGCTCTGCCAATCGTGTTGCGTGTTCCGCGTATCTCTCTACGAACCGAATCACAGCGTCTGCGGCGATCGCCATCGCGCGAAGTTCCTGACGCTTGCTATGAGCCTGGGGATCATTCAGCAGGTCCACGCCCTCCAGACTTCGCTCAACGTCCTTCTTCAGGTCGAGTAATCCCTTGCGGTAAATGACGTCGCCCAACACCGTGTGGCCAGGGGCGCGCTGCTCCATGAATTCCGTGTAAATCCCTGCCTCGTAGGCTGCCTTCCACTCTTCCGACATCTCGTCGAAGATCAGGTCGCGGATCGAGCGCCCTCGCCAATAAGGAATGATTTCTTTCTGGATGCGCCTCGCTTCATCGTCCACGCCGTAGGAGATCTTCTCCCGTGTGTCGAGTACTTCCAGATCCTCCATGCTATGGCAGCAGAGTTCCGGAAACGAAGGCGTTCCCTTCGGACTCGGCCCACGCTCACCAACGATCAGTTCGCCGTCGCCGATGAATATCGTCTTGTTTTCCATCAGATATTGCAGAGCCCGCGCGCGGCGGATCGGGGCGGAAGGGTCCGCGCTCCTCTGATAGAACTCCGTCATGAGAGCCGCGCGTTCCATGGAAAGCCATGGCTTCAGGTCAAGACTCTCCTGCCGCAGTCTCGCAACTCGGTCGTTCATCTTTTAGCCTCCAATTCGAACAGTGAAACCCTCCTCTGAAAACTTCTGAAAGATGTTTTGCACATCTTCCTCAGAGGGCGGCTTAAGTCCCTGGAGGCGGTAGTCCATTTGCAGTCGCGGATATTTGCCGAGGCCTATCTCGTGATACGGAAGCAGATCTATTTTTCGCAGACCCATCCGGAGAAGAAGATTCCGAATGCCTTCGAGATTGCCCCGAGTGTCCGTCACTCCAGGGATTAATGGAATTCGAACGATGATCGGCGTCTGCTCGCGGGCAAGTAACTGGAGATTTGAAAGAATGAGTTCGTTGCTTACGCCAGTGTATTGCTCGTGTAGTGCTGCATCGATCAACTTCAAATCGAATAGAAATAGATCGGCCTTCTGGCTGATCCGCTTGAGACTGTCGCGTGGCACGTGGCCACAAGTATCGATCGCAACGTGAATCCGTCGCTCGTGGCATGCATCCAGCAGCGCCTCCACGAACGGCGCCTGCATCAACGGTTCACCGCCAGAGAGCGTGACACCTCCACCACTCTCGTCGAAGAAGACCTGGTCCTTCACGATCTCCGCCAGTGTCTCTTCTACAGTCATCCAGCGACCCGCGACCTGCCTTGCCTCGGTTACGCATACTTCGACGCAGTTGCCACACGCCTTGCACAAGGCCGCATCGCGTTCGGGTGAGCCTCGCCACTGCAGCGCATGATGTGGGCACGCCGCGACACAATCTCCACACAGGAGACAGCGATCCTTGGAATAGAGAATCTCGGGCCTGGGACTCTGGCTTTCCGGGTTGTGACACCACCAGCAGGAGAGGGGACAGCCTTTCAAAAAGAAGGTCGTGCGAATGCCAGGACCGTCGTGCAGAGAGAACCGCATAATATTAAAGATGAGTCCTCTCTGTTCGTTCCGCGACCGAGACATGGTCTTGTCACCCTTCGCCAACGTAGCACCTTTAGGCGGGATATCTACGGCCAAAACCATATCATATATAATATCCAATCTCAACTAACTGGCGCGTCAGGTCACGTCAGGCCTGTTGCGCAAAACCTCAGAGGTCGCGAATTTCACGGCGCACAGTTGAAAGATCGAAATAGATGAATCGATCCGTATGGAAGAGATGAGTGGGCACTCGTAGAGTGCCGTTCCACAGGGAGTGTTAAAGGATGGAGAAGCGGGGTGAGGTTCTCGCCATGAAGAACGGTCTGCACAGAAAGCGTCTGGCCAAGGCTTTGACAATCGGGTTGGTCGTAATCGCTTTTTGGACACAAGCAGTAGGCCAGAAACAGAAGACGCCTGCGGTTCCGGGACGGATGCTGAGCGAAGGGATCGAGACGATCAATACACCTGATTTCACGCTGAAGCTGGTGCGATCGTCGCAGACGGTGGCGGCACTCAAGCCGCACGGAGCCGGTGGGTTCGACTTCACACCGGGCGACCTGTTGGTGGAACGTTCGCACAACGGGTACTACCATCTCGGCGACCTCGACCTGAGGGTGCGCATGGGCACGACGGGCGAGTGGAAAAACTATTCAACGTCCAGATCGCGCGAACCGGTGATTGCACTGCCAGCGGCGGGGACGGTACTCGCGACGGCCGATCTTACACCGACACTGCCGGCTGATATCCCCCTGAAGATTACGCGTACCTGGGAGCTTGAGAACGGCAGACTTGTATTGCGCTACACGCTTCAGAACAAAACCGCACGGACGGTGGAAGTCGGAGCGCTGGGCATCCCGATGATTTTCAACAACGATCTGAACGGACGCACGCTGGCGCAGGCGCACGAAGTCTGCTCATTCTACGATCCCTACATAGGTGAGGACGCGGGATATCTGCAAGTGACGCGATTGAACGGTCACGGCCCGGCCCTGGTGGTGGTGCCGGACGGCAGGACGCCGTTCGAAGCATACAACCCAATCCTGAACAAGTGGGACCGGAGCCGCGGCTTTGGAGCACCGCCGATCTTCACCGATCCGACGCCGCGCAGCATGACATTCGAAGGCTTCTACGACTGGATGGTTTTCAGCAAGGCATTCGCGGATAACGAGTGGAAGAACGCGCAGCAGTGGAATCCTCCGACGATGCTGACGCTAGCGCCGGGCGAGTCGAAAACGTTTGGCGTGAAATTCCTGGTATCAGATTCGATCCGCGACATAGAGAAAACACTCGCAGAGAACCATCGTCCCGTAGCAGTGGGAATTCCGGGCTACGTGCTGCCAACGGACATGAACGCAAAACTCTTCCTGAAATACTCCGAGCCAGTGAAGTTGATGACAGTGGAGCCGGCGGGAGCGGTTGCAATCGAACGAGAAAAGCGCAGGCCAGGCGGATGGAAGGAATATGATGTCCGCGGCCGGACGTGGGGACGTGCGAGACTGACGATCCAATACAAGAACGGACTGGTGCAGACGGTCCAATACTTCGTGACAAAGCCGGAAGCAGAAACAGTGTCTGACCTTGGGCACTTTTTGACGACAAAACAGTGGTTCGTGGATCCGAAAGACCCGTTTCATCGCAGCCCCTCGGTGATCAGCTATGACCGGGAAGCAAATCGAATGGTGTTGCAGGAAAGCCGGGTGTGGATCGCGGGACTGAGCGACGAGGCGGGAGCAGGTTCATGGCTGGCGGCGATGATGAAAGAACTCGGCCAGCCAAATAAGCAAGAAGTCGACAAACTCGAGCAATTCGTGGACGGAGTGCTGTGGGGCCATCTGCAGTATAAGGATGGGCCGTTTGCATATGGAGTCCGTAAGAGTCTCTTCTATTACCAGCCTGACGAACTACCTCCGAACTACTACAACAGCAAGTTGAACTGGAAGAGCTGGACAAGCTGGAACAAGAAAGCATCGGAAGCAGTGGACCGCTCCTTCAACTATCCGCACGTGGTGGCGGCATACTGGGTGCTGTACCGGCTTGCACGTAATCATCCCGGGCTGGTGACGAACCATCCGTGGCAGTGGTACCTGAACCACGCGTACGAAACGACGATGGCGATGACGCGCTACGCCAGCGGTTATGCAGTATACGGACAGATGGAAGGCGACGTGTTCGTGAAACTGCTGGAGGACCTGAGGCGCGAAGGAATGACCGCGAAGGCGAACACGCTGGAAGCCGCAATGCGCAAGCGCGCAGAGCGGTGGAAGAGCGAGCCGTATCCGTTCGGGAGCGAGATGCCGTGGGATTCGACCGGGCAGGAAGAAGTGTATGCGTGGACGAAGTTTTTCGGCTACCAGGACAAGGCTGACGTAACACTGGAAGCCATCCTTGGATACATGCCAACGCTGCCGGAATGGGGATACAACGGAAGTGCGCGGCGGTTCTGGGATTTTCTCTATGGTGGCAAATACCCGAGGCTGGAGCGGCAATTGCATCACTACGGATCGGGGATCAACGCGATTCCGGTGCTCTCGGCGTACAGGGATGATCCCAGCGACTTCTACCTGCTGCGCGTGGGATATGGCGGGACGATGGGACCGCTGACGAACATCGACCAGGAAGGATTTGCGTCAGCGGCATTCCACGCGTTTCCGGACATGCTGCGCTTCGATCCTTACTCCGGTGACTATGGTCCGAACTTCTTTGGCCACGCCATAAACACGGCAACTTATATCGTGCATCATCCTGATTTCGGCTGGTTGGCATTCGGTGGGAACCTGACTGCGCATGGCAACAAGATTGACGTGACACCGCTGGATTCATTCCGCATGCGAGTGTATGTGGCACCAGTGGGCCTGTGGCTGACGCTGGGATCCGGACACTTCGAGAAAGTGGAATTCGACGCGAAGACCGGCACGGTGCGGCTGGGACTGGCCGCGGCAACGGAGTTCACGCCATCGGCACGTTTACGCGTGGAACAGCCGGCGAACGTTGCAGGCGTTGGACGGTATGAACCCACGAAGACACTCAAGGTGAAGCGCGATGCCTACGAGGTTCCACTCGGTAAGCGGATCACGTGGGTGGAACTGAGCGCGAAACCTTAGGGACGATTCAGGGGACATGTGTAAGAGCAAGAATGAGTAAACTACCATCCGGCTACGGTGAGTTGAGGCGCTGTCCAAAGTGGAGAAAGCGTTGACTTGCACATGAAGACGCACGCTCCGGCAGGAGATCGCGGAATCGATCACAGGAAAGTGCCAGAGGCAAGAGTTTTGTGCAATTACGGCCATAAACTAATATTTTTCGCAAGATACAAAATATCTTTCGTAAAAGAGGGTGGACGTCGTAATATGCGGTAATCGTTTACTCAGAATCTCAGATTTGAGGCACGACTGAGTCCAAGTCCCGGCCACAATCAGCGCTTTGACTTGGCAACGAGACTGACATAGAAACACTGTGCAGGAGGAATCATGGCCAGTTTTGGCAAGTTCACAAGAAGGCAATTCGTTGCCGGGGTAGGCGCGACGGCCGCGGCCACACTTACGCCTCTCCACCTGATAGCGAAACCTTTCCAGGACCCTGTGGTCGACACGACAGATGTGAACGGCAAGCCGGTGACACGAGACCAAGTTCAATGGCGGGCCCTTCCCTTCCCCATGAAGAATGTATGTCTGCTACCGGGACCGTGCATGACGGCGATGGAAGAAAATCGGAAGTACCTACACACCCTGCCGACGGACCGATTGGCTCACATGTTCCGGGTAACGGCGGGAATTCCATCGACGGCACAGCCATTCGGAGGATGGGAAGCACCCGACTGCGAATTGCGCGGACACTTTGCCGGCGGCCATTATCTTTCGGCGGTTGCACTGATGTATGCGAGCACGGGCGACGAAGAACTGCGCAAGAAGGGCGATGCGCTGGTGGCTGCGCTGGCGGAGTGCCAGAAGAAACATGCCGACGGATACCTGAGCGCATTCCCGGCGGAATTTTTCGACCGGCTGAGCAATCGCGAGAAAGTGTGGGCGCCGTTCTACACGATCCACAAAATCATGGCCGGACATCTCGACATGTATGTGCACACCGGGAATACGCAAGCCCTGGACACGGTGGAGAAGATGGCGGACTGGGTCGGCGGGTGGACCGGGCCGATGAGCTATGACCACATGCAGAGGATTCTCCAGACGGAGTTCGGGGGAATGGGCGAAGTGCTCCGGAACCTGTACGCGGTAACGGGCAAATGGCAGTACCTGGGCACGGCGCGCCATTTCGATCACCAGTTCGTGCTGGACCCGCTGGCGGAGCATCGCGACGAACTGAAGGGCCTGCACGCGAACACGAATATCCCCAAGATCATCGCAGCAGCACGCGGCTACGAACTGGTCGATGACCAGCGGGAACACGACATCGCGCAATACTTCTGGGATGAAGTCACGAGCGAGCGGTGCTACTGCACGGGCGGAACCAGCAACGGGGAATTCTGGAGAACGGACCCAGGCAAGCTTGCGAAGGAGTTGGGGCCGACGACAACGGAAGACTGCTGCGCCTACAACTTGATGAAGCTGACACGACATGTGTTCGGATGGCATCCCTCGGCGCACTACATGGACTACTACGAACGCACGCTGTTCAATCACCGACTGGGCACGATCGACCCTGAAACCGGAACGACAATGTATTACCTGCCGCTGGGAACGGGCTACTGGAAGGTATTCGCTACGAAGTTCGATTCCTTCTGGTGCTGCAGCGGCACGGGCGTGGAAGAGTATTCAAAGCTGAACGATACGATTTATTTCCACGATGACAACTCGGTTTACGTGAACCTGTACGTCGCGTCAGAACTGAACTGGCCGGAAAAGAAATTCCGTCTACGGCAGGATACGCAGTTCCCTCAGGAACAAGGAACGAAGCTGACCGTGCTGACGGACAGTCCGGACATCGGGCTCAACGTTCGTATTCCATACTGGACGCAGGGTGGGTCGGTGAAGGTGAACGGACGGACGCTGCCGGTATTCGCAAACCCAAGCAGCTACCTGACGCTGCGGGAACCATGGAAAGCGGGCGACACCATCGAGTTCAGCTTCCCGATGGGACTGCACGTCCATCCGATGCCGGACGACCACACGATTCAGGCGGCGATGTATGGACCGCTGGTACTGGCCGGCAAGCTGGATGAAGTGACGCCAAAGATGATGTTTGGCGACTATGGGCCGAAGGGTTCCACGCCAACCGTGCCGGACATTCAGACGAAGAAGGGCAAGGTGGAAGAGTGGGTCGCGACCAAGGATGAAAAGGCCATGAAATTCAAGACAACAGCACAGACAAAGGAAATTGAGCTGGTGCCGCTGAATCAAGTCCTGCAAAACAAGTACGTGGTGTACTGGAAGGTGAACGAGGAAAAGAAACCGTTCCGACCTGCATAAGCGTTGAAGCAAGGTCCCTCGTGCAACGCGGGGGACCTTTTCTCATGCACGCAATTCCACTTTACTTTTCCGTTCTCTTCCCCGCTCTTTTGATCACAACCGTCAATTCGTGCCCGTGCGTGACTGGAATCTCAATCTTGTTTTCCTGCGCCGTCGTCGCGGAAAAATCAACCAGCGGCTTTCCATCGCGTTCGACACGATAAGACCCGGGAGGCAGGCCCTGGAGCCGCAGGACGGTGCGATGATCGGCGGCGCCGCGATCCTGCAGCGTGAAGCGTATGAATCCGAGGTCGCGCGCGAGATACACAGGTTTGTCCGCCGCAAAACCATCGCGGTTAAGCAGCATGTGAAAGGCGTGGCCATCGGCGAAGTCGTGCAGACGCTGGCGAACTCCATCGCGCGGAAGCACCGAGTAGCCATCACCGGAGACGGTGAGAATTCCTCCATAGGCAAAGGTGCCGAACAGCGGATCGTCGACAACGATGGTGGATGCTCCCCGCAACGCGCCGGTGAATCCGAGGTCAATTTCTCCGTCATAGAACCACGCGCCGCGTCCCTGCTCTTTTCGTATCCACGTCTGCGTCCACTTGAGAGGTTCGTATCCCCACCCAGCGGCGCCGTCATTTACCTTGCCGGGATACCAGTAGCCGTAGTTGCTCGCGGCCGTGCCGGTGTTCATCAACGCCCAGGAACTCAGGATGGAAGCGTATCCCGTGCGGAAATAGTCGACGGGATGAGAGGAGAAATATAAGGCGTAGTCGAGAATTGCCCATCCGCCCATCTGCGACATGTAGCTGAGATCGTAATGTGAACTGTTCCCGCGAATGTCGCTGCCGAGATAGTAGAAGGTTGGAGCGATCGTTCCGCGACAAGCCAGGTTGGCATCCATCTGGCGATGCATGAAGTCAACTACCGCGGCTTGGCTTACGTTGGGATGCGAATACCAGCGCTTCAGGTTCTTGTCGTACCAGAGGTTGTGATCGGGTTGCAGAGGATGCGCAAGCGCCCAACGGCCGATCGCCTCCGTCGATTCGTACGCCGTCGTGTCGAAGCTGTATTCGGATCGGAAGGGATACGGATCATCGTAAATGAAGTACTTGACCTTGCGTTCCCACTGGGCCGTAAGCCAATCGGCATCCTGGGTGCGTCCAACCTCGCGCAGCGTGTGAATAAGCTTCGGAATTACGAGTTCGTTGTAAGCACCCCATTTGTACGTTTCGTACCAGGGAAGAATCTTGTACGGGTACGTGAAGTACGCCTTCGCCGTGCCAACGGCGCGGTCCAAGTAACCCTCGGCGTCGAGGTAGTGAACAAGCTGCGGGTTCTGGCTCGCAATTCGGTACATGTCGTAATAGAGAAGGATGATGTGCGGGTAGTCATACAGGCGCCAGATGTGTTCCAACCCCTTCCCATCGGAGTCGAAACCGTAAATGCTGTGGCGCAGCACATACCAGTTGGGAACGCCGTAGATTCCGTAAGGATAAGGCTGCTCTTTGTCCGTCCGCTGCAGGCCACCCCAGACAAAATTCTTCAGGTAGTACTCGATGGCCGCAATTTCCTTGGGATTGGGATAGTGAACGTTCTTGTCCGCAAGAAATGCGCCCTTGGATAGAGCCGAGTCATCGGCGGCCAGAACGTATCCCCACCACCCATTGAAGCCATCCGTGTTGTCGGGACCGCGCAGAACACTGTTCCTCATGTCCCACACGGAAAACAGCCCGTTGTACCACTTGGAAGGATCGCGATGCTGCTGGTGATCGACGAGAAACTCTGCGCGCTTCTGAATCAGGGTCTCCACCGGCTCGGTGACAAAGAAATCAAGGTACGTTTTTCGTCCGGCGCCGAAGTGTACCGTCAGCTTGTTTTCGCCAAGGCGAGAGAAGACAACCTTATATATATGAGTATTCTTTTGGGGCGTTTCAACAGACGTCACAGTCGTTTGCGAAGGATATTGGGGTTCGAGCGAATCAACGGCAGACTTGCAGCGGATAGCGACGAGCGCATAGAGATCGTTTGGGATGGTCATGCCTGGCACGACACGCACGTCGGGTACTCCATTCTCGTATAACACGTCGCGCACGTGCTGATAGTCAGGTGCCCAGCTCAACTTGAACGCGTAAGTGACGGCATCACCATCTGTCCCGGCGGACGCGAGTTCCTTGCTTGTATACGGCTGCCACCAGGTGCCCCGTTTTTCGTCTCCGTTCGCAACAGCGGAGTGAATATACGCATAGAAATCTCTGCTAACGTTGCGTACCTGGTCGGTTTCGTCGAAGTACTCGAGATGGGTTCCGGGCATCACGGTCATGACCAGAACTGGTCCGCGCCCGTTGGGATGCACCCAGAAAAGAAAAGAGCCATCGCCGGAGATGAAGTCGTGCCTGATGACGCGCTGCTCGAAGATGTCTTTCGGACTGCGACCACCATGACTGTTGAACAACAGTGGAAAGCCGAGATCGCCGATATCGACCTTGCTCTCGGAAAGATTGCGGAGGCGGATGCTCCAGACGAGCGAAGAACCGTTCAGCGAGAACTTCTCGGTGAGCTTCAGCCATTTCTTGTCCGGCGAACCGACGCGATACGTGAGAATTCGGTAGATTCCGTTTCCCGAATTCTCGGTCCTGACCTGACGCTGGTCGTGCATTCCCGCCGTCAGGGCCTCTTTCCATTTTTTGTCGCCGTCGGGACGATAGTGAATCACCAAAGCGCCGAGGGCGCTTCCCGGCCGGAGAAATTCCGACTTGTATGGGTCAAGCGGTGACTTGATGCTGGTGATTCCCGCAGATCCGAAAGTGACGTCGAAATCGCCGGCCTTGTAGGAGTCCTGCGCAGCGGCGCTGGCGAAGCAGAAGATTCCTAACACGAACGTCAAGAGCGTAGCTCGAGCTGCACTTGTCAAAATCCACCACCTCTCACAAATCGAATCGTTCCGGTCACGTCTTTCGTTGCTCAAACCAATCGACGGATGTTATTTGCCGGCGAAATCAGCGACGCCGACTTGTATGACCGTTCCATGCGCCTTCCAGTACGCGGGCGTTCCGCGCTGCGGTGCGGCAGTCTGGCTCTCCGGAACTTTTGGTTTCTCGGTCCAGATGCCGTAAACGCGGCCATCCATGGCGGCGATGCCGGTGTAGTCGCCCATGAAGACGTTCTCGGCGTCGAACGGCGTCGTGGTCCACGCGTAATTCGTGAAGGATTTGCCGCCGTCAATGGAACGGGCCAGCACCACCATCTGGTTGCGATTTGTCGGGTCCTGGCGCCGATCGTAGAAGAGGACGTTGGCCGAGCCATCGACGGGATCGACGGCCATCCACTGGAAGTACTGGTCTGCACCGTTGTGAAGTGGATCATTGTTCACCCGCACAGCCGGACTCCAGGTGCGGCCGTGATCGGAGGAGGTAGACGCAAACACATCCACGTCGCCGTTGCGATAGTCGCTCCACGTAATGTAGAGCCGCCCGCCGCGCTTGCCTCCGCGCGGATCAATCGCAATTTGCGGAAATCCGTTGGAGCGCGCGACATCCTCCACTTTGAACATGATGGGCGCGGTGCGGATGATGTCGCGCACGGGAGAAAAGGTGCGGCCGCCATCGCGGGATTCGGTGAACTGGATGTGATTGCCATCGCTCCAAACGGCGTAGAGCGTACCGTCGGGACCAACGATGCCGTCGAATCCTTCGAGCGCTCCATTGTCGTCGCGCGGAAGTCCGGGATGGTTGTCGATCTCAATCGGCTTCGACCAAGTCTTCCCACCGTCGGTGGAGCGCGCAAGCATGATCTGCGACTCGGTCAGCGTCCAGCGCGTCCAACCGATATAGAGATTGCCGGAGTACGGACCGTTAGAGTCGTCGGCGACGATGTAGGGCTTGTCCTCCCAGGGAGAATCGGAGCGGTCCGGTTGCGCACTGACCGGAATGTCATTCGCTTCCCAGGTTTTGCCACCGTCGAGCGAACGCCGGATGTAGAGCCCGTTGCGCGAGGAGTTGTGTCCCCAATAGTTAAAGGTTCCGAGCTTATCGAACGCCATATAACAAATGATGGCGTGACCGTGAGCATCGAAGACGCTGGAGACATCGCCGGAGACGCGGTAGTCGGACGGAGCAACGCCGCTGGCGATCTGCCAGTGGCGTCCTGCATCGGAGGAATACGCGGCGTGTGCGTTGTCCTGAAAAACACCGACAACCTGCCGCGGATTGCGCGGGTTCACGGCGATGGAGGGTTCGGTGAAAAAACCGGGCTCCGGCGTCAGGGTCGTAACCTTCGCTCCGGGGGGTGCGGGAAGGTCCTGGGCAACCGAAATACAGACCAAGTTGAGTAGGGCCGCGAAGATGATAATCGCCCAACGCAGCCGCGGAGCGAACCGAGAGCGAGGATGTTGACGATAAACACTATGCATACGCTTCTCTCCCCAGGTCTTCCTGACTTCCGAAGGTACGACCGAAGCCGTGCCGTCTCGTTTGTATATCCACATATGTGGATTTATTGGTTGGTCGGCACGGACTGCGACTTGATCTCGAAACCTTCGGGAGGCGTCGCTCCCAACAGGCCGCGAATGAAGTAATCCCAACGCCGGCGAATGATGTATGAGTTCACGTTGCCGTCGCCGTGGATGAGGGGCACGCATGCGTATGATCGGGATCCCGGACTTCGCGAGTCATGGCACGGAAGCATGACCCGGCTCGCCAGGATCCCGAACCTCAGTGTTACTTCATTTTGCCGCAGTCAGCGGCGTGATTCCGTGCTGCAACATCGCGCGGTTGAACGCAGGTATCTCCTTCGTCGTCAAAGTCTGATAATCGGCCGTCGCGGCAGCAAGATCGCTTTCGATCGACTTCAGCAATCCGACCTCGGTATCCGTAGGGCCGAAATCCGTGCCTCCCGCGACATCGCCCGCGCCGGGCCCAATCTCTGCATTGAGCCAGATCAGGTTGTAGTAGATCTTGTAGGCTTCGGAATAGTACTTGTCGTCGCTGTTGGTAAGTGCCTTCGAGACGAGTTCGTACTCGACGTGTTCAAGCTTTCCGTTCATTTCATCCACAGTCTGGAGCAGTTCCGGCTTGTTCTTTTCACTGCGCAGCATCGCGGTAACGTCATCGAGCTGCTTCCGCATCCACTCAATGTTATTCACCATCTCCGACACTCGAGTGACGTCATCGCGAATCTGAAGTTGCAACTTCACGGACGCGGCGATGTCGGCATCGGTACCGGCAGCATGCGCGTCGCGGAGAACATCGATCGGCTGCGTGTAGGCCTGTCCGTCGACGGTGAGACGAACGGTGTATTTGCCGGGCACTACCATGGGTCCGGGCACACCGTAAATTCCCCAGTGCGTGATGGGACGGAACTTCATTCCACGGAATCGCGGCTCGTGCCAGATATCCGGATCCGCATCGGGAGTAGTGCGAAGCTTGATCTCCTCAGGGCCCTCGTAGCGGAGGTCCCAGGAAACACGGTTGATGCCATCATGCCCGGAGCCCGTCAGGTCGCGAATCACTTTTCCATCCGTACCAAGGATTTCAATCTTCACCGGAGACTTGGCTGGCGATTGAAGTTGGTAGTCGATGAAAGCATGGCCGTCGTCCGGGAAGCGGTAGGCGAAGCGAGGCGTGAAGAAACGCACGGGGGCGTGCGACACCTGCTGCGCCATCTGCTCGAGCGGAGTGATGTCGTCGAGGATGTAAAATCCGCGTCCATAGGTAGAGACGACGAGATCGTGGAAATGTTTCTGCACAACCGCCCATGAGACGGGTGAGGGCGGTAGACCGTCCTGTAATTGTGTCCAGTGATCGCCAGCGTCGAGAGAGTAGTAGAGGGCGTTGCCGGTACCGGCAAAGAGAAGACCCTTCTGATTCGGATCTTCCGCGACGACACGAACATAGGCGAGCGTGCCCTTGGGCAAATTCGAGTCGATCCGTGTCCAGGTCTTTCCGAAGTCGGTGGTCTTATATATATAGGGATCACGGTCGTCCATGAGGTGGAAATCCACCGAGACATAAGCGGTGCCAGGATCGAAGAACGACGGCTGGATACTGCTGATCTCACCCCAGGCGGGAAGACCGGACATGTTCTTCGTCACATTGATCCAATGTCCGCCGCCATCCTTGGTGTACCAGAGTTGTCCGTCGTTGGTGCCCGCCCAGATGAGTCCCTTCTCAACCGAAGAGGGCGCAATGGCATAAACGACTTCGCCGTAAAACTGCCCGAGATTGTCTCCGATGAGTCCCCCGGAAGAAACGATGCGGGTTGGATCCTTGGTGGAGAGATCGGGACTGATGACCGACCAACTCTGTCCCGCGTTTGACGTTTTGAAGATGACCTGGCAGCCGTAGTAAACGGTGTTGTGATCAAAGGGATCGATGGCGAGAGGAGGCGTCCAATGGCAACGATACTTGAGACCGTTGGGCGGCGAGTCAAGGGTGTGGAGCCAAGGACTGACGGAGCGCGCCATTTTGGTGCGTGCATCCCAGCGCGTTACTTCGTCGCCGTAACACGTAGCCCAGACGATGTTCGGGTCAGTCGGGTCCGGCAGAGTGAAACCAGATTCGCATCCACCCATCGAGTAATCCCAACCGGGCTGTAGGCGGCCTCCGTCGGAATAGCCCGAGGAAGTGCTGGGACCACGCATGGTGCCGTCATCCTGCATGTTGCCGTAGACGTAGTAAGGAATCTGATTATCGACAGCGACGTGGTACATCTGTCCGATGGGCAAGGTGACGTGATGGAATCCGATGCCGTGGTTGGTAGTGATAATCAGTCCACCGTCATCGGTAATGGCGAAGCGATTCGGATTGCGCGGATCCATCCATATGTCGTGAGTGTCGCCGCCCCACGGCACCGCTT